>OLPQ01000948.1_pt1 | contig 22640 bp, 15 predicted proteins | sample 1672451 | NCBI WGS metagenome assembly OLPQ01 (sample SAMEA3136687, study PRJEB25190) | human gut metagenome | biome: human gut; feature: human-associated habitat; material: faeces | place: Austria | collected 2013
CCCTACAATTCTTGAAGCCAACTTTTAGTCGACCCTATCTAATTGCGGATTACCAAAAAAAGAATACTCAAAAAGAATATTCTTTTAAAATGTCTTTATTTATGGTCCTTTTATCCAAAATTATGAAACCCAATAACCACGACTATCAAACTTATAAGCTAAACCATTAATGTTTAAAGTAATGTTTTTAGCATAGTCATTACCTACACGATAATACCATCCTACACCGTCTTTTTGCCAAGATCCTGCAACATACAATCCCTTATTATTTACATAATATTGATTATTGTCCACCCAAGATGATTTTACATATTTCCCATCATTTCCACACCAATAATCTCCTATCCATGTATTTATCACCTTCAAGCCATATGAATTCAAATAACAATCATCTATCCATCGATTTCTCATGTACACACCATGAGCATCCACATAATATTTGTTATTATCTACCCATGCAGATTTTACATATTTTCCATCACTTCCACACCAATAATCGTCAATCCATCTATTTGTAACCATCACCCCATCTGTTCCCAGATAATATGAATCTATCCAAATGTTTTTAGCAACCTTACCTATCTCATCTAAATAATAGTATTTCCCATTTACTAGAATCCACTGATTCATTAAGTACGTACCATCTGCACCTACATAATACCCATCTGGAGTAAATGAATTTAATAACAGTTTTCCATCTGAATTAACATATTTAGTTCCAACCCAAGAATTCTTTTTCATTTTTCCATCTATATCAAAATAATAGGCATTATACCATCCTGTTTTCATAACACCATCTTGGCCGAAAAAATACCAATCATTATCTAAAAGCAACCAATTAATTTTTACATATCCACTATTTTCAAAATAATACGTCTTATCATATATTCTTTTGAACCCAGAATTCTCGTAAGTATTATCCGGATACTCGTACCATTTTCCAAAATCATTAGTAATCCATTTTCCTATAAGTTTCGGAATCACTTCTTCTCTCTTTTCATCACATAAACTACACGTATAGATACTCTTTCCCTCTTTATCCTTAGTTGATTTAATTGTAGAAGTTAGTTGCCATGAATGATTCAATTTTTCAATTCTACTAACATCCTTCTTATCATCACATCTTGTACAATGATGAGACTTACTTCCTTCTTCAGTACAAGTAGCTGCTTTATCAATTGTCCATTCATTTGAATAATCATGACCTAATGATTTAATAGTTTCTGTTTTTGTTGTTGCACAATTCTTACATGTATACGTTTTAATACCTTCTTTAGTACATGCAGGTTCAGTTGTAACTTTGCCTTCATCCCAATCATGTTTTGTACACTCTGTTGGATAAGTTACAGTAAAATCAAATTTATTGTCATTTACTGCAGCAACCAAAGTAACCTTTTTACCATTCAAAAACCATTCATTTTGATTCATAACATACGCAATAATGCCATTTTGTATTTTGTAAATACTAGGTGGGTAAGTAGAATTATCTGCTTGAATAGAAAATTGAGTTTGTTTAGAATTCAAACTATTTTGAATTCTATCTTTATAAGAATCTGCCCATTTTTGTGCTTCACCACTCTTCACAAAATAATTATTTTTAAGAGTCGTAGAACGAGTACCATAACCACTAACAGTATAAATATTTGAATGTCCTGGATGTGCAACAACCATTAATTCATCTGTTAATCCAAAATACAAACGTCTTTGATCAAAATTATACCAATTATCACTTGAATCATCCCACGTACAATCTACCTGATACCATTCTCCATCCAGTTTCATAGCATTCCATGTATGTCCATCATACGTATCTCTAGTTTCTGTATTTTCAATTCCAGCTGTACTTAACAACATTGAATATGCACTTTCATAAGCCTGGCATGTACCTAAGCCTATAGTTAATGCACTTTCAGCACTTGACCATTTTAATGTATTATCATACTCAAGCTGGGTTAATAACCAATCATGAAGCCATAATGCCTTCTGATAATCTGAACCATCTGTCTCATTATTGCATTGTGCTACTGCTGACTGAACAATTGAACGTACACTAGGATGATTAGAATCAGAAACTTGAATGTATGTGCTAACACGTAAATAATAAACACCTGCAGCTTTATCCATTAAATAAAACCGAAAATTATAGGTTCCCGAAGCAGTCATAGTGAATGAGTAATCAGTACTATTACATTCATTAGTATAATTCATCCATTCACCACGACTAGGATCAGCAACGGATTCATATGCCATCTCATTCGGATTTGTATAACTTGGAGCATCCATCCTAAATTTGTAAGCACCACTACCTCCTGTTGCAGACACGTGAAATGTGGTTGGTTGTCCTAATACAGGATCATTCCATTCCACTTTCATTGTAACTGATCCTGATGTTGCCGTCTCACAATGTGAATACGCACTTTCTTCAGCATGAATCACTTGAATACTACAAATAAACATCATTACAGAAATTAATAAAGCAAATGATTTTAATCCTATTTTTGTTTATAAACAATACCCTTCAATTATATTTCTATATAAAGCATCTTCTATAGTCGACTATATATAAATAAACATATTCCCTTTATATTTAGTGTAAAAGCAGTCATTAACTATGTCAATATTTTTTATTTAGTTATAAAAAAAGATGTATCAAATAATACATCTTTTAAAATCCATAAACATTACTCAATCCATTTATTTACATAAACAACTGGTTTATATCCATGGACACGAACTTCTTTTTTCCATTCGTCCAATCTGTTTTTTAGTCCTAATAACTTCATTTGACTTAAATCAGTATTTTCACAAAGCAATCTCGACAAACTAGCACTATCAAAAATCAACCAAACTGCAATCGTGTTAATCTCTGGCATATCTTTCAAAGCGCCCGTTATATATAATCTAAAAGAATCTAAAGATTGGTTAACAACATAATTTAATTTGGAAGAAGCATGCCCTAATTTTACAGCAAACATAGTTTTATCTTTATATAAGTCCATCACTTCTAGCTTTTCACCACCAACTAAAACTGTATTTGTCCTGTCATAATTTTTAAAACCATACTCTTCTTCCATAATGTTATTAAACACACGTTCTTTATAATATTTTTTCTCTATTTTTTCATTGAACTCTTCATCCGTTAACTTTACATACTTTTCGTCATTTCGTTCTTCTTTCTTTTTCTTATTTCGATACGTATTAAATTGGCTTGAACTATAATCGTAATCCGAAATATACTTAACTTTTAAATCCTTCATAGAATCATTAAGATATGCAACATAGTCATCATTATAGTGATACCATTCACCCTTGATCAAAATACATTTTCTTTCATCATCTGTATAATCGATTATTTTCTTCATATAGTACGAAAAATGCGCATTTTCCTTACGAACTTCGACTTTTATTTTAAAGAAATCGTTTTCCAAATCAATATTGTTTTCAGTTATAAATTGTTCTACACAATCTCTATTTAAATCTGAAACTGTCATTTCAAATCCATTTAATTTTAAAGTATATAACGAATCATTATCATTAAACACCTCTGTTACACCAATAATATCTAATTCCGAAACATTTATACAATCCAAGTTGTCGTTAATCTCATGCAATAATCTTTGGTCTAATTCACTAATCACATCTTTATTGGTAACTTTAGCAAAAACTGGAATCTTCTGAATTTCACGATTATGTTTTATTGTATACTCTACATATTCAATAAATTTAACCATTTCAATAAAATTATTTTCAAGCATCTTTGTTTTTATAGAATGACCTATCTCTATAGTCACCTCAGGCTTTTCACCATAATAATCAATTAATGTTTTTGCTTTAATCTTTGCGTATGCCTCTCCACTATCAAAGGCAATTTCAGAATAATTTAGATATACATTAACTGTTTTATTTTTTCTAGAATTCGGTGAAGTCAACGTAGTTGTTTTCACTTGTTCAAATTTAATTCTTCTTGCAAAATTAAACGCAAACTCAGTATCACAATATTTATCCACACTAAAATAAGCCGCTCCATAAGTACATACATATAAATTTTCACGTGTTTCAGGTTCAATTACAACAATCGCTTTTAATGACGCAGGCTGATCCAGTACTTCTTTAGGATTCTTTAAAATCCATATCCAATCCGGATCTTTTTTCTTTTTATCTTTACCATCTATATAAACAGAAATTCTATATTTCAAATCACTTTGCTTAGAAATTACCTCAGCATTATTTTCATTATCAAATTTATAGTTTAGATTCTTTAAAAATTCTTCTTTTTTCTTATTATCAATTTTGTATAGATTAATATTACTCATGTATTGCACCTCATGTATCTATAACATTTATTTCGATACATCTATTATAAACCATTCTAACCATCTAAGCGTAAAAACCAATTAAAAACGAATACGATTAGTTTTAAAATTTTTAACAATTATAATAAAATTGAATTGCTATGGCATAAAAATCATTAATACAAAAGCATCCTGTCATTTACTCATATACAAAAAAAAGACCATTGAAATTAAATCAACGGTCAAATAGATTATTCTTTTGGTTTTGCATCCTTCAAGAAGCTAAGTGCAATCATTACAATAACTATACCAATCGGGAATGCTGCAATAATGCTTACACTTTGAAGATTGTTCATAGAACTTTGTGCAAACAACAACGCGATTGGAAGTAAAATTAATAGGATACACCACATTAATTGAATAATCCAATTTGGTTGTGCATCTTCTTCTAATTCGTGATAGCAATAGCAAGAAGCTGTTAATGCGATAGAATCAAATGAAGTGGCATAGAAGGCAATCATTGTAAGTAAAACTACAACCATAACGACTGGTGCACAAGGTAGTGTTTTAATAATATTGACAATCATGCCGTATAAGTCACCATTTTGTGCATATTGCGCCATAAAATCGGCAATACCTTGCATTTGTAGTCCCATAGAATAGTTACCTAATACAATAAAACTAATCAATGTAGAGCCAACACCAAATACATAACCACCTAGAATCGTTTGCCTTACGGTTCTTCCTCTAGAAATACTTCCAATAAAGAATGGAGCCGCAACACACCATACCATCCAATATGCCCAATAATAAATTGTCCAGTTTTGTGGGAAGTTTGTTGAGCGTAATGGATCTGTAAATGTACATAAACCAATAAAGTTTTCAACCATTGTACCCAAAGAAGTCAATCCAGATTCAATAATATAACGAGTCTGTCCACCGAATAATAAGACAAAGGCTAATAGTCCAAAGAAAAGATAGATACATAGGTTTGCCAAACGACTAATTCCTTTAAATCCATGTAATAATGAATATGTATACACAATACAAGTAATGATTAAAATCACAATATTGATAGCTGTACGACTAATTGTTAAATGAAATAATTCTTGAATAATTGTTGCCATTAATGGTGTCGCAACACTAAATGTTGTGGCAGTTCCTGCAAGAAGTGCAAACACGGCTAATAAGTCAATGATTCTTCCTGGCCATTTGTCTGTATATTTTCCTAAAATTGGTCGACATGCCTCAGAATACTTTTGTCGATTTCTTTTACGAACATGAAGCATAAATCCAAAGGCTACGGCTAATACTAAATAGAAACTCCATGGAATCAAACTCCAGTGAAACAATGGGTATACACCAGCCCATTCTTGAATTGAACCCATTTCTTTAATATGTGGATCCGATGCATACATCACCCATTCAGAAAATGAATAGAATAGAATATCTGCAGCCAAACCACAAGTAAACATCATAGATCCCCAGGCAAAGAATGAATATTTTGGCTTTTCGCCTTTGTTTCCTAAAACAATATCTCCATATTTAGAAAAGGCAATATAGATGGATAGAATAAAAATGCCTAGTCCAATAACTAAATAGTAACTTCCAAATGTATCTCCAAAGAAGAATCGAATTTGACTTAATACAACATTCGATTGTTCTGGAGCAATAAAGAATACGACACACAACGCAACAATAATGCATAGTGGTAATAATGTAATCATCCAATCGATTTTATTTTTCATTTTGAACTCCTTTCAAATACTTACTATATGAAGGATCCATCTGAACTAATTCATCCAATCCATCAATTTCTACAACATCACTCGCCTTCATCGGCATAACACCCAATTGGTAGTGATCTGGATGACAGAACATTGCTACATCATCCCAATAGATTTGTCGATTTTGTTTCACATCAAATTCTTCTTCCAAATCCTTTTTTAATTGTTGGCCATCTTCCGTATCCCATCTAGAAATACTATAAAGCTGCCAACCTTTTTGACCTCCCGTACGACTACAAGAAGTCACAATCCCATTTTCTACTTGTTGAAGCCATTCATCCGTACCATTTTCAACATACACACTGTTATATCCCGAACGCTCAAACTCTGGTTTCAAGATATCGGTATTAAAAATCATTTGATCCCCATCTAAAATAATTGTGTTATTCAAATGTTCTCTTGCGACATACAAAGAAGAAATGTTATTGCATGTATCAAAATATGGATTCTCAATAACTTTTAAACCTTCATATTCCTTCTCCAAACTATAAAACTGTTCTTTTAAATATCCTGCAACCACATAGATTTCACAAATGCCATTCTCATGTAAACCACGAATCACGGTATCAATCATTCGCGTACCATTTACTTTGACTAGTGGCTTTGGCGTTTCTAAAGTCAATGGACTCATTCGAGAGCCAAATCCAGCTGCCATAATAATCGCTCTTTCTACTTTGTACATAACTTCATTCCTCTTTCTTCTAACTCTTCTTTTACAATACGATAATACTCTTTGGCATAACGATATTGTTTTAATGAATATTCTCCAAACTCAACGCCTAGATTTCGCTTGTATTCACACCAGTTACTCCACAATAAGCCACAGATGGCAATATAGGCATAAATCTTAATACGAACTAAATCTTTACATTGCCCATCAAAGTATGCATCAATTAGTTTTTCAACATCTTCTCTATCATATAGTGAATAAATCGCAAACATCGCAATATCAATATGCTGATCTTGCATACCGGCATATTCCCAATCAATTAAATACAGTTCATCATCAGAGAATAAGAAATTGTCAGGCACAGAATCAATATGAGATAGACCCCATTCTTTTGGTTGTGCATCCACAAATTCTTTTAATTCATAAATATGAACTTTTGTAGTTTTATAATCCCGATAAATGCTTGGCGTGCCTTGCCAATATGACTCATATTTTTCTAATTCCTCAAACACTTCAAACGTATGATTTACTTTTAATTTTTTATCATGGAATGCATGAAGTTTATACATACACTTTGATACATCACTAAAGTCTGTTGAATCACACGCATGTGCATTATGAATATATTCTGTAATCTTATATCCATTTTCTGGATTCATATAGATTACAGGATCACAAATATTTTCATCTTTAATAGCTTGATACACATCATATTCATGTTTACGATTGATCAACTTCTCTGTTCCCTCACCAGGAACACGCATAATATATCGTTTTGAATTCACTTCAAAACTAAAAGACCGGTTTGTCATTCCTTTTTTTAATGGTTGAATATTCACAATTTTTGAAATCTCACAACCAATTGTATCTTTAATAATATTCATAAGATCTGAATTTAAAATTTCATTATCCTCATCCAAATCTCTTAATTGTTCATACGTATTAATTTCATACGCATCATTAAATACATATGGAGAAACAATCATCTTATCCTTTACATATAAAACATCTTCCCAGAAACAATGTTCATACTCTCTTTGTGAAGACATACTATAGATTTGTTTAGCAACAAAACCAGCATCATCTAATGATATGTAAGAAATACCAATCATTGTATCCCCCTCTTCATTTAGCTTTGTCTTAACTAATTCATACTTTTTATTTAAACGAACTGAAGTATTATCTGTTTCCTGATTCTTAACCATATACCAAGAATATAATTCACATGCGTTAAAAGGATTGGTTTCACACCAAATATCACAAGGAATAATATAAGTATTAATTAAATCCGACCCAACTTTTGCCAAAGAATGCAAATTATTCTTTTTCGCATAGTCCATATTACAAACCAATTTCACTTTATATTCATCAATTAAGAATTCAAATTCTTCTTTCATAAACCCAACTACAACTGTAATATCATATACATTGACTTCATGAAGCTGATGAATCAATCGTTCAATTAATGTCTCACCTTTTACTGTTAATAAAGCCTTAGGCACCTCTGTATTAATAGGAACCATTCGCATTCCTAAACCAGCAGCTAAGATGATTGCCTTTTTAGGTTTATATAAATCGATTAATTTCGTACTCTTCTCTGTCAAATTCCATTCTTCATCTATATATTCTTCTTTCTGAAGAAACTGAATCGACTGATTTACTTTACCTAATGAAAAGCCACAAACTTCAGACAATTGTCTTTGACTAATCTTTCCATATTGTTTTATTTTCTTTAAAACTCGTTTATCTATAATGTTCATATAATTATCTCTTTTCTGTTACGTGAACATTATAGATTATCACACTACGTTTTGCAACATTATTTTAAAAAAGAACAAAACGCTTCCAATAACTAGAAGCGTATCATTTAATATATTAATCGTTAGCCATAATGCCATCACTTTTTAAATAGTAATTCCCTACCCATTGGTTTTTTACCATAGAACCAGAATTGTTAAAGAAATACCATTGACCATTAATAACTCTCCAGCCTGTTACCATATAACCATAGGCATCAAAATAATATGTTTGTCCTGAGATGTTTTCAAAATTATTAATTGTATAACTTCCGTCGGAATGTCTATACCACCATTTACCATTTGTCTTCAGCCAACGGGAGGGTTGCCACATCCCATCTGATCCAACATAATAGCTACCAATCCATTTATTAGTTGCCATTGTCCCATCTTCTTGTAAATAATAGTTACCAATCCACTGGCTTCTTACCATAATTCCAGAATCATTGAAGTAATACCATTGATCTTTAATAACTCTCCAGCCTGTTGCCATATATCCATAGGCATCAAAATAATATGTTTGATCATTTATATTAACAAATTTACTAATGGGATAACTACCATCGCCATAACGATACCACCATCGACCATTATTAATCCATTGATTGGGTTGCCATAAACCAGATGCATCTACATAGTCATTGCTAATCCATTGACTTTTTGCCATAGTACCATCAGCTAGAACATAATAATTACCTATCCATTGACTCGTCTGCATAACACCAGATGAATCAAAATAATACCAAACTGAATCGATTTCTTTCCAGCCTGTTTCCATATATCCATACTGATTAAAATAATACATTTGCCCATTAATTTTATCAAACTTACTAATTGGGTAACTACCATCACCATAACGATACCACCATCGACCATTATTAATCCATTGATTGGGTTGCCATAAACCAGATGCATCTACATAGTCATTGCTAATCCATTGACTTTTTGCCATAGTACCATCAGCTAGAACATAATAATTACCTATCCATTGACTCGTCTGCATAACACCAGATGAATCAAAATAATACCAAACTGAATCGATTTCTTTCCAGCCTGTCACGTAATTAGAACCTTCATACCAATACCAATATCCTTGACCATCTTTAATCCATTTTCCACTTGTATTACCATTCTGTACTGAATTTAATGCATAAACAGAATTTACGTTAACATATGCATAATACTGATCAAAATTATACTCTCCTTTATCCTGTGTAATACTTGTACGATTTTCATTTAAAGTAGGATCCGATTGTACTTTATAGTAACCATTTGATTTACTTAACAAAACAACTGGATAAGAAGAAAAATTTCCAGAATTAAATAATAAATTTGAACCTGGATTTGTATAGAAAGTAACATTACCATTCGCAATACCTAATGTATATTTATTTGCCTCAGTTACACCCAATCCATTTTGTACACTCCAACAAATATGTGCAATCTTTTCTCCCCAATAAGGATCTGATGCGTATTTAACATTGATTCCACTCTCTTTATCCCCTAAATGAGAACCATAATAACGTCCAGAATAATCTTTTGGATCACAATATCCTTCAGAAATAAACATTTTTGCATGATATTTAATACAATCATCCACACTTGCATATCCATTCGCACCATAATATGGATTGCTATCTACTGCACCATGCCCAAATAAATTATTCTTATTTATAGCTGTCTGACTTTGTCCCCATCCACTTTCAAGAGCAGCGTTCGCATACATAATCAAGGCATTTACTCCATATGTATTCTGATTTGAAATCAAACTACTTCCTGCATTTAAAAGCTTTCCACTTGAAACCATTTGAGTTGTATATTGATTCAATTGAGAAGCTGTTAAAAACGTTTTAGAACGTGCTGGTAAATATTGAAAATAATTATAATACGGATTATTTGAATTTATTGAATTAGAATAAACACCATTCTTATAATCATCAATCATTCTATTATAACTAGTATAAAAATAATGTCCGTCATAACTATAATAAGTTGTATTATTTGATAAATAACTTGGAATATTTCCAATATAGTTTATTGAGTAATAACTGGAACTATTTGTGATAATATTCGCTACATAATGATATAAACCACCATTACTTGTTTTATAGCAGCTAACTGTTTTAGTATTATCATAATCAATAATACCTACTTCAGAAGGATTGACCAGTCCAGTAACACCCGCCGCTTTAAATTTTACTTTACCATTTTCATATCCTAAGAAAGCACCATCACTCATTGAATATCCATTTATATATCCTTGCTGTCCATTTTCACAATTAGTGTATGTTGTAATCTCTGAAGCTGAAGCTTTCACTCTAAAATTAACAACTCCATACGCAATAGCTTTTTCATCAATTACAGCTAAAGAAGACATCATGGCATCCGAAACTTCCCGTTCTAATTCATCAGTACTATAATTAAGCAAAGTCCCACTTTCATCAAAACCAACAAAATCTTGATCTAAAGTTTCGTTATTATCTGAACTCGTCGCATAAACAGATTGTGTTGTAACACTAATACACAAAAAAATTGTGAATATAAACGTTAATACTTTTCTCATATTTAATCTCCAATCATAAGATTAATATAACATAAAAGATAGCTAAAAAATAGCTATCTCTTAACACTAATCAATTAAATAATCCAATAACCATCAGATCCTATATAATAGTTTCCTATCCATTGATTCTTTACCATGGCTCCTGATGTATTAAAATAATACCAGTAACCATTGATTTCATTCCATCCAGTTACTATATATCCACCTACATTGAAGTAGTATGTATTTCCATCAATTACATCAAATCTAGATGATGGATAACTGCCATCTCCATAACGATACCACCATAGACCATTCGTTTTTATCCACTTATTTGGTTGCCATAAACCTGATGAATCCACATAGTAATTACCTATCCATTGACTTGTTAACATTTTACCATCAGATCCAACATAATAATTGCCTATCCATTGATTCTTTACCATGGCTCCTGATGCATTGAAATAATACCGGCAATCATTGATTTCATTCCATCCAGTTACTATATATCCACCTATATTGAAGTAGTATGTATTTCCATCAATTACATCAAATCTTGATGATGGATAACTGCCATCTCCATAACGATACCACCATAGACCATTCGTTTTTATCCACTTATTTGGTTGCCATAAACCTGATGAATCCACATAGTAATTATCTATCCATTGACTTGTTAACATTTTACCATCAGATCCTACATAATAATTACCTATCCATTGATTCTTTACCATGGCTCCTGATGTATTGAAATAATACCAGTAACCATTGATTTCATTCCATCCAGTTACTATATATCCACCAACATTGAAGTAGTATGTATTTCCATCAATTACATCAAATCTCGATGATGGATAACTGCCATCTTCATAACGATACCACCATAGACCATTCGTTTTTATCCAACCACATTTTTTCATGGAGTCAAAACCAATGTTAATATCGACACGTCCTTGAACTCCATTTACATATCCACTACTTGTAGCTTGCCAAATATTGTACGGCTTAGTATATGTACATTCCGTATTATATTGAGCTATCCATTTAGTAACTGTGTCAAAATACGAATCTGTCAAGAAATTATTAAACCAATTTAAATTTGCATAAATTCCACAATTATATCCATGACTTTGAATAGTAGTTACAAACGTTTTTGCAATACTTGCAATTGTAGATTTGCTGACTGTTGCCATGACATTATTTTCTTCTAAATCATAAAAAACTGGATATGCCAACTGCATATTATTTAATAATCTTAATACATGTGAAGCTTCAGACTTTGCATCCTCCACAGTCTCAGCATAAGAATATAAATAAATGCCAAATGGAATTCCTAATCGTTGACATTCACTCACATTTCTTTGAAATTTTTTATCATCATATTTTGTGTAATCTCCAGCAAATCCACAACGAATTATCGCAAATTCAACATCCGTATTTTTAACCTTATTCCAATCAATATCACCCTGCCATTCGCTCACGTCGATCCCTTTAGAAATAGCATTAGGAATTGGATCCCCTAAGCTATTATATATAACACCATCTTGTTTAGACCAAGCGTTTAAAGAACTTCTTGCATAAGATATTTCATCTTGCGATGCGATAGGTTCTCCATTTTCATATCTCCAACTGTTTTCTTTATATTCTTCATCTGCATATACAGTAAAACTAGATGCGAACATGAAAAATGATAAACAAATTAAAATAAATTTTTTCATTTAAACCTCCTAAAAAATGAATGTAATATACATCCTAAAATGCGAAGAACGGGCCACCATTCAATCTATCATCTTTATCATTCGATTGTTGATTCCAAATTGATGATAAAGAATAAGAACCATTTTTTGCAGGATTTAATGGATCATACACAGTGACATAACCATTGTTATACCCTGTCAATAGTATTTCATGTGTAAATCCTGAACCTACAAATGTACCAGGACCAACTGCACACGCAACTAGTTTTCCAGCTTTCAAATATCCTACCAAATTGTTATAAGATAGATTATTAACATAAGACAATCCAAATTCATTTTTAATTAAAAGAAATGAATTTCCATTAGATCCCAAATAACTCGGTGTATTCATATATCCAGCATTATATAATTTTGTAGCAATATCTACAGGAGTATAATTTGTACCCTTATAATGATTTATAATCATAGCAGAAGTTGTCGGAACACAACCTGTGCTACCTATAGTATAATTACCAATAAATGTATTTGACCATCTACTGTCTTTTTGACTTAAATAAGAAATATTAGATACTTCTGTTTGATAAACATAGCCACTACCATTTACATAAATTGTAATATTCCCAAGATTTAGTGTTCTATTTGTAGCCATTACACCTTCTGAGCCACCATTAATATCATTTTTAGTATAAAGATAAAAAGAATTATTATCTATTGTGATAATTCCAGTTTTACAAGCTCCATCTTTACCTAAATAATACCAATCAGAGCTATTCAAAAGTAGCCAATCCGTTTTCATAGAGCCATCGGTTAAAAAATAATAAAATTCACTTCCAATTTGTTGCCAGCCGCTATTTGCTAAAGTGAAAGTATCTGGATACCAATAATACCATGTGCCATCAATCATTTTCCAACCAGAGGATTTTTGACCGTATTCATTTAGCCAGTACTTATTACCATTTTCCTCATATAATCCAGTAATCATCTTTCCAGATGAATCAAAATGATAAGTTTTATCATCTACTATATGTGTACCTATAAGTGCATAGCCATATTGATTAAAATAATAGTATCCGTTCACAAATCTCCAACAATTTTTTTCATAATCCTTTGTTTGCTGATTTAGACAACGTGTTCCGTTCTCATCAATTATTAATTCATAAAGCATTTTATATTCGTCTATATGTCCATCATTTCCTACATAACGTTCCCCAACCCATTGATTCTTTAACATTTTTCCTTCTGGCCCAACATAATAATTCCCTATCCATTGGTTTTTTATCATGGAACCAGATGTATTGAAATAATACCAATCTTCATTCAATAGATACCATCCTGTTACTACATATCCCCCTAAATTAAAATAATATGTATTTCCATCTATGACTTCAAATCTTGATGATGGATAACTTCCATCTCCATAACGATACCACCATAGTCCATTAGTATAAATCCATTTATTGGGTTGCCATAAACCAGATCCGTCTACATAATTATTTTCTATCCATTGATTTTTAACAATGTTTCCATCAGTTCCTACATAGTAATTACCAATCCATTGATTCGTTGCCATCCTACCATCGCTTAATACATAGTAATTACCTATCCAATTATTCGTTACCATAACACCTGAATCATTGAAATAATACCAGTAACCATTAATTTCTTGCCATCCTGTTACAATATAGCCAGCAACATTAAAATAATATGTAGAACCATCAATTACTTCAAATTTAGATACTGGATAACTTCCATCTCCATAGCAATACCACCATTGTCCATTAAATCTCCAATAATTTTTTGTCCAATTTCCTGAGGCATCTACATATCTATCGTCAATCCATTGATTCGTTGCCATCCTACCATCGCTTAATACATAGTAATTACCTATCCAATTATTCGTTACCATAACACCTGAATCATTGAAATAATACCAGTAACCATTAATTTCTTGCCATCCTGTTACAATATAGCCAGCAACATTAAAATAATATGTAGAACCATCAATTACTTCAAATTTATTAATAGCATAGCTACCATCTCCATATAGATATTTCCAGCCATCTTGATATACAAATGTGTTCTTAACCCAGTTTCCTGAGTCATCAACATATCTATCGTCAACCCATTGATTTGTTACCATTATTCCATCTGGACCAATATATTTATCTTCAATCCACTGATTTATTTGCATAATACCAGATTGATCAAAATAATACGTTGCCCCATCTATTTCAGTCCATCCAATTGCTAGTGTACCATCTTCTTTTGTATAAGTAGAATGTGTACTATCCCATCCATATTGAATTTCATCAGCCGATGAATCAACAATCCCTTCTTGCTCTTCTATAATTGGTGTCTCAACATCCGTTTCATTTGCATAGACATCAATAGTTGTAGTTACCAAAAAGCCAAATGATAAGCACAATAATAACTTTCTTAATTTCATAATACTTTACCCTTTTCTAAACTCTTCAATAATAAACTCCACTTTACTTTCTACAGTATCCCAAGTGAAGTTTTCACATAATCTCTTATAAGATAAATCTGTAGCCGTTTTTCTTTTGTTTTTATTTATAATCGCATCTTCTAAAGCTGGTAATAATAATTCCTCTGAATTATTTTCAATGATGGTTCCATAATTATCATTGATCACTAATTCTTTGGATCCACCACGAGCCGTCGTCACGATATAACACTTACAAGCTGCTGCCTCTAATACCGAAGTAGAAAAGCCTTCTGAAAAAGACGGAAGACAGAAGATGTCTGAATCATCCAATAAAGCTACAATGTGATTAAAATCAATTCTTCCTAATGGAATGATATGTTTATTTTTACGTTGATTTATCATGTCTTCTAAATCCCCTTCACCCGCAATAAACAAATAAACATCATTATATTTTTTATTGATTTCGTCCATTACATTCAATAATTGAGGAATTCCTTTTTCAGGAAGAAGTCTTCCAGTAAAAGTGATAACCGTTGCATCATTTGGAATAGAATATTTCTCTCTATAATTCTCACACTTATTTTTTATTAAATCTTCAACCTCGTGAACATCAATAGAATTATATAAAACACCTTTAGCTTTAATATGAAAATGCTTTAGCCAATCATTACAAGCCAAAGAAACACCATAATAGTTATCGCAATGTTTCTTATCTAACATTGTCAAAGCATGTTCATATAATGATCCAAAGTAGTCTAAAACTTTATTATTAACCGATAAATGAGAAGTTCCATGCTCTATCGTAATACATGGAATGTGATTCTTTTCAGCAAATTTCATTGCAACTAAAGAATGACGATAAAACCGTGTATTCACAATGACCAAATCAAAATTCTCTTTTTCTAATATAGAGATAATTTTTTTGTATTCACTATCCTTCTTTAAAAAGGGATAACGACCTTTTAAAAACGGATAACAATTAAATCGATATATACGTGTATCATGCATAATTTCAAAATTAGGTAAATCTCCAATTTTTGAAGTCACGACAACAGGCTCATTTCCCTTTTCAATTAATTTCTTACATAAATTATAAGTATATCTTTCAACACCTCCCATATGAGGCAAATGTTGTGCTGAAAAAATACAAATTTTTTTATTCGCCATAAATAGGATCCTCCCCCTCAAATTGAATAACTAATGGTGCATGGTTTACCCTTTTTTCTACCGGAGGTATTTCCATGTAGTTACCATACACTTTCTTTAAAAATTCATCATTGTTCGCTGGAATATAAGCAGTAATATCTTCAAACGGAACTTTTACAAGAGGAAGTAAATTTGCTTTTTTTACTTTATCTTTTAAACATCCCATATACTCGTAAGATGTAACATATTCACAATCTACATCATTAAATGAAGTACTTACCTTTTTAAACTTCCTATATAAAAAACTAGGTGTAATATGGAATAGTTTTAAACCGTAATGAATAATTTGACAGCCCAAATGAAGAACATGATACAACAAACCTGTATAAGGAATATGTGGAGAACCTGTTCCTGATAAAAACAACAACTTACCATACAATGTGGATTTTCTTAATAATTTATTTTGTTCCGACTCTGATTCCGGAACATTATCAAATGGAAAGATATCCATAAAAATACGACAGTTACACTTTAGGTCTTTCGTCATCTCTGTAATAAACACCGTATTTTTACGTTGCACATGCGTAACTGTACAAGCATAACGAGAATCAATTTCTGGAGTTAATAATTCATAGTGCTCACCCAATTCTTTTGTAAAAACACTCAATAACTTATCATAATCTTTACGAATCATCCCAACATCGATATCATCGTCCCATGGAATAAATCCTTTGTGACGAACTGCACCTATGGCTGTACCATAAATCAAAAAGCAAGGTAAATCATATTTCTCACAAACTTCCAATACATCTTTAAGCATTTCAGTTTGTACCTTTTGAAGTTTTTTTAATACATCCGGATCATATTGTTTATATAATACATTACTCATTCTTTTCACCTTTATCACTTTTTAAAATCAGCACTAATCCAACGATGAACATTATTGTTATAGAAGCAATGCCAATTAAATAATCTAAACTAGCTCCAAAAATACCATATTTTACAGTTAATGCTTTAACCATAACTTGTGCTACTATCATGGCCACTACATAAATGTAAATCATAAATTTTTGTTTACGAACCACCGTAAATATATATGACAAGATAGAATTCATACTTGTAAAACATCCCGCTATAATCAAAATCAAGAAAGATGATTTAACACTTTGTAGTTCGACTCCATATACTAGTTCTAATAATGGAATACCTAAGAGATAACAGCCAACAAAAACAAATATTGATAATAAAATATCAAAAACAAATAATTTTACAACAATATTAATAAATTTATCTTTCGTAGAATTTAACCATGTATTGGCAATAGATGTATATAATGGCACAAAAATAAACATACAAAACAAATTAATAATATATGAAGGCATGAAAATAATATTGTAATAAGTTTGAATACTAGAATCAAAATTTAGTTCAATGGCATTTTTTGGTACGTTTACAATAAATGTTGTTAAGAAAGAACTAATAAACAATGGAAAACAATTTTTAATCAAAGAAATAATCTTTTCGATTCTAAACTGAACATTCACACTACTAATTTTTTTAATTAATTGTACATCAAATAATATAAGTTCTAGCATTGAATATAACATTGCTAAAATAATAGAAAGAATCAAATTCTTAAAGCACAACAATGAAATCAAGATTACAAAATTATATCCTAAAATACGGATAATATAAGAAATACCCGATAAAAACAATTTATCTACTTGTTGAAAGCGAGCAGAAAAAAGATCTGCAAAAACATCACAAATCAAAAACAAACAATATAAAAATGTAACAATCAATTTATATGTATTAAAATGTAGAAAAAACGAATATATGATACACCCTATAATCATCACAATGGATGTTAATAATTTTAAAGAAAGATAATCTGAAAATTTGAATTCTTCATAAACATCCGATACCTGAAATTGTCTCGTTCCAAACCAACCAATACTTAACATTAATTGTCCTACACTATAGGAAATAGAAAAAACACCCGCTTCATCTACACCTAAAATACGAGTTACATAAATCATCAACAAAAAACTTGTGGCTGAACTACACAGAGTTCCCATTGTATACCATAGTGTATTTTCTTTTAAAGATACTTTTTTATTTAATAAATATTCATATACACTATTCATTTGAATGATCCTTTATTTCTTGTTTCAACATAGATACTTCCTGTATCAATAAGTTGATCTTATTTTTTTGTGAAGAAACAATAACAGTCAATGACATTGTGATAAATAACAATATAACAATAAATACACCAATAACCATATTTGAAGTTGTCTGAAAACTCATTAAATTGACAAAAAACAAAAAGAAATCAGGCCATATTGCTAATACAAGCAAAATAATAATGGCAACCCACCATAGTAAGGAATATTTAACAGGAATCATTTCTTTATGTAATATTTGCATAACGATAAATGCCAATATACATGCAACTAAAAAAATCGCTATTCTTAAATTAACTGGCATAAACTAATCCCTCCAAATTCCTATATTAATTATCGACATTAGTACATTAATCATGTAATATGCATTTTTCCAACTATGGATACTTGAAACGCCCCCCTGTCTCTCATTCATTTTAACAGGCACTTCTACCACTTTTTTTCCATGCTTCAAGACATTTGTTGTTGAAATTGGCTCTGGATATTCAGTTGGATAGTTCATCGAAAATTCGCGAATCAAAGTTCTATCAATTGCACGAAATCCAGATGTTACATCATACAATTTTACATTTGTAAAAATTTTAATAAACCCTGATATCATTCGAATTCCCATTTGACGAGCTTTCGTTGACTTAAACTCACTAGTAGAACCTTCTACAAATCGTGAACCAATTGTCATATTAGCGCGTTTATTTACAATAGGATCTACTAAATCATCGACAAAATGTATATCATGCTGTCCATCTCCATCGAATTGAATTGCGATGTCATATCCGTGCTCATAAGCATACTTATATCCTGTTTGCACTGCACCACCGATACCTAAATTGTGAATCAATTTAATGTGTGGAATTTTGTTCTTAACTAAAATATTTTCTGTGCTATCCGTTGAACCGTCATTAATCACAATTGTTGTTAATTGACGAGTATGTGTTTTATTGTATTCCAATATCGTACTATATGTACTTAAAATACTTTCCTCTTCATTATATGCAGGAATAATAATTAATACTTTTTCCTCCATTGCATAACCCCCATCCATAAAAAAAGAATGTAATAACCGTTCTATATGTTATCACATTCTTTAGCATTTTTCTATCTTCCTATAACGATACATAGTATCGTAAAAATCTCGCTTATATGCAAAATTATATTTCCATAAAATAAAATAATGTTTGTGTTTTCTGCTTTTACTGTAAGTAAATCCTTCATTGCCAATAAAATCATTGGTAGTATTGGTAAAAAATAACGTCCCTGAACTCCAACAACAATTAAAGAATTATCCGGTGTCCATGATATCTGCAATGCCAATATTACTATAAGTATCATCAACATTGAAAATAGTCCACTACATATTTTTACGTTTCGATCCATTTTTGATTTTTTTTCAATACTAAATAATGAATAGAATAACATCATTAAAAATCCAGATAATTGTAAAGCCGGTACATTCATTTCAAGCCATCCTAATGGACCAGAAATCATTTGTGAAATATAATCGGCTGTAAATCTTTGGAAAGTTGCAATTATAATGACAATTTCACGCAATGGATGTTGAATTACTTGAGATACAGTATACGTATTATAGTCAATCAAGCTAGATGTATTACTTTCATGCACATTCCAGAATAAACTATTACATTTCATAACAACTAGATAAGACCCTAAAGATAGTACTACAAGCATCAATATCACTAATATTTTACCATGTTTTAATGTAAACTTTTCACGTGGTATTAACAAACCTAAACCTAGTATTGGTAAATATACAAATTTAATTGTTGCTATGATAATAGATGATAGTGTTACTAAAGCAATATCGAGTTTATTTATTTTTTCTTTCTCATAAACTAAATACAATAAATATGCAAGCAAGAAGAAAGATGCTGTAAATAATACAGAATCATAATTATATGAACAAACTTGTTGTAACGTCATGGGTAAAATTGAAATTGTAAATAAAACTTTTTCAAAGAATTTAGGAATAATCTTAAGTGAATATGAAATTAAAATACCAAATAAAAGTAGACCACTTATTCTACCTAAAATACCTATTTGAATTCCATTCAAGCCAAGAATTCTTCCTAACGAAACGCCAAGCACTTGTGGAAAATATCCAAATGAACCCAAAGTCAATGGAGCTCTTGAAATATATGGTCGATTAATTTTAAATTTATCTTTTCCAATCAAGCCATCGTACTCTTTAACATATTCATTTACAGTAGGATGAGAAGCTCGAATTAATGTATTTGAAGAATCTTCATACAATAACACATTTCCATGTTCATCAAATGCTTTTTTACCAAGTAATATACTGCTTTGCGAATATGATGTTAGATAATGTGTATATTCATCTGGCACTGAGAATTGTGGAACAATCAACGCATAGATGATACCTATAAGCACAATAATCCCAAAAGATGCTTTATATAATTTCACATTATATATATACATCAAATATGTCATTGCGATTAAAATCAAAATCAACAATACAATCAGCCAGTAAAAATTTCTAAGGTGAAAACAATTACCGTCAATCACACTATACGCAATGGATTGTTTTGATTTTTCTTGGTTAATCATACAATTTCTAACAATACCGTATTCATTTTCTCTTGGATTCACAGTAATTAGTGATGCTCTTGTAGCACCTTGAGAATTAACTGTAAACGTATATATAGTACCTACTTTTAATCGAGACGCATTAAATCTTAAATAGTATATTTGATCATTATGTATCTTATTCTCTGGTATGTTTTCAGTGTAGATATTTTCTCCAGAATCATTTTTTACTACAACACTAAATTGATTTTTTGAATTTGGATCCACATCTTTAAAACGCAAGCCTAATCCAGTCATGGAGTTTGATACAATTTGAATAGGTTGTTCTATCAGAACATTTTCTAAAGGAATATTTTCATTTGATAATTCTCTAGATTGATACACAACATAATCATTAAAAAGATATTGGCGCACAAATGTTTTATATGTAACCAAGCTAGAAAGCAAGAAAATAATAACTAAACTTAAAGTAATTAACGTTACTTTCTTGTTTTTCATTGTTAAAGCATAAAATTGTTTCATATACTATAAAATTTCTTTCAAATAACGTGCTAGTGCATCCTGCCAAGTAGGTAATGGTTTAAAGCCATTTTCTACGAGTTTAGATTTATCTAAACGAGAATTAAATGGACGAGCTGCCTTTGATAAACCATATTCTTCTGTTGTTACTGGATTTACTTTAGTAGTATATCCAGCTTGTTTAAAGATTTCACACGCAAAATCATACCAGCTGATATATCCACCTTCATTAGTCGCATGATAGTAGCCATATTTATCGGTTTCAATCATGTCAACTAATAATCTAGCTAAATCAAATGTATAGGTTGGAGTACCAATTTGATCATTTACAACTCGTAATGTATCAAATTTCTTTCCTACATTTAACATGGTCTTAATGAAGTTATTTCCATTCTTTCCAAATACCCACGCAATACGAACAATGAAATACTTAGATAACGTATTTGAAACAGCTAATTCTCCACCAAGTTTAGTCTGTCCATATACATTCAATGGTTTATAATCCTTACAATCAGGATCCCAAGGAGTAGTTCCTTGTCCATCAAATACATAGTCTGTAGAAATATAGACCATCTTCGCATCTACTTCTTTACAAGCATCCGCAATATTTTGTGTACCATCCACATTGATAGCTTTTACCTTAGCCTGTTTATCTTCATCTTCTGCTAAGTCTACAGCCGTCCATGCTGCACAGTGTACAACCACATCTGGATTCACTGTTTTAATTGTATTCATTACAGCTTCTTTGTTTGTGATATCCAAAGATACATATTCAGCTGTAGTTACATAAGAACCATCCTGAATACCATTATAGCTTTTAGCTAAGTCTGTACCTACTCCTACATATCCTCTAGAAGCCAATTCATTCATTACATCATGACCTAATTGTCCAGCCACACCTGCCACAAAAATCTTCATAAGAAAACCATCCTTTCATTTAAGAAGAAAAGCTAAAGATTATTCCTTAGCTCTTCCTTTTTCTACATACATCTTTTCA
>OLPQ01000955.1_pt1 | contig 22549 bp, 18 predicted proteins | sample 1672451 | NCBI WGS metagenome assembly OLPQ01 (sample SAMEA3136687, study PRJEB25190) | human gut metagenome | biome: human gut; feature: human-associated habitat; material: faeces | place: Austria | collected 2013
CCGTATTCCTCTTCCAAACAGCGGAGCACTACCTCATACGGCACCGGCTCTACGTCGGAGCGCAGACGGCGCAGCTCGTCGCAAAACCGCTGCGGCAAAATCTCGGAGCGGTTGGCCAGAATCTGCCCCATCTTGACGAACATGGGACCGAGCTCTTCGAGCAGACGACGCAGACGCACCGGCGTGAGGTTGTCCCACACGCGATACTTTTTGATCAGGCGAACGATCTGACCAATGCGCTCACGACGACCTGCCGGCGTGAGCTGGTATTCCTCGTCCGGCGCCATCGCGTCGGGCTCCTCAGGGACCATATCGACAGCGCGCGGCTTCTTGCGAGCGCCCGAGACGGCGGCCTCGACCTCGTCGACAACCGCCGCCTCGTCACCCAAGGGATCTTGATTGTTGTAATCGGTAGTGGAATCTGCCATCTGCGCTGCTACTCGGCCTCTTCGGCGTCCTCTGCGTCGTCGGGCTCAACGGACTCGACGGGCACCGAGGTCACGTTGTCCTCAACCGAATCGACGATGTCGCGCACATGGGCCAAAAAGGCCGTGCGCTCGGGGGCGGTCATGACGCGCACGCGGGCGAGGATGAGCTCGTCGAGCACGCGCTGGGCCGCAGTCTCGCCCTGCATGCCCAGGCGCTCGGTAAGGTCGGAGATGGTGCCGCCGGCCTGCTCGAACATGTCGGACACGCTGCGGGCGATATCGGGGGTGCCGGCGTCCTTGCGCACCTGCTCGCCCTTGGCATTGAGGTCGTCGAGGACCTTCTTGCCGCCCTCGACGGCAACGGCGGCGGCACCGAAGCCCACGTTGATGGCACCGTTAACAAGCTGATCGAATTTCATAACCATGGTTGGCTCCAATCGTGAACAACTTCATTGGCCTACTTGTACCCAAGATTGAGCAAACGACACAAAATCGTTTGTCACCGGGATAGAAATCGAGCGAGGCAAAGCCTTTGACGGCGTTTGCCTCGCTCGCTCGTTGCAAGGTTATCTTTACCTTACGTTATCGTTCATCGCGAAGGAATTCTTCATGGCACAGCTCGTGGTGTAGAGCACCTTGCCCAACAGGGCATCGGTCTCCACGCGCACAAGCTCGGCAAAGGCCTCGTTGGCGCGGGCAAGCTCGGCGGGCACCTCGGCCTCGGGCAGTACGGCGACAACGGCGTCAACGTCGTGAATCTGCTTGTGGCCCATGCCGCCGACCTTCTCCTGATAATCCTCGACCGCGCGACCGCACTCATGGAAGCGAACATCGGCCAAGGCGCCAATCAGGCGATTCGCCCAATAGAAATTCTCGGACGTCACGCGAGCCTGCGTGTCGGCATAGTACTCGGGCATGGTCTCGACATTGGCGTACAGCGGCACAAGCGCGTTAAACGAGTTAGAGCCAAACGCCATCCACTGCACGGCGCGATACGCCGGCTGCGCATAGGGGCGCAGCTGCAGCACGGCGAGCTGGCTGTTGCGGTTGATGCCGATGGGACGATAGGCGCCGCGCGTGGCGGGCGTGCCCTTGCTGCCGTAGCAGTCGTACTCCGTGCCCTGGTAGTGGCTCGAGAGCACGTACTTGATGTCCTCGAGGGTCACCTTGCGCTCGGGCACGCGACTCCAGGGAATGTCGTCGCTCTCGGGCGTGTAGTCGGCGTCGGGACCGTCCCACACATCGCTGGGGTTGAGGCAGCGTTGCATGTACCAGGCGCGCGGTGTGTTGTAGACGTGGTCGCTGTCGCTGTGCGAACCAAAGGCCTCGCGCGGGTTAAAGACCGCGGCGGGACCGTCGCCCTTAACGCCCAGCGTCAGATCTAGATGCCACTCGGCCATCCAGGAGCGCAGATCGGCCGAGCACATGTGGTCGACCTGCGCGCCCTCGGCGTCGTCCAAGTCAAAGCTGTCGATACCCAGCTGGTTGGGCATGGTCACATAGGCGTCGTCGGGTACGCGCTTGGCGATCCAGTGGTGGCCGCCGATGGTCTCGAGCCACCAGATCTCGTCAACGTCACTAAAGGCGATGCCGTTGTTCTCGTAGGTGCCGTAGCGCTCGAGCAGGTCGCCCAGAATGCGCACACCGTCGCGGGCGGACTTGGCGTATGGCAGCACCAGGGTCACCATGTCCTCCTCGCCCAGACCGCCGGGCTGCGCCGGCGCATAGCCGTCCTCGCCCTCGTTACCCTTGGCGGGCACGTAGTCCACGAGCGGATCGGCGCCGCGGACGCGCTCGTTGGTGGTGAGCGTCTCGGTTGCGGACATGCCAACATTGAGCTCGTTGAAACCGGCCTCGGCCCAAATGCCATGACCCGGGACAACGTCGGGGACGCTTGTGTAACGCATGGGATTGTCGGGCAGCTCAACGGTCAGGTGGCTCAGGACACTCGTGTAGACACGCGGCTGCTCGTCGGGATGCACTACGCGCATGCGCTTGGGCTCAAATACCCCATTGGGCGAGTCCTCGTTGCGGGCAACCAGCGTCGACCCGTCATAGCTCGCGTTCTTACCGACCAAAATCGTTGTGCACGGCATGCGCATCCTCCTTGAGCGAAGAAATCAAACGGCAACAGTGTATCGCTTCGATGCAAAAAGGGCGAAACCACAGCCTCGGTAGCCCCCGTGGTCAAAAGCCTATTTCGATGCGCGCTCGGCCGCTTCGATCACGTGTTTGGCAAGAATCGCGGTGGTCACAGCCCCCACGCCGCCCGGCACGGGTGTGATGGCGCTAACGACCGGCTCCGCAGCATCAAAATCGACGTCGCCGACCAGCTTGCCGGCGGCCTCGTCCCAGTTAATGCCCACATCGATGATCGTCTGACCCTCGCGAACCGCATCCGCGCCAATCGTGCGCGCGCGTCCAACTGCCGCAACCACAACATCAGCCGCACAACACTCGGCAGCAAGGCCGCGCGTATGCGTATGGCACGTCGTCACCGTGGCATTGCGAGCCGTAAGCATGGCGGCAACGGGACGGCCAATCACCAGAGACCGACCGACGACCGCGACCTTAGCCCCATCCAGCTCAACACCGTAATGGTCCAGCAACACCAACACGGCCTCAGCCGTGCAAGGAGCAAAGCCCTCACCTCGCCCCGAAAGCGTGGTAAGTAGCGAGTCCGGCGTCATGGAGTCGACATCCTTGGCGGGATCGAGTGCCGCGGCAACCGCATCCTCGTCAAGCCCAGCGGGCAGCGGGCGAAACACTAGGCAGCCATGAACGGCGGGGTCGGCATTGATGTCCTTAATAGCCGCCAGCAGCTCATCCTGCGAAGCATCGGCAGGAAGCAAAACGCGGCGAGCCTCAATGCCAACCTTCTCGCAGCGCTTGAGGGTGCCGCGCTCGTACGATAAATCGTCCTCGCGCTCGCCCACACGAACGATGGCCAGCGTCGGCACAACGCCGCGTTCGCGCAAAGCACCGCAGCGAGCGGCAAGCTCCTCGGTCAAAGTACGGGCAACGGGAGCCCCTTTGAGCAGCTCTGCCATGGCTATCCCCTCTTCCTGGCTGCGTCGGCGGCACGGCGCGCCAGCGCATCGGCACGCGGCAGCCACGTATCCAGCAGCTCATCGCACGCCGCCTCGAGCTCCTCGGCGCGTGCCCGGTCTTTCATAGACGTAGTATTGGCAAAGAGTGTCAGACTCGCGCCCTGCATGGCGGCGCGGCAGAACACGGCGCCACAAGCCACGTCGGACAGCAGCTGGCGCGACCCCTTGTCCGCCATGTCCTCGAGCAGCGCCAGCGCGCGCCCGCAGGCATCCATAATGCGATACGGTGGCATAGCCGCCACGTGCAGCGCATCCTGAATCGCAGCCGGTCGAGCCGGATCCTCGCGCGAAATACCGTACGCCGCGGACACCTGCCCGTAGGCACGAACATCCTCGGCGACCAGACCCACAAGTTCCTGCGCCAACTCATCCGCCTGGGCAAACGCGTGCGCCAAATCGTCCGCTCGATCGGCAAGCGCGGGATTGGTTGCCCCGTAGCGCGCGACCATCCCGCAAAGCGAGGCTCCCAGCGCGCCCACAAAGGCGCTCGCGCTGCCACCGCCGGGAACCGGCTCGCGCGCGGCAAGTGCCTCGGCAAATCCGCGACAGGTTTTATCCATCATCTCTTGGCTCATACGCACGCACCTTCAAGTCATATAGATCGGTCGGGCGGCAACCGCCGGCCAACTGTATCGATCAAGTAATGGTGCTAAGTCTAGCCCATAAGCACATGAGCGTCAGCGCATCTGGCCATCGCGGATTTCTATAACACACGATAGGCGTCGGCGCCGCAAGCATGGGACACATGGCCCACCCGAGCGAGCCGCCCGCGCGTACAGTAAAGGCAGATAATCCATGCACGGTTACAGATGAGGAGACACGACCATGAAAAACTTTCTTATGCCGGTAGCCGACGAACGCGAGGATGCCGGATGCCGGAACCACCCCAAATGTGGCAACAGTACAAAAACGGCAGGCACCCCAACACGTCCGCCCGCCGATTTATTGCGCCGCGCAGACAATTAAACCGGCTTCTTTAAACGTCTGGGCAGTATAGTGACCACAACGAGCGCGCAGCCGCACCCTGCGAATGGAGGAGTTATGACCAAACATCACGCCATCAGTCGCCGAGCGTTTACGCTGGGCCTTGGACTTGCAGCGCTGTCGCCTCTGGCAAGCCTGCCCGAAACCGCCATGCTGGGCATTAGTCCGCGGACAGCCTTTGCGGACGGCACGGCCGATCCAGCGGCCAGCCTCGACAAGTTCGTCATTCGCCTTCGCCCCGCGGGCTATTTTCGCACCGCGAGCGTCAACGAAGACGGCAACGTCATCGGCAACGTCTGCCACCTATTTAATGACGGCACGTCCAGCAAGCTCATCCTTGAGCACGTAGCGACCGATACAGATAATACAAAATGGTATGCCATCCGCACCCTGCTCAATTTCGAAGAGCACCAGAAGACGGGCTACAGCATTTGGTCGGTCGATGGCGACTCGGACAAAGATGGAGAGGTCATCCACGTATGGAGTGGCGAGCATGACGGCAAGCCCAGCCGCTCTTTTGCGTTCGACCGCCAGCAAGACGGAACCTACATCATCCGAGACCGCACAAACGAGGACAAAGACATTAATTACCTGGCCATAGAAAAGGACGGCAAAGACCAAGACGACAACAAGATCTGCCACAAGAGGAAGAGCATTCCGTGGGAACTCGAACTTGTCGGTTACAGCATGGGCAAGACCAATACCACAGTTAGCAGTATCGACTGGACCACGTATAGCAGCTACGTCGACGGACCATGTTGGATGAAATACGTCGACAACAACAAATACCTCGACGAGCTGAGCATCCCGGGCACGCATGATACGAGCACCTGCAGCGTCGACAACGACACCGAGCCCCGAACCTCGCTTGTAAAGTGCCAGCAGGATTACATACCCACGCAGTTGCTCGAAGGCATTCGCTATTTTGATATCCGACTCGGAAAGAACAACGAGCACGACGACCCCGGAATCGTCCATGGAAGAGGCTACCTGTTCAAAAAAGACGGGCACTATATGCAGCTCTCCGATGTCATCGGTTACTTCAAAACATTTTTGAACGAACACTCGTCAGAAGCGCTCATCATGCTTGTGTCACGAGGCAACAACGAAGCCACCGACGAAAGTGCTACGACGGCTTTCGCCAAGGTTATGGACGATAATCCCAATCTGTTCTACACGTCGAGCCACGTTCCCACACTGGGCGAGGCGCGCGGAAAGATCGTCCTGCTGCGTCGATTTGGACTCGCCGGCAGCAGCGCAAACGGCCGCACGTGGGGTCTCGACCTCACCGAATGGGACGACAAAATCGCAGCACACTCAGACAGCTCCTCTATGTGTCTCGTCAAAGACGCGCAAGGCTTTGAGACTACGGGCAATGCGGGCAACATAGAGCCCTATTGCACAAAGGTATATGCCCAAGACCATTACAGCTGCACGGGATCCAGTAAGATAGCATGGGTCGATAGCGCCCTGAAGGCAGCGTCCGAACTCAAGCGCAACACCGTAGATATCACTGCCGCGGATGGAACAACGATGCAGGCAACGGAGCGCTGCTGGGCTATCAACTACACCAGCTGCACGCAAAACAACCCTTTTACCGCAGCGCGAGTGGTCAACGAGCATCTGTACAAGAGCCCGTACATCAATCCCGACGGCACCGAGGAAACAGAGCCAGATTACCTCAAGCACATTGGCATCATCGCATCCGACTTTGTTGATGCGGCGCTGGCCCGGAGCATCTATCAGCGCAATTACAATACGGAGCACAAGCAGACGGCTTCGTACCACCTCCCGACCCGCATGCGCATGACGTACGGCGACTCGCCGAGCGATGCTTCGCTCCAGGATGGCAAGACCGTTGGCAAGGGCTATTTCCGCCTCGTCGACAGCAGCAACGTACTCAACGTGGCGGCTTCGGGCCATGTGTTTGAAATCGTATATGTGGATGTCGACGCCTTGGGCAACGAGACCGTTACGGCGCTGCGGGGCTCCGTGCCCATCGATATCGATCCGCGCGCGTTGACACCCCATTTTAAGGGGCTCGAGGGCCTTAAGGCCGGCGAGGACGTGCGCGCCAAGATTACGGCGTCACTCGAGGGCAAGCTCGAAAACGATGCCTGCACCGCCCAACTCGAGTTTATGCACGATGCAAACGGCGCTCCGGGAACGGCGATGGCCGAAGGTGAGGCATTTGCCGCGGGAACGTACTGGGTGCGTGCGAAAAAAGACCTGTTGGGCGACGCGGCGCAGAACTACACGCTCGCCAGCGACGGAGCCGCAAGCTTTACCGTAGCGGCCTCGGACAGTGCAGGCGGCGCCGGCGCCAACGCGGGCAGCGCGAACAAGAACGGTAAGGGCAACAAGGGCAAGGGCTCGGGCGGAAAGCTCGCCGACACGGGCGACGGCTCCGGCGTTGCCGCCGGGCTCGCTGCCGCCGCCATAGCTACAACGGTCGCCGGCGCAGCAATGCTTGTCAACGACCGCGAAGACAGCGAAGGCGCTAGCGAATAGGCAAGCCGACCGTTTGGATACATCGACTCAATCGGGGGCGCAGGATACCGTTCTGCGCCCCTAGCTTTTGCAGATGAGTGAGCAGCGTGTCCAGCGCACTCGCAGGTCGAGCGCTCAGCCACTGCGTCGTCCAATGCACAGCCGCAAATTTACCCCGAACGTCGCTATCGGCTACATCACCAAGTTCAGCACGCTCACGAGTTCCTGAGCCTGGGAATGACTGCTCAGCCTGTGGGAACAGGAGGTCAGCAACCTATTACGGAGGAGCACGCGCTTACCCTTGACCCTGTTGACACCCGTAATGTCCTTGAGGTAGACGATCTTGGTATGGGCACCGAGGAAGTTGTTCTTCACGACCGCCTCGATACGATTGGGATAGATGCTTATTCCTTTGAAAACGCCGGCACCCTTATCGTGAAACAGCACGTGTTGTTATCCACGCGCGCCACCCCATGGAGTTCGATAAAACCATCTCTATGGCCACATTTTAACCACCGCAAACCCTTTTCGCGGTCACGCGCAGAACACCAAATCGTGTCCGCACGAGGCTTTAAACTAGAGCCAATAAAGGTGTTTGATGCGCTTGGTGAGCTCGTGGGATGTTCCTCAAATCGCCGGCATCGGAGGAGGTCTTACATGGTTTACGTATGGGAATCCGAGTTCTTTGATTCGGACGGCGTTGTCGACGCTGTGCCATGTGGCTCGCTGGGCGGAGGCGGAACGTTCGGATCCGACCTAAACGACGCTGTCGAAAGCGCCGCTGATTTTCTCGCATGTATGGTCGACGATCACCTTATGGGCGGCGTCGATCTTCCCGCGCCGGACTTTGGACACCAGCCGCAACACGGCGGCAAGATTATCGCCGTGGCCGTCAGCCGCGAGCTCGGCGACATCCCCGCCGTCACCGCAGCAGATGCCGCGCGTATGCTCGGTGTTAGCTCAGCACGGATATCGCAACTGATAAATGCAGGACTGTTGGATTCATGGAAGGATGGCACCAAGCGCATGGTGTCCAAAGCTTCCATAGAGGCACGACTCGCCGACGCACCAAAGGCAGGACGCCCAAAAGAAATGCCTGTTGCCGTGTAAAGAGACGTCTATGCATACCATTTTGACATATTGACCATTGAGTTCTCTCGATTCGCGACGCACCGCGTCGCGAATCGAGCTGGACATATTGCCGCTGATTGCCGCGCATCTCCAATCCGAAGTGTAAGAGGAGTTTTCCATGACAGACAGACCGAAAACAACACTGCGCGACTGCATCTACGGGCTTGCCGTCGGCGACGCGCTGGGCGTTCCCTACGAGTTTATGCCTCGCGGCACGTTCGAATGCACGGACATGATTGGCTATGGCACGCATGGGCAACCCGCCGGCACCTGGAGCGACGACACATCTATGACGCTTGCTACCTGTGACTCGATTAGGGAGCTCGGGCATATCGACACCGCGGACATGCGCGACAAGTTCGTAAGCTGGATTGCCCGTGGCGAGTATACGATCGACGGCGTTTTCGATTACGGCGGCACGACCGCCCGCGCCCTGCACACCGGCAAAGGTGGCTCCGGCGAACGCGACAACGGCAACGGTTCGCTCATGCGCATCGCGCCCCTGGCGTTCACCGATGCGACAGACGAAGAGATCCGTGAGGTCTCTGCAATCACCCACGCTCATAGAACATCGACCGACACATGCGTCATATTTGTTGAGCTGATGAGAGACGTGCTGAGCGGCGCACTCCCCTCGTGGGCGCTGCAGCTGAAAAGCGCGCCCGAGCACGAAATCAGATCCGGCGGCTTCGTGCGCGACACGCTTAAGGCAGCCACCTGGTGCTTCGTCAACACCAGCAGCTACGAAGACTGCGTGCTTGCCGCCGTCAACCTAGGCGACGACACCGACACCACCGCAGCCGTCGCAGGCGCCCTCGCCGGCACAGCCTACGGTATCGAGGCCATCCCGCAGGAATGGGTCGACACCCTGCGCGGTAAAGAGCTGATTGAGAACTGCTTGTTTTAGGGCGCGTCGGCAGCAGAAGCAAGCCGGGAGGCATCATGGAGAGGAAGATCGCAAATATCGATGAGTTCCAAATGGAAGAAAACGGGACTCCAATGCTCCCAGCGGGGCTGAGGGAGGAAGGAAACCTTTACGTCCTCCCCGACGGGCGTTACCTCCCCTGCGGGGTCTACCGGTTCGAAGATGGCGGCTCACTCATTTATGAGCCGTTCGAGCTCAGCACCTTCGGGCAAATGCTTGCCCAATTCGAGGAAAACTAGAGACATGATTACCAGCTGGATTGACTCTGCTCAAAACAAAAGGCAGAACCATCAATAACCCTCTCATCAAAGATACAGTCAAAGCACACGAAACACAGAAAAGGACGCGGGCCTCGGTTCTTAACCAGGGTGCGCGTCCTTTACCAGCATATTATCTCATCGGAGAGCAGCGGCGCAGCGAAACCAAGTAAGTAGAGAAGACGGTTCCAACCCCGAACCGAGTCCAGGGCGGAACCGCCAAGCTACTTCATCTTATCAGTTCTGAGAGACTGGTTAGATGGTGACAGGAGACGCCTGACGCCCAGCGCAGGACAATCAAGCATAAGCCTCCTCCGGAAGGTTGCCGTCGATGGCGGCATAGGGCTGTGCCCCACTGAAATGCAATGGCATGCCGCACCCATTCATCTTCACCTGCGAATAGACCAAAACGGCAAATGCACGCTGCTTCGATTCACTCCTCACGCCTTTAGCCGTCACCAAGTCAATAACGAGTGGGCGAGACCAGCAGGTCGGCCAGATCAGCGTAAGACGAATTAATAATTTGGTTATAAATAACCTAAGAATTTATCTGGTTATCCATAACCCGATGTGCTATAGTTCAGTCAACGGTTATTGATAACCATCGTTTGAAAGGATTCAAATTGTTTAACACCAGTGGACAGACAAAAGAAATCGGCTGGACCCTCATGACCCGTCTCCGCGGTTCATTGCCCTCCGAATATCTCTACCCGCTCGTATATCTCGCACGTTTCGCTCAGAAAACTGGCAGATGCGACGACCACGCCGAAATGATTGAGATCGCATCACAGGGAGACGGCGATATCGCCGCACTGCTCAATCACGCCTATAAACGAATTACCGCAGACGGATCATTCGACGAACTCCTTGCCGTTCTTTCCAATTTCAACGAAGAAGCAGTCGACAAATTCCTTCAGGACGGCCCGATCAGCCAGGGAATCTTTGGCGGAGAGTCCTCGACCCCCGAGGGAATCGCGCACCTCGCACTTGCTGTTCTGGATATTAAGTCCGGCGAGAAGGTCATTGACTTCGGCTGCGGAACGGGCAATTTTCTCGAAGCGGCCGCGGCGAAATGCCCCGATGCCAAACTTATGGGCGTCGAACTAAATTCAAACACCCTTGCCATCGCAAAGCTCCGTTCCAAAGTCAAGGGTTCGCAGATTTACTATGCCTGTGATGACATGTTCCGCTATTTCGACAACAGCATCGAGTGCAATCCTGTAGATAAAGCGTTCTCCAACTACCCCTGGGGAATGCAGACCAAAATGTTCTCTAAGAGTTCTAATTACATTGAGAAAGTCATGAAAGGCCAGGAACGCTACAGCCGCCCGTCGTCATCCGATTGGGTCTTCAACCGTCTTCTTGTCGATTCCCTTAAAAAGGACGGGACCGCCGCCGCAGTCATGTCGAACGGCGCGTGCTTCAATGGCATGGATAAACCTGTTCGCGAATATTTCGTTAAGAACGGTTTCATCAAAGCGATTGTCGCACTGCCTAAGGGGGTCTTTGCTCCCTATACGATGATTCAAACGTCGTTCGTCATCCTTAGCGCAGGCGGCTCCAAGGGGGTACGCTTTGTCGATGCAACTGATTTAGGCACCAATGATCGCCGCAGCTGCTCAATTGACGAAACCGCCATTAACGCGATTGTCGAGCGCCTTGGCGCCGATTCCGAAAAGAGTGTTTTCAAAACACTTGAGGAAATTGCGGCGCGCGACTTCGATCTCTCTGCAAAACGTTATCTCGAAAAAGAAATCGAGATCCCGAATGGAGTTGAGCTCGGGAGCGTCGCAAAAATCATGCGAGGCGCAAGCGTTCGCGCAGCAGAACTCGATGCACTTGTCTGCGACGAAGACACTGGGCTCAGCTATCTCAACCTTGGCAATATCTCTGATGGGTCTATCGACGACGACCTTCCGAACCTCTCCACACTCGACACGAAACTTGAGAAGTATCGTATCCACAACGGCGACGTCCTTATCTCAAAATCCGGCGCCCCGTTCAAGATCGCGGTTGCCGAGGTCCCTGAAGATCGAAAAATCATCGCGAATGGAAACCTGTACGTGTTGAGCGTCAACAGGGAAAAGATTGATCCACACTACCTCGCCGCGTTTTTCTCGAGTCCTTCTGGCAAAGAACTCCTTGCCCGCGAAGCAGTCGGCACCACCATACCCAGCGTGCCCATCAAAGCTCTCAGCAACATCAAGGTGCCCCTCGAGGACGCCGATCGACAGAAGACGATTGCCGATGCCTATCTCGCCAAGACAGACGAGATCAAGTTGTTAAAGTTACGCCTATCTCGAGCTCGCCAGGAACTTACCGACCTTTTCGATGAGGAGGGTTAGCTTTGGCGCATCTCACCATTCAGGAGCTCTCCGACCTTTGCGACGAGATGATGGGGCGCATGGGGCTCGAACTACTACCAGCCATAACAAAGGCAAATCGCGAAGACACCCTTGAAGATCTTTTGGCATCCCTTGGAATGTCCGACCTTCTCGTAAGCGAAAACGATCCCTATGAGGAACGTTTTCTGGGTAAGATTCTAGTTGTCGGCGCAAGCGCCGTTAACGTCGACAAGTTGCGCAGTATCGCCCGCAAGAAAGGGTTCGATCCGGATCGATTTGAGTTTCAGCTCGAATACTCCCGACTCAAGCACTTCAACTTCGGCAAAATACGCGGCTCGATGGGCTACGTCGCAATCCTTGCTGGTCCCATGCCTCACAAGACACCGGGCGCCGATGAAGCCTCAAGCTTCATCGCTCGCGTCGAGAACAATCCGGACGACTACCCGACACTCATTAAAATGTATGCGGGAAGCGATCTCAAGATCACCAACAACAGCTTCAAGCAAGCGCTTGGGCAGCTGTCACAACACGAGCGCCCATAAAGAGAAGTCGATTTAAATAACTAAGAGAGCCTTGCCACCAATTGTCGTTCTGGCGCGATCAACTGATAAGTCAAATGGCAACTAACGGGTGTCAGATGTACCAATATACGCAAGATTAACTGCTAGAATGCAATGGTGGACAGGCTCACCAACGTCGTGGAAGCATAAGGTAAGGAGTGCGCATGATTGCTGTCGATTACAGCTCCTCAACGTCATTTAATGAGGATGCTTTCGAACAAGGCATCATTGACCACTTGCAAACGAGTCTGGGGTACGAGCACCTCTATGGACCTGATGTCGCTCGTTCCTCCGACGCGTTTGACGACGCCTTCCTACCTGACGTCATCGGGCCCGCCCTTGAGAGCATTAACCCCACGCTCAATCGACACGCGATTGATGCCTCAATAACTAGACTAAAGGAAATCGAGGGCAGCGACCTCATCGCCAAGAACAGCATCTTTATGGACATGCTCCAGAACGGTGTGGAGACAAGCTGGTTTGACGGCAAAGAAGAGCATACGGACATCGTGCGCTTGGTCGATTACGACAATCCCGAAAAGAACTGCTTCCACGTTGTTAACCAGTGGACCTACATCGAGTGTGGCACCAACAAACGTCCAGATGTCATCGTATTCGTCAACGGGCTTCCGCTCGTTCTCTTTGAATTGAAGTCGCCCGCTCGAGCCGACGCTGACAGCGAAGATGCCTACCAACAGATTCAAAACTACAAACGGCAGATTCCATCGCTTTTCGTGTACAACGCCTTCTGCGTCACCAGTGACATGCTTCACACCAAGGTTGGCACGATCACCGCCAACGAGTCACGCTTCGTTGAGTGGAAGAGCGTCGATGGAAGCTACGAGGCCACCCAGTACGCCGATTGGAAAACCCCTCTGGACGGCATGTTCCCCAAGAAGCGGCTCATCGACATCCTGAAGAACTTCATTCTGTTCTCCGAGGACGCGAAAATCCTCGCGGGATACCATCAGTACTTCGCGGTGAACAAAGCGCTCGAGAGCGTGCATGAGGCCATCGGCGGCGACGGTAAGGGCGGCGTCTTCTGGCACACGCAGGGCTCGGGCAAGTCGCTTTCGATGGTTTTCCTTGCCCATCTGCTCGAAGAGAAACTCGACAGCCCGACCATCGTGGTGATTACCGATCGCAACGACCTCGACTCGCAACTGTTCGCGCAGTTCTCCAGATGCTCAGATTTCCTGCGCCAGACGCCCGTTCAGGCGCAGAGCCGCGCCGATCTTGCGCAGCAGATCTCGAGCCGCCGCGCCAACGGCATCATTTTCACCACTATGCAGAAATTCGAAGAGGAGGCCATCGCCCTCTCCGAGCGTAAGAACGTCGTCGTGATGGTGGATGAAGCACACCGCGGGCAGTACGGGTTCGAGGAGAAATACGACCGTGACGGCAAGAAGCACACGGGCACCGCGTTGCTCATCCGCCGCGCCCTTCCGAATGCGACTTTCATCGGCTTTACCGGTACCCCTATTTCTGCCGAAGATCGATCGACTCGCGAGGTTTTCGGCGATTATATTGACGTCTACGACATGACTCAGGCAGTAGAGGACGACGCAACTCGACCCGTGTTCTACGAGAGCCGCGTCGTCGCGCTCAAGCTGGATCAGAGCATCCTTGCAAAAGTTGACGATGAGTACGAAAAGCTCACCGAACAGGCTAACGCCGAAACCATTGACGCAAGCAAGCGTAACTTTGCAAATCTGGACGCCGTTCTAGGTGCACCCGAAGTCATCGATGCCCTATGTCAGGACATCGTTGAGCACTACGAGACCAACCGTGCGCACGAACTCACCGGCAAGGCGATGATCGTCGCGTATTCGCGCCCCGCCGCCATGGCTATATATCAACGCATATGCGAGCTGCGACCTTCTTGGAAGGACGAGGGCAAGCTCGGCGTTGTCATGACCATGGGCAATCAGGACCCCGAGTGGTGGTTCGACGTCGTAGGCAATAAGGCCCATGTTAAGGAGATGGCAAAGCGCTTTAAGGATGACGCCGACCCGCTCAAAATCGTAATCGTCGTAGACATGTGGCTCACCGGTTTTGACGTGCCGAGCCTTGCCACTATGTATGTGTATAAACCCATGCGCGGATATAACCTGATGCAGGCAATCGCACGCGTAAACCGAGTATACAAAGACAAGGTTGGCGGATTGGTTGTTGACTACGTAGGCATAGCCAACGCCCTTAAACGCGCCATGAAGGACTACACCAAGCGCGACCAAAAGAAATACGGCGACATGGATATCGGGAAAACCGCCTATCCTAAGTTCTTGGAAAAACTGGCGGTCTGTCGCGACAAAATGTTTGGTTACGATTATTCGGAATTCATGAGCACCGAGTCCGCCGCACGTCGAAGCGAACTCATAACGGGTGGAGTAAATCATATCCTCGCACCCGGCGACGAAGATACTGTCCGCGACTTTGTTGAGCAGGCAGGAGTCATGCTCAAAGCCTATGGACTCGCCAAAAGTCGCGCAACAGACATACAGCGCATCGAAGCTGGCTATTTCCAGGTTGTTCGAGAACTCATCCTTCAGCTCACCGAGCAGGGCGGCACCCGCAGCAAAAACGGAGGCAAACTTACCCTTAAGCAGGTAAATGACCGCATCAATGCACTACTCGAACAGAACATCGTCCATACCGACGGCGTAATAGACCTGTTTAAGGTGGAAGACGAAACGGTTTCGATTTTTGATCCCAAGTTTCTGTCGAGCCTCTCGCGTATGAAAGAGAGGAACTTGGCTTACGAGTTGTTGAAAAAACTCATCGACGACCAGATCAAAGGCTACCGCAAGAAGAGCGTAACGCAGGCAAAGAAGTACTCAGAACTCATGCAAAGCATGGTAAATAGATATCTAAATGGACAGCTCACAAACGCTGAGGTATTCGAAGAAATGCTCAAGATGGCGAAAGAGATGCTTTCCGAAAACCAAAAGGCAAAGGAGCTTGGGCTTAGCGAAGAAGAGTTTGCGTTTTACGAGGCGCTAACACAACCGCAAGCAGTCGCCGACTACTATCGCGAGAGGAATGACGAGCTGGTCGCCATCACGCAAGAGCTCGCTGCGAAGATGCGCGAAATGCGCACGGTCGATTGGCAGAAGAAGCAAAGCGCACGCGCTGCTATGCGTGTTGCAATCAAGCGTCTGCTCAAACATCATAAGTATCCGCCAGAGGGCATGGAGTCGGCACTGGCCACCGTGATGGATCAGTGCGAACTCTGGGCCGACAATGCAGCATAGGGAGTTAAAACAGCATGGCTAAAAGCAAAGCTAGGGACACGAAGAAGAACACAGCCGATGTTGGCTTTGAGGACCAACTGTGGAACGCCGCAGACGTGCTGCGCGGCAACTTGGACGCTGCCGAGTACAAAAACGTCGTATTAGGCCTCATTTTCCTGAAGTACCTTTCGGACCGCTTCGACGAGCGCTATCTAGAGCTCGTCGCAGAGGGCTACGGCGACGAGGAAGATCGTGACTGCTACATGGAGCAAAATGTCTTCTTCGTTCCCGAAGAAGCACGTTGGGCGAACATCTCACAGGCGGCGCATACGCCCGAAATTGGCCAGATCATTGACAATGCCATGCGCGCCATCGAGCACGAAAACGATAAGCTCAAAGACGTGCTGCCCAAAAACTTCGCTCGTCCCGAACTAGATAAGCGGCGCTTAGGCGACGTCGTTGACTTATTCACAAACGTACAAATGACCGATAACGAAAGCGAGAAAGACCTGTTAGGGCGCGCATACGAATATTGCCTGCAAAAATTCGCATCAATGGAGGGCAAAAATGCCGGCGAGTTCTATACGCCGTCGTGCATCGTGCGCACGCTGGTGGAAATCCTCCAGCCTTTCCACGGTCGTGTGTACGACCCCTGCTGCGGCAGTGGAGGCATGTTCGTGCAGTCCGCTGCCTTCGTCGAGCACCATGGCGGCAACGTGGTACAGGACATCACTATCTTTGGCCAGGAGAGCAACCCTACCACGTGGAAGCTCGCAAAGATGAACCTCGGTATTCGCGGCATCGAGGCTGACTTGGGCAACTATGCCGACACCTTCAGTGCCGATCAGCACAAGAATGAAAAGTTCGATTTTATACTGGCAAACCCGCCTTTCAATCTTAAGAACTGGGGCGGCGAAGCGCTGCAGGAAGACGTACGTTGGAAGTACGGCACACCGCCCACGGGTAACGCCAACTTCGCTTGGATGCAGCATATGATTTGGCATCTTAACGGTACGGGCAAAATTGGCCTCGTATTGGCAAACGGGTCGCTCTCGAGCCAGACGAGCGGCGAGGGCGATATTCGACGCGCTATCGTAGAGGACGATTTGGTCGAGGGTATTGTGGCCATGCCAGGCCAGCTGTTCTACAGCACCCAAATTCCCGTGTGCTTGTGGATTCTGAACAAGAAGAAGGCTCAGCCCGGCAAGACGCTATTCATCGATGCCCGCGAAATGGGCACCATGGTCTCTCGCAAACTACGCGAGTTTACCGAAGAGGACATCAACAAAGTTGCATCCGCATTCGACACCTTCCGCAAGGGCGAGTTCGAGCCCGTGAAGGGGTTCAGCGCCATAGCGGATTTGGATGAAATCGCCAAGCAAGATTTCATTCTGACACCCGGTCGCTACGTAGGCATTGCCGAGGCCGAAGACGACGGTGAGCCATTTGATGAGAAGATGGCGCGCCTGACTAGCGAGATTTCGAAGTGCTTTGAGGAGTCCAACCGCTTGCAGGAGCAGATTAAGAAGAATCTGGAGGCGATTGGTTATGGGTTCTGAGATCGTTCTTTCCGATGTAATCACCGATATTGCAGCAGGACCTTTTGGCTCAAATCTAAAGGTATCCTGTTTTGTCCCATCTGGTTTCCCCATTATTGATGGCGCAAATCTGAAGGGATTTAAGGTTACAGACAATCTTACAAAGTTTGTTACGGAAGAAAAGGCGAGATCGCTATCACGTTCAATCGCTAAAAGAGGTGATGTAGTTGTCACGATCAGCGGCACGCTCGGACAAATCTCCTACATCCCCGAGGATTCTGCCTACGAAGAGTATTTATGCTCTCAACGGCAGTTCAAGGTGACCTTCGACACTTCAAAAGTATATGTTCCGTATCTCGTTTTCTATTTTCACACCAGAGAGGGACGAGGCAAACTTCTTGCATTTGCAAATCAAACGGGAGTACCAGCCTTAGCTCAGCCAACAAAGAATTTCAAAAGAATTACGCTCGAATTGCCAGAACTCGAACAGCAGAGAAAAATAGCGTTAATAGCTGAACTTCTTACAGCAAAAATCGAAGCCAACGCTAAGCTAAATGGCTATTTAGAGGAAATTGGAAAGGCGATTTGGCGGAAGGCTATTGAGACATCAGGGACATCGGCCTGCATCGGCGACATTGCCGCCGAAATCGTGACGGGCAAAACGCCCTCAACAAAGGTTCCCGAATACTATGGCGACAAGTACCCGTTTATCACTATTCCGGATATGCATTCGAACGTTTGGCTTTGTTCAACTGAACGAAGGCTATCCGAAACGGGAAACAGGGCACAACCGAAAAAGCTGGTTCCCAGAGGTGCCGTGCTCGTATCTTGCATTGCCACATTGGGGTTGGTTGGAATTGTCCAAAAACCCTCACATTTCAATCAGCAGATTAACGCTGTTGTTCCGGCATCTGAAGGTGATGAGTTCTTCCTCTATTACGCCATGAGATCTATGACTCAGGCTTTGCTCGGCATTGGTGCAACAGGAAGCGCAACCTTAAATGTCAACAAGTCTGCATTCTCGCAAATTGAGATTCCATGGCTTGAAGGCAAGGCGATGGTAGGATTTGTCCAGACGGTACGTCCCATATTTGAAACTATTGAAGTCAATTCGATTGAGTCATTGAGGTTACGTAAATTGTCGGACTCTCTTCTCCCTAAGCTCATGTCGGGCGAGATAGACGTTTCAAAGGTGATGTTCTAATGCGCACCATTGCCCTTCGGTTTGCAGAGAACTTCGCGCCGGCGTGCGGCACCATAGCCGCGCATCAAGAGGTGATCGACGACGTTGGCCATGTCTGGTACGGAAAACTCGGTAGCGCAGTCTCAGCCAGAATTGCCTGCGAGATTCTTGACAACAATGACCCCCGTTTCTTGCTGATCCACAGTGGAGGCCAGGGCCGTTGGTGGTGCCATTTCGAGAAGGTTCAGCGAGAGGCCCCGCCGCTGGACGAGATTCCCGAGTACTATCGCGGGAAAGCGGATGATTTCGGTTACTGGTTCAAAGTCAAACGATTTGAGCGTGCTTCCGCGGACGTGATGTCGAGATGCGTCGTCGCATCTTCGGGGAGAACGCTCTCGACAGCCTCGCGCCTCAGTATGAGCCCGTATTTCATCATTGATTATTTGGAAGAGGAGCATCAATGCAAATAGAAAATATTATCCAATTCAAATCCCTCATCGGCCAGCTTCGGAACAATGCCCAGGGTAATGAGCGTGCAATTCGTTTAATTGATCAGGCGGAGAAAGCGGTAGATAGTCACTCCGGCGATTCGGCAGATACTAAATTAAGCCGTTCGCTGGCCGAAGAGTTGTCAGAGCTATGGACTCGATATTACATTGACGACCATTGTGGCGACGACCTCGATCTCTTTTTCCAAAGGATGATTGAGCAAGCCAGAGACTTTCACGCAGATAAATAGCCATTTAGCTAAGTCTCTACGGCAGCTCGGACGCTATGCCTCGCCGCACAAAAACGGGGCGACTCGCACCCCTGCGAGCTGCCCCGTGCCCCTGGCTATCGCGTCATAAGACTAACCAGCACCGCTCCCCTACTTCCCAAATAGCGCACCCAGCAGGCCACGGCGTTTGGGCTTTTCCTCTCGGTAGGAGCCCTCGGCCACCGCTGCCACCTGACGCGGTTGCTCGCCGCCTCCATGGCGCACGATCTGGTACAGAAACGGCGATTTAACGTATTTGACCTCGATGGGCGTGGCGTGCACGGTGCTTTCGCTCGACAGCATCACGTTGGGATTGAGCGGTGCCACCACATGTGTCTCGCGCTTATCGCTAAACACTACCGCGGCCGCACGACCCGTCTGGCCGTTTACGGCAATGCGCACCTGTTCGCCATCGCGGCTGTCCGTCGCCGGACGATCGACAAAGTAGACCGGCACCATCACCAAGCCGTCCTTATGCTTGCGGGCCTTGCGCGCCCAGGCGCGGATGCTCTTTTTATTGAGCCCCAGCACCGCCTCGGCATCGTTGCCGGCAACATCGAGCGCCAGCTTATCAATGACCACCTGGTCCTTGGTAGACGCATCGACGGAGACAACGCGGAAGTCGCCCTCCTGCATGGCAGGATCAAACGGCCCCACCTTGCCAAAGTCCCACGGCTCCAAAATGCCCATAAGACGAACGTCCAGGTAGTTTGCCCGCGGATACGCCCAGTCGAGCACCTCGTAGTACACCAGGGTCTCCTTGCTCAGCCCTTTGCCCGGGAAGGACGCCATCATGCGCAGGTCCGCCAACGCCATGGGGAAGTAGAAGAGCATCATGTCATTTTGAATCGCGTCTTCCACGTCATGCCCGGCAAAGGCATCGGGATACTGACGCACCAGCTGCAGCGCGTTGGCACGTGCCTGCTGTGGCGATATCTCACAGGGGACGCCCTGTTCGGGAACGTATTCGGCACCCACGCCCATGGTCAGGCGTTTGCTAAACGTACCGGGCTTGAGCAGGTCGGCAACGCCGATCTTATTGCCGCAGGACGGGCACTCAAACACGCGCTGGGTCGACTCGCCTTCGAAGGATGCGCCGCAGAAGGGGCACGGGATGCTCACGTGCGTGGCCTCCTGGAACTCCTGCGCCGTGCCACGGTCCTCCCACAGCAGATGCTCCAAAACCGACTGGTTGCGCCAGTGCGCATTGAAGAAATACCAGTCGGGGTCCACCGGGCGCTCGAGCTGCGACACATGGGTGAGCTTAAGCAACCCATCGACAACCGTCAGCGGCGCATGGCGAATGCCCAGGGCGCTCTTGGGCTCCCCCGCATCGGCCTGCCACGGAACGACCGTGCCGCAATAGGCACACTCAAAGCTGCGTTGAGCCTGGTGCGAGTACATAGGGCCGCCGCAGTTTTGACATTTAATGGCAAACATCTCGTCCATGGATACGTCCTCCTTTGCACAGGGGCTGTCGACATTAAGTATGTCGAGCAAATCGGCGCGTGCCCATACCCATGTGGCCCAAAATGGAGCACTCGGTCGGACAAGAAGCCCCGATCGTTAGCTCCAGCAGACCATTACTGCATTTTCTGAGCATCGGCGCACGGCGCGCCCAGGCAAGCTACACTATCCCCTTAAACGAGGATGCGAGGAGGTACGCCATGCTATTTGTAAATCGGCTGGTACATACACTTGTTCCTGGCAGCGAGGGCGAGCCGGTTGATGCATCTTGCCGCACCAACGCGGGCTTTGCCGCAAGCCTCATCTGCATTGGCCTCAACATTACCCTGTGCCTGGCCAAGGGCATCGCGGGTCTGCTCTCCGGCTCTGTCTCACTTGTCGCCGACGCCTTTAACAACCTCTCCGACGCCTCGAGCAACATTGTGAGCTTGCTCGGGTTCCGCCTCGCCAGCCGTCCGGCAGACGAGGGCCACCCCTATGGCCACGGCCGTTACGAATACCTCGCCGGCTTGTTTGTCGCCGTCCTCGTTTGTGCCGTCGGCATCAACCTGGTGCTCGAATCGATCTCCAAGATTATCAAGCCCTCCCCCACCGCCTACACGCTGGTCTCCCTAGCCGCCCTCGTCTTATCCATGCTCGTCAAATTATGGATGGCCGCATTCAACCGCGCGCTGGGCGACCGCATCGACTCGGAGACGCTCATCGCCACGGCGCAGGACTCCAAAAACGACGTCATCACCTCGGGCTCGGTCTTGGCGGCGGCGCTTATTTCGCAGACGACCGGCTTTGACCTCGATGGCTGGGCGGGCCTGGGTGTGGGCATCTTCATCTGCATCAGCGGCATGGGCCTGGTGCGCGACGCCATCAGCCCGCTGTTGGGACAAGCGCCCGACCCCAAGCTCGTCCAGGAAATCCGCGACAGGATCATGTCGTACCCCCAGGTCTTGGGCACACACGACCTCATGGTGCACGACTACGGCCCCGGCCGTCAGTTTGCCAGCGCACACGTGGAAATGCCCGGCGAGGGCGATGCCTTTGAGCACCACGAGATCCTGGACACCATCGAACACGATATTAAACGCCAGATGGGCATCGACATCACGCTGCACTGCGACCCCATCGCCACCACCGGCGACGACCTGCGCAGCTGGGTCAAGCGTGGCGTCATGCAGATCGATCCCGCGCTCTCCATCCATGACCTGCACGAGCACGATGGCTTTGTGTCATTTGACCTGGTGCGTCCCGACGGCTTTCGCATCTCCGACGACGAGCTGTTGGAGCGCGTAACGCATATCGTGCACGAGCGCAGGCCCGATGCATCATGCGTTGTCACGTTTGACTCGGGCTTTAGCTCGCCCGACCGTCCGGCCGAACAGCTGTAATCGACAGCAAAACGGGACGCAGGACCGCCGATCAACGCGCCCATGCGCCCGGTCACGCGATCCTATGTCCCGTTTTTGTTTGCACCGCTAAGGCTCTAGCCGCTCGGCCGCTAGTTTCCCTGCGCGCCCGAAATGCCGTTTTGCAGGGCATCCCAGGCGTTCGTTGCCATATCACCCAGATTCTGAGCAGTATCACCGAGGTTCTGGGCTGTGTCGCCCAGCTCTTGGGCCTTATCCCCAAGCTCCTGCGCCTTGTTGCTCAGGTCCTCCAGCGTGTTGGAGCTCGAGCTGTCCGTGGTGCCTTGATCACTGGACGCATTGCCCGACGAGCCGTCCTTGCGCGTGAGCTGAATCTCAAGGTTGCCGTCAGCGTTGTAGTAGGCAGATGTGACGACCCAGTTGGCATCGACGACGGGCGTCGAGCCGTCGTCGGTCAGAATCACGGCATTCGAAAGATCGGCCCCGCGCGACTTGAGGAGCTTCTTGGCGTTTGACCAGTACTGACCCGGGATATCGCTCAGGTCGACGGTGCCGGACTGGGCAGTCTCGGTCTGCTCGGCCGTGGTATCAGTCGTGGCGCCCCGCTTGTTGAGCATGCCCGACACGATGGCAAACACAATCGAAAGGGCAAAGAAAATCGCCAGCACGATAAGAATCTTCTTGATCACGCTCGACGAACGCGAAGGCTTCTTCTCCTCGTCCTCGCCATACTGGGGGATGGACTTGGGATACTCACGATACGGCTCCCCCCCCCCCCCC
>OLPQ01000965.1_pt1 | contig 22416 bp, 18 predicted proteins | sample 1672451 | NCBI WGS metagenome assembly OLPQ01 (sample SAMEA3136687, study PRJEB25190) | human gut metagenome | biome: human gut; feature: human-associated habitat; material: faeces | place: Austria | collected 2013
CCGCCGGTGGTCTTGTCGCCTTCACCGCTGACCTTCGCGCCGACGCTTTCATACGGCGTGCGCCACGCGACGGTCACGCCGTTTTCCGCGCGCAGCAGGTAGCAGTTCTGGTTCGTCAGGATGACCGCGCCATCCTTGGAGGCGGCAATGCCGTTTTCCGCGCCTTCGCCGGGCGTCAGCTCATGGACGAAGACCGCGTCGGCGAGCTCGGCCTGTTCGCCGCGCAGGATGGCCTCGATGGCCGCATGGGCGATGTAGCCGACCACGCCCTGCTGCGCGCGCTCGGGGTAGATGCGGAAGCCGCCGGTGGCGAACCAGAGGTTTCCTTCGTAGTCAAAGACCACGGACAGGAGATTCTGTTCCAGCGTCTTGCCCAGCGCGGTCTCCGCCGCCGCCTTGACGTCAATGTCCAGCACCTTTTCAAACTCCGGCAGCACGTTCCCGGCTTCATCCGTCGCGCGCAGCATCAGCACGTGGTTGTTGCTGGTGGGGCAGACGATGCGGTTTTCCGCGTCCAGAAAGGTGTAGGAGCTTTGAATCAGATAGCCGCCGCCGTCGTGCTGCTTCGGGGAGAAGTAGCCGAGGGTTTTCGCTTCCTCCGCGTTCAAATCGCGGATGGCGATGCCGCCGAGCAGCGGAACGACCGCGTGGCCGTAGCTGTCAAAGTAAATGGCGGGCGAGGCGTTCGCGTTGGTCGTCTCGTAGGAGACGTTGATCTCCGGGTAAATGGCCAGCGGCAGAATTTCATCCGTCGAATCGGTGTTGTAGCCGTCGTGGTGAATGTTGGCGTCGCTCTTGGCCATGTAGGGGTTTTCCTCGACCTGCTTGGGTTGCAGCGCCTTGACGGGCAGCGCCTCTGCGCTGCCGCAGGCGGCCGTAGCCGCGAGCAATGCCGCCGCCAGCGATGCGCTGAGCGCGGAACGCAGCATGGTGTTTGTTTTCATCAAATAGACCCTCCTCATCAATGGTTATTGGAATCGAATAAACATGGAGCGATGGACGTCCGTCCTTCCAGCCAGACGAGAAGCCCCCGTCGGAAGCCCTCCTCCGTTACCGGCTCCAGCAGAAAATAATCGACGCGCAGCCGGAAGGCGTGGAGCGAAAAATCCAAATCGCTGCACCAGATGATCCTGCACGCGGGGCGTAGCGCGCGCAGGTGTTCGACGGCGTTCAGCCCGGCGACGCCCGGCAATGCGATCACCGCATGACTGAATGTCGCGGTCAGCACAGCGTTAAAAAAGCTTTCCTGATTCCAGTAGGGCTCAATCCGGGGAAAGCGCCCCTTTTCCTTGCAGAATCGGGCAATCTGTTCTTCCATCTGCGCCCCTCGCGTTTCCTGCTCCGTCAGCACGGCAATGCGATGCATCCCTTCCCTCCTTTCGCTTTGCGCTTGATTCAGTCGGTGCCTGTCTTGCAATCAGTATAGCCAGAGGGGAAAGGCTTTGGCAAGCCGGTTGGCACGAAAGCCGCGCAAACGGCACGAAATCCGGCGCATGAGCCGCGCCGGAGCCGGATTTTTGTGCTATAATCATATTGGATGATTGTGATGATTGATTGGAAAGGGGCTCGTCTGTGATGAGAATTGCGATTGTGGATGACCTTGCCGGGGATCGGGCGCTTCTGCGGGAACGGCTGGAGCGGCAGCTGCAAAGGCGCAGCGTGCAGGCCGATTTGCTGGAATTTGAAAGCGGCGAGGCGTTTCTCGCGGCGGAAAGGGAACAGCGTTTCACCGCGGCGTTTCTGGACGTCTATATGACGGGCATGAGCGGCGTGGACGCGGCAAAGGAATTGCGGACATTCGACACGGACTGCCTGCTGATCTTCACCACGACCTCGACCGACCATGCGCTGGAGGGCTTTCAGGTGCGCGCCATGCACTATCTGGTCAAGCCGTTTGCCGAGGAGGAGCTGGAGCGGCTGACGGATGAAATGCTTGAACGAATCCCGCATCCCGATAAATACATGGATGTGAAGGTCGGCGGCAGCGACATCCGCCTGTGCTATCAGAACATCCTATACGCCGAGCATTTCGCGCACGTGATCCAAATCCATACCACGGCGGGGAAAACGCTGGCCACGCGCCAGCCGTTCAAAACCTTCGTCGAGCCGCTGAAGGACGACCGCCGCTTTTTCGTCTGCGGCCGCGGCGTGGTCGTCAATCTGGAGCACGCGGAGGATTTTGAAGATGCTTCCTTCCGGATGGCGGACGGCAGCCGCGTCTATGTCAGTCAGGAGCTTTTGAAAAGCGCCCGTCAGGTGTTCATGGAATTCCTGCTGCAAGGGGGGCGCGCGTTGTGAGGGAGGTTCTTCGCCCGATTCTGGAGCTCACGGTGGTGATTCCCGGCCTGCTGCTCGCGTATTTCCCGGTGAAATCCTATTTGAAGCAGCCGGCGGGCAGACTCGCCGCGTGGCTGATACCGGCGATGCTGGGGCTGTGCGTGGCCGGAGGCGCGCTCTGCCGGTATCTGCATGCCTCCACGGCGCTCGCGACGGCGGGGCTGACGCTGATGGCGATGCTCCTGTACATCCGAACGACGCAGATTTCCCTTTGGAAATCCGGAACGATTGCGCTGTCCGTCTGCGCGGTATTCGCTTGCCTAAACAGCCTGTCTCGAGCGCTCAACGCGGCCATGCTGATGCGCGCCCAAACGCCGCAGGTAACGCCGTGGTTCTGCCTGCGGGCGGGCGTCGTTTACAACGCAGTCTGCTGGTTGGTGACCGCCGCCGCGTATTATCCGGCGACCCACGCGGTGAGAACCATGGTGGAGGACGACAATTTTGCGCAGACGTGGTATGTGTTCTGGATTCTGCCGCTCATGTTTATTGCGCTCAACCTCTTTATGGTTCCGATCTATCCGACGACGCTCTACACCGGCCGTGTGCTTCAGGGCTACATCGTTCTGAGCATCGCGCTGCTCATCCTCATGTTCATGTTCAACGCGATCTTCCTGCTGATGGCAACGAGCCTGAACCGAAACGCCAGACTGCGGCAGGAGAACCAGCTTCTATCCATGCAGCAGCAGCGCTACGAAAACCTCAAGGTCGCCATCGAGGAAGTGCGGCAGGCGCGCCACGACATCCGGCACCACCTGAACCAGATTTCCATGCTGGCGGAAGCCGACGACATGGAGGCGATCAAGGCGTATCTGGCGCAGACCGTTTCCCGGATTCCCGATTTGGATATGCATTTCTGCGAAAACCGCGCGGTGGACAGCGTGCTCGGCTATTACTGCGCGCTTGCGAAGCGAGAGGGAATTCCGTTTTCCGCGCAGATTGATTTGCCGCAGAAGCTCCCGGTCGATGAAATTGACATGGGCTTGGTGCTGTCCAATCTGCTGGAAAATGCGCTGGAGGCCAGCTTCCGCACCGCGCCCGCTCGGCGGCAGATCAAGGTGAAGGCCTATGTGCACGCGGAAAAGCTGCTGTTGATGCTGGTTGAAAACGCATGCGACACGGAGGTGAAGGAAACAAACGGGGTATTCCGCTCCTCCAAACGCAAGGGAAACGGCGTCGGGATTCAGTCCGTTCGGCACATTGCGGAAAAAAACGGCGGCGCAAGCACCTTCACCTATCGGGATAACGTCTTCTCTGCCAAAATCATGCTCCGCGGACGGGCGGCCTGAACGATTCGCTGGATGGGATTGCCAGATGGGCTCATGCGCATAAATCGCGTTGCCTGCCGCATAATAGGGGTGCCAAAGAGAGCGAAAGTTGAAGAAGGAGGCAGCATAATTGTGCGAGCAACGGGCATTGTGCGGAGAATCGACGAATTGGGGCGCGTGGTGATTCCCAAGGAGATTCGAAGAACGCTGAGAATCCGCGAGGGCGACCCGCAACAGACGGCATTGGAAGGCGATGCGCAGGAGGACGCGCAGATGCTTCTGGCGCTGCTGGCGGGCGTGATCGAGCAGAGAAAGAAATATGCGTGAAAGCGGAAAATTGAATGATCGAGCGCGGCTTGCAGAAGCTGCGCTTTTTCAATGGGATAAAGAAAACAGAGCGGATTCCCCCATGAAATGTGGGCGAAGACTGAATATTCCCTCATGAAATGTTGGATTTGGAGAAATATTCGCTCATTTTTTCGCAGATTACGTTGTGCAAATCGGAAAGACGGCGTATAATTGAAGAAAGAAAGCAGAGGGGAGCGGTTGCGATGACGTATTTGAAGCGGAAAATAGATGAAACGCTCAGGCAGTGGAAGGCTGATCCGAAACGAAAACCACTGATCGTTAAAGGACCCAGACAGATTGGAAAAACGGAATCGGTTCATCACTTTGCCGAAGCCAATTATACGAGCGTCATATGCATCAATTTTGTTGAAGAACCCAAATACAAGCTGATTACCGAAGATGGCTACAAAACAGACGACATCATTAAGAATATATCGCGAATGGATCCGGCTAAACGCTTTATTCCGGGCGAAACACTGATTTTTTTCGATGAGTTGCAGGAATTCCCGGACATCGCAACGGCGCTCAAGTTTTTTCACATAGACGGAAGATTTGACGTGATTTGCAGCGGCTCGATGCTTGGAATCAACTATCGAAAGATTGAAAGCAACAGCGTAGGGTATAAAAGCGATTATGAAATGAAGTCCTTGGATTTTGAAGAGTTCCTTTGGGCGAAAGGCTATGAAGCAGATTTCGTTGAAGATATTTATCAGCACATGGTTCAGATGAAGCAGTTTAACGAGGTCTTGCTGAAAACGTGCCATAATCTGTTCTTGGATTATTGTATCTTGGGCGGGATGCCTGCCGTCGTCAAGGAATATATTGAAAAAGGAACGTTTGAAGGAACGCAGGAGATTCAGAAGCAACTCATTTTAGATTATAAAGAAGATATTCGCAAATATGCGGACGGCGTAGATCAGACACGGATTTTGAATATTTTCAATCAGATTCCGGTGCAGCTTGCGAAAGAAAACAAGAAATTCCAAATTTCTAAAGTGGCGTCCGGAGCGCGGTTCAAGGATTATCGGGGCTGTATAGAATGGCTGAATGATGCGGGAATTATCAATATTTGTTATTGCCTTCATTTTCCTGAACTGCCGCTTAGGGGAAACTATGACGATACAAAAATGAAGGTGTATTTTGCCGACAGTGGGCTGTTGGTGGCGCTCTTGGATGAAGAAGCACAGGAAGATTTGAGAGCGAATAAAAATCTTGGCGTATACAAAGGCGCACTATATGAAAATGTCGTTGGAGAAGCGCTCGTAAAGAGCGGATATGAATTGTATTACTATAAACGGGAGGATTCAACGCTGGAGGAAGATTTCTTTGTCAGGACGGCTTCCGAACTGATTCCCGTTGAAGTGAAGGCGAAAAGCGGAAAAGCGAAGTCCATGCAGGCGTTGATTGAGAATGACAGGTATCCTGAAATCCATCATGGAATCAAGCTGACGGGTGGCAACGTTGGATTCAGTGATCACGTTTATACCTTTCCGTATTTTTGCACGTTCCTGATGAAACGGTATTTGAAAAGCGATCCATTCAGCGGTTCAGAGGAGCGATGAAACTGAGAAATATGCCTAAAAGCGGAAAACCGAATGATCGAGCGCGGCTTGCAGAAGCTGCGCTTTTTGTATAGGGAGTATCGTCTTGAAAACAAAAACGCATTGTGATATACTGAAATGGATAAAATATGGTCTATTAAACGTGGCTTTTAGAGATTTGTATCAAATATGATCCGTTGGAGGATGACATGAAGTTCGTTTGGGAAACGCCGGAAGAAATCGACAAAGCGTTGGCGCAGCGTTTGAGCCGCATCCGCAAGCGCCGTAATCTTTCACAGCAGGCGCTGAGCGAAAAGAGCAACGTAAGCTATGGCAGCATCAAGCGCTTTGAAACGACGGGGCAGATTTCGCTGAACTCGCTGACAAAGTTGTGTGTTGCACTGGACTGCGCGGATGAAATCAAAAATCTGTTCACGAATGTGGAATACGGCAGCATTGAGGAGGTTATCCGTGAAAGAACGTAAGCTCGAAGTCTACCTCGGCGAGCGATTTGTCGGAACGATGGCGCAGACTGCGGATCGGCGGGTAGCGTTCGCTTATTCGGAAGAATGGCTGGACAACGGCTTTGCAATCAGTCCGTTTTCGCTGCCGGTGGAGCAAAAGGTCTTTGTTCCGACGAGCCAAGCGTTTTCCGGATTGTGGGGCGTGTTTGCCGATAGTCTGCCGGATGCATGGGGGCAGCTGCTGGTCGATCGGATGTTAAAGGCGCGGGGAATTCTTTCTGCGGATATGACGCAGTTGGAGCGTTTGGCGATCGTCGGCGATTCGGGAATGGGCGCGTTGGCGTATCGCCCGGCTTGGAATATCCAGCAGGATGCGGCGATTGGCGATCTGGACGAGCTTTCCGCTCAATGTCATGCGATATTGAATCACGAGGATGCGGGCGATCTGGATGAACTATTTCAAATGGGCGCCAGTTCCGGCGGCGCAAGACCGAAGATCATGACGGATGAGTGGATCATCAAGTTTCCGGCTTCCGATGAGATGAAGGATAGCGGCACGATGGAAAAAGCCTATATGGATTGCGCCGCGGACTGCGGAATCATCGTGCCGGAAACCAAACTGATGCCGTCTGATGTGTGCGCGGGCTACTTTGCTGTAAAGCGGTTTGACCGAAGAAAGACGGATGGGCGTATCGAGCGGCGGCACATGCTGACTGCGGCGGCGATTCTCGAAGTGGATTGGCGCACTGCCGCGATGGACTATCATAAGCTGATGAAACTGACGAAGATTCTTTCTCTGGATAATCGGGAAGATTTGGAGCAGATGTACAGACGGATGTGTTTCAATGTCTTTGCGCATAATCGCGATGACCATGCGAAGAATTTCAGCTGGATCTATGACGAACAGATGGATTGCTGGCATCCGTCGCCGGCGTATGATTTGACGTGGAGCACGACCTACTTCGGAGAGCATAGCACGACGGTGGATGGAAACGGCAGGAATCCGGGAATGAAAGAACTGCTGGCAGTTGGAAAAGCGGCGGGAATGAACGCGAAGAACTGCAAAGTGATTGCCGAGGAGATTTGGGAAAAGACGCGGACGCTTGAAGCAACATATCGGGGCTGGAAATCGTAGAATCTGCGTTTCAGTGAAAATGGATGACAGAAATGTGAATTACTTTGAAACGATAACAGTATAGACGAGAGAGCGCGGCTTGAAAAGGCTGCGCTTTTTGCATATTGAGAAGGAAAAAGAAAAAATGATGCTATGGTTGAGAGCGATTTTTCGAAAAGAAAACGAGCTACGAATTGCGATTTATTGATTTATATCCGACAAAAACGAAAAAAGGTGTAAATATGAGAAAATTTTTACGTCTATATAAGTGAGAAAGTTTAGATGAAAAGGTTGTGATTCCAGTGGATTAAGAAGGCATAAAAAAGTTTACGGAAATAGAGTCAGGCGAGGCTTGTACAGTTGGAATAAAGGAGCGGAACAACTTACCCATTATTTAAGGAGAGAGAACATGTTTAAGAAAATTCCTGCCTTAATGTTACTTTGCGCCATACCGTGGATAATAGGCATGACTAAACCGGTACGCGCGGAATACATCGGCATAAATGAACTCCAAACAGAAGCAAATATCGAGTGGAAAAAAGAATACGTTGACCGATATGGAAGGACAGTTAGCGTAGATGTAACGCCAATCATTCCTCAAGTAGATAAAGTGCCGATTCAGATTATGGAAAATCAGATTCTACCTGTAGAAAATGTCTTGAACATTTATCCTCAATCAATGGTACAGGAAGAAAAAAGAGAGGAAGATAATGTTATCATAATGAATTATCTGAATCAGGACAAAAATGAACGAGGCGCTGTATATATTTGTCAGAACGATGGAAATCTGGTTTTATTCGAATACGATGATCTGAATACAAAAATTAAAAAAACAACAACAAAATTGGAAAGCTTCAGCGGAATTCAATATTGTTCAAACGAAGTCGAGCGGTTGTATCCATATTTTGACGGATATGATTTTACAGTTCAAGATAGTATAGATTGTGCCAATCAAGAACTCGGAAAATTTTTCCCAGATTATAACTTGGATTTAGATATAATGTGGGTGACGATTGTACCCAATACACGTCCATGCTATGTCTGCACATTGAGGCAAAAGATTGATGGAATTCCTATTTTAATGGGTGCCGGAGATATAGCAAGAGGGACAAATGAAAAAGAAATGGGATTCAAATTCCCGAAAAGCTGGAAAACAAAAGGAGAAGAATATTGGGGAGGTTTTATACGTTCGCTATGGGATTTTATTGCGTATGTTGATGGTGGATATCAAATACAATTTCGACCGCTGAAAAAAGTTGTTTCGCTAGTCGATGATGTGCCATTGTGTACGTTCGATGAGGTTATATCAAGCGTTGAAAAACAAATTGAACACGGAAATATCCGCAATGTTTATGAGATGAGATTTGGATATTGCTGTTATCTTGACGAAAACGAACAAATCGTATTATATCCTGTATGGCAAATCGAGTGCGACTATTTCTTTAATCCGAAAGAAGAACAAAAGCATTATGCAGAAATGGAAGATGGGCAAGTAACGCTGGGACTGGATTATCATACGATGATTGTAAATGCTCAGACAGGCGAGTTCATGAATCCGGCTGATTTGAAAGATAATCTGTTAAAATGTCCCGATATCATTACTTGGAACGACATTACGAGATGAGAAAACACAGAATGAGGAGCTGTTGCAGAGATGTTCTGCCAGTTCCTTTTTTCATTAGCTGCATAAATCGTCAGCCTGATCAGACAAAAAGGCAGCATAGGCAAAACGAATCAGGTTGGTGGTCTTTCTGCATATAATTATATCTGGGTATATGCAAAAACATGTGCCTCTTTTTCGGTTACTGCACATATCTCCGCAAAAACATGTGCAGAAAGCATCGAAGATATCAATAGTTTTTACCGTTATTCAAGAAAAACTTTCTAATTTCAATGACTTTTTCGATACACTCCATGCTAACAACACGGACTATCGAGTTATGATAAACCTTAAAGGTTAAAGGACAATTCTGATCGCGAGATAAGAAAATTCAATCTCAGTAACTTGGGGACGCTCCGACAACGAGCGTCCTTTTTGTATTCATCAGAAAGGAGAAAACATGGATACGCAAATTATCAGTCTGTCGAATCAGAAGGGCGGCGTAGGCAAAACGACGACCTGTGCCAATTTGGGTATTGGTTTGGCAAGAGAAGGAAAGCGTGTGCTGCTGGTGGACTGTGATCCGCAAGCCAGTCTGACACTCAGCTTAGGCTGGAGAAAGCCGGAAACCTTGCCGGTGACGCTGGCTACGCTCATGGGCAGAGTTCTTCAGGAACAGCCCGTTCATGCCGAAGAAGCGATTCTGCATCATGCGGAAGGGGTGGACTTGATTCCCGGCAGCATTGCCTTATCCGGCGTGGAAGCGTCGCTGGATACACGGCAGAATGTGCTGAAACGGGTGCTGGACGATTGCAGAAAAGACTACTCCCATGTGCTGCTGGATTGTATGCCGTCGCTGGGCATGATGACGATCAACGCACTGGCGGCGGCAGACAGCGTGCTGATTCCGACCATACCGCATTATTTGTCGGTAGATGGACTTGGTAAGCTGATGGAAAGCATCGTCAGGATGCGCCGGGGATTGAACAGGGGACTGCGGGTTGAAGGGATTCTCACTACAATGGCAAGCCGCACGACGTATACCCGTGAAATCAGCGAATTGCTTCGGACGCAGTATGGAACAAAGATCAAGGTGTTTGATACCGTAATTCCGCACTCCATCAGGGCGGCGGAATGCAGCGCCGAAGGAAAAAGCATCTTCGCGTATGATCCGAAGGGTAAGGTCGCGCAGGCGTACAGCGCGCTGACGAAAGAGGTGATTCAACATGAAAAGCAGCGCCAGAAACATCGAGCTGAAATCGGTCGATGATCTTTTTGCGACGGAGGAAATTCGAGAAGATACTCAACGGGAAAAGGTACAGAATATCCCATTAGAAGAGTTGCATCCGTTCAGAAATCATCCCTTCAAGGTTAAGGACGATGCGGCGATGCAGGACACAGTGGACAGCGTGCGCGAGTATGGCGTGCTTGTCCCCGCGATTGCGCGTCCTGATCCTGACGGCGGCTATGAGCTGATCGCAGGACACAGGCGGCATCATGCGTCCGAGCTGGCGGGAAAGGAAACCATGCCGGTCATCGTTCGCGACCTCGACGACGACGCTGCCACGATCATCATGGTGGATAGCAATTTGCAGCGTGAGGAGCTGCTGCCGAGTGAACGGGCTTTTGCCTATAAAATGAAGCTCGAAGCACTCAAACATCAAGGCGCACGGACAGATTTAACTTCTGTCCAACTTGGACAGAAGTTGAGTGCTAGAGATCAAGTGGCAAAAGCTGCTGGAGAAAGTGCGATTCAAATTCAACGATTTATTCGTCTGACAGAACTGATTCCTGAAATCCTAGACATGGTGGATGAACACAAAATTGCGCTTAACCCTGCTGTTGAGTTATCCCATTTGAAAAAGGAGGAGCAAACGCTTCTGCTTGAAGCGATGGACAGCGAACAGGCAACGCCGTCGCTTTCTCAGGCACAGCGGTTAAAGAAATTCAGCCAGCAGAAGATGCTTTCCCTTGACGTGATGCGGGCAGTCATGAGCGAAGAAAAGAAAACCGACCTTGATCGGGTGACGCTGAAAAACGAAACGCTGCGCAAGTATTTTCCGAAATCCTACACGCCAAAGCAAATGGAGGATACCATTATCAAGCTGCTGGAAGGCTGGTATAAAAAGCGGCAGCTTTCGCAGGAACGGTGATGAATCATAAGTGCTTGCGAAATCATAAGCGATGTGATAAAATAAACTTGAAATAGAGCATGGACGGATGAAATGATGGCTCAAAGGAGAGAAAAAAACATGTCCATTCAGGATACGGCAACCAAACAGTATGTTTCGGAAGCGGAAGTGTTTGCAGATGCCTTTAACTATCTGATTTATGATGGCGAACAGGTGATTAAGCCGGAACAGCTGACCGATATGGATACAACGCAGTATGTGATTCCGTATCATGAGGATGAGAAAGGCAAGCCGGAAGCGGCGCAGAAATACCGCGATACGCTTAAAACGCTGGCGGTTAAAACGGATGATCGGTACACCTATCTCGTGCTGGGAATAGAGAATCAGAGCCATGTGCATTATGCCATGCCGGTTCGCAACATGCTATACGATGCCATGCAGCTCGAAAAGCAGGTGCGTGATCTGGCAAGCCAGCATCGTAAGGAAGGAAAAAATGGTACATCGGAAGAATATCTTTCTGGTATGAGGAAGGAAGATCGGCTGTCCCCTGTGATTACGCTGGTCATTAACTTTGGCGGAAAGAAATGGGATGCGCCGCTCAGCCTGCGCGAGATGTATGGCGAGCAACCCGAAAAAGTCCTTCCGTTTATTCAGGACTATCGGGTTTTCATGATTGACCCGATGGAGATGAGCGACAACGATCTTCAGAAGCTGAACAGCAGCCTGCGCGAGGTGCTGGCGTATATCAAATACCAGCGGGATAAGGCACGGATGGAAAAATTGCTGAATGAGGATTCAAAGTTCAGCTGTCTGGAAACAAACGCGGCTCTGGTTATCAATGCTATGACGAACGCGGGAATTGCGATTGACCCGAACAAGGAGGTTGTAAATATGTGTGAAGCGATTCGACAAATGGTTGATGAAGGAATCATGCTGGGCGAGAAGCGCGGCGAAGAACGTGGCGAGAAGCGCGGCGAAATGCAGAAGACACTCGCTATTGCTCGTCGTATGCTTGAAAAAAACTACCCCATGGAGCAGGTTGTTGATCTAACGATGCTGACAAAGCAGGAAGTTGAAGAATTGAGCAGAACGATCAAGTCGTGAAATGTAATGATAATTAAGTGAATATGAAAAACTGCTCGCCGAAAAAAGCGGGCAGTTTTACGTTTCTATGAAGGTAAATAAACCTTAGATCATCCAAATTGGAATAATATAGTTTTCTTTATCGATGGCACCAAGAGCAGGCTTCATGCAAAGGATAGCCCCTTTTCCGCGAGGAGTGGAAGCCTTATCGAGCAGAGAAAACACTTTTGTCAGTTCGCTGCCGGGATTGGCAGTTTTTTTGATTTCAAGAGGATTTAGGATACCGTCATGCTCCAGTACGATATCAATTTCCTTGGCATCTTTATCCCGGTAATAGTACATGAAAGGCTCTTTTCCACTATTCAAATAGGTTTTTGCAATTTCAGAAACAACGTAATTTTCCAGAATTGCGCCGTTCATAGCACCAGCTTCGAGCGTTTCGGCATTACTCCATTTTGTTAGATAGCAAACCAACCCGGTGTCGTAAAAATAGAGTTTAGGCGTTTTTACAAGACGTTTGAGCAGATTGTTCGAGTAAGGATGAAGATAAAAGATCAAGCCGAGCGTTTCCAAAATGCCGAGCCAGTTTTTGGCTTGCTGTTGGTTGATGTCGGCATCTTGCGCGATATCGGCGACATTTAACATCTGACTGCAACGAGCCGCAACAGAGGTGATAAAGCGAAGAAATTTCAAAGAATCGATGGAATCAGAAAGATCTTTAACATCGCGTTCAATGTATGTGCTGATGTAACTGCTGTAAAAAATCTGGCTGTTACTGACAGAACCACTGAGCAACGCAGGCATGGAACCTTTGAAGATACGCTCAAATAGGGCATGCGCATCGGCGGCTTGCCGGTGCTTTGCACGCTCAGTCAGACTTTCAAGATCAACAGTGAAGGGAGTGACGGATTCGCCGCAGCTTTCCGCTTGCGTTAAGCTGGTCATAGACAAGACTGCAACACGTCCTGCAAGGGATTCCTGAATGCCATGCATGAGTTTGAAAGCCTGTGAACCAGTCAGCCAGAAAGAACCCGGCGTGTGGTGCTGATCGACATAGATTTTAATGTATGTGAATAATTCGGGCGCATATTGAACTTCATCAATCAAGACTGGCGGTTTGTGGAGCTGTAAAAAAAGTTCGGGATCGCTTTTTGCTAAGGCTCTTTCACTCAAGTCGTCAAGGGTTACATAGCTGCGCTCGGAACCTTCCATCAGCTTCATCAGCATGGTGGTTTTACCGACTTGGCGGGGTCCTGTGAGAAGCATGACGGGATATTCCAGTGTCACTTCTTGAACGATTTTCTCTAAGTTCCGCTTGATATAAGGCATGCAAAGCACCTCCGTCGGCTAATATCAAATATAAATATATTTTAGCCGAGATGAAGACGGAAATCAAGAGAAAATCATGGGGAAAATTTTGAAATCATGGAAAATACAAAATGCGAAGGGAGGTGAAACGCAATGACCGTAGTCTTTCGAGTTGTCAAAACCAAAAACTACACGATGATGTCCAATCAGCATTTGAAGGATAAACGCCTGACACTCAAAGCAAAAGGGTTGATGTCGGTGATGCTGTCCCTGCCGGAGAACTGGGATTATACGCTGCGGGGGCTGTCGGCAATCAGCAAAGAGGGCGTGGACGCGATCAGCGAAGCCGTCAAGGAGTTGGAGCGTTCGGGCTATGTGATCCGAAATCGAAAACGGGACGAGCGCGGACGGCTGAGCGGGACAGAGTACCTGATCTACGAGGACTGCCACATGAACAGCCAGCCTGCGCAGGACGCACCTGAGCCGGAAAATCCAAGACTGGAGAATCCGGTTCAGGAAAAGCCTGTGCAGGAGAATCCAAAGCAGGAAAAGCCTGAACAGGAAAATCCCGCACAATTAAATACGAATAGATCAAACACGAATTCAGAAAAAACGTATCCACCAAATACTCAGGGAGAAAATCCTTATCCATCAATCCATCTCAAGGAAAGGCAGGGAGATGTTGCGGCGATTCGGGACAGCGTGCGGTCGCAGATCGGGTATGACTGCCTTGTCACGCCGTATAACCGGGATCGGATGGATGAGATCGTCGAGCTGATGGTGGAAATCCTCTGCACCGGCAGGGAAACAATCACGATATCCGGGGCGGAGTACCCCGCCGAGCTGGTCAGAGAGCGGATGCGCAAGATCAACAGTATGCACATCGAGTACATCTTCGGCTGTCTTGAGCAGAACGCGAGCCGCGTCCGCAACATCAAGAAATATCTGCTGGCCACGCTGTTCAACGCACCCGCGACGATGGGCAATTACTACGATGCTCAGGTGCGATACGACCGGCGAAAGCGGGAGGAAGATTATGAAAACTGGCTCGATGAGCTTTAGAAGGGAGTGGTGTCCATGAAAAACTATTTTCAATTCGCCTGTGAACTCGAACCCATTGACCGATTTCCCGGCTGCATGAGCAAAGACGACCTGCTTGAGAACCTGCTGCAGCAGGATACGCAAGCAGGTTTTCTTTTGCCCGAAAAGCGGACGGAAACTGCGCTTCGGGTGATGCAGCTGGAGCAGGAAGCCGAGCAGCGGATGTGCGAGATCAGCGGCGGCTGGTTTCCCAGACGGGTGCTGTTCTTCGCCGTGCCGCCGGTGGACGGAAAAGCCTGCCAGCTCTGCGCGTTGACGCAGATTGAATCCGGAAGGTGTTACTTGTTTACGCCGGACTGTACCCCAATTTTGGTCTACGCCATACAGGGCAGAAAGCTGTACTGCCTGTGAGAAGGGAGGAACATCATGAAGCAAAAACATGCGGATTCGCCCTCAGCTTTTCTTGCGGCGGCAATGGCTGTGACGGGCGCGGCAATGCTGCTCTGCCCGCTCATCGGGCAGAACACGGAAATGAATCGGAGCGCGGCAGAATATGACGACCTGCGCGTTCAGCTCAAAAGCGAGGAACCGGCGCAGGCAACGGACGCGCCTGCACAGGATAAAAGTGTCTTGCGCGTACTGCTTGGTTTGCCAAGCGCAACGCAAGAACCGCTTGAACTGCCCAAAACAGATGAATCCCCGCCTGAAATCGACATCGGGACAGGCGCAGACCTTGCGGCGTGTCTGGCACAGAACGACGATTTCATCGCGTGGATTAGGATTCCCGGCACGAACGTGGATTATCCCGTCGTCTGGACGGACGACGCCGAGCATTACCTGCATCATACGTTCACAGGAAAGCAGGGTGCGGCGGGAACGCTGTTTTCACTGATGAAAACGGATTACAGCATCCCCAGCCGCAATATCGCCATTTACGGGCATCATCTCAAATCCACCGGCGAGAAGATGTTCACGTCGCTCATGCGGTACAAGGATGCGGATTTCTATGCCGGACACGAAACCGTGCTGCTCGATACGCTGTATGAAAGCGGATCATACCGCATTTTCGCCGTGTTGAATTTTCACAGCGGCGAGTGGGACGCTTCACAGGCGGATTTTGAAAGCGACGCTGCATTTCTGGAATTTATCCGATACGCCCGGCGGAACGCACTGTACGACACGGGCGTGACGGTCGGCGCGGAGGATTCCATTCTCACGCTGATAACATGTGACCGAAACTATGGCGGCAGGACGGGACGGCTTGCAGTCGTGGCTGTACTTGAAAAAAGCAGGAGGAACTTATGAAACACAAAATCAAACGTCTTTTGTCTTTGCTGCTGTCGCTGATGATGCTGACGGCGGCTCTGCCTACGTCGATATGGGCGGAAGAAACGGGGTTTGCCCAAGCAACAGGCGCGGAAGCAGAGCTTCCGAACGAGCCGGAAGAAACAGCCGAGCCGGAACCGCCGACTGAATTACCGGAAGCAACAGACGAGCCGGAGTTTCCAAGCGAGCCGACGGAACTGCCGTCGGAAATCGAAACGCCGGAGGGCACGGCAGAGCCGACTCCGCAGGTTACCGAAGAACCCCTGCCAACGCCCGAACCTGAAGCAACGTATCAGGCGGGCATGTTCGTTCTCGTCACGGAAAACACGCGCGTGTTTTCGGATGTGGATGAAACGGCGGATGAGGCAGACGGCGAGTTGTACGACGGCAGTTTTGTCCGCACCGCAAACGTCCGGGTGGAAGAAGTCCGGCAGGACGGCATGGGGCGAACATGGCTGCTGGTGCGCTATCTGTACGGCGAGGAAGAACCCGATGGAGAGATGGCGTGGACGGACACGGCGACAGTCTGGGTGATGGCGGAGGAAACCCAGCCGTCCGATGCTGCAGATTTTGACGTGACGGCTTACGCCTTCCCGTTTACGCCGGTGGAGCTGTACGCGGCGAATAACCCGCCGAGATTGCAGACGCTCAGCGGCAACACGGGCGAGTTTTACGCGGGGCAGACGGTATACGCCTATTCCGTGCATGACGACGTGCAGATTGCGTCGCTCAAAAACTATGGCGCGATTTACGCGACAAGGCATTACATCAACGAGCATGTGGTCTATTGCCTTGAACATACGATGAACAGCCCCGGCATCAGGAACAACCCGGACGGTCCGTATCGTGTGGTTGATCTGGCGCAGTACGGGCAGACGCAGGGTTACTCCGGCATCATATACAGCGAAAAGACGATGCACGCCATCGGTTGGGTACTGCGGCACACGTTTCCCTTCATGGGGATTGACCGGTATGAGGATGAATGCCTTGAATGGTCGAGAGCGGCGGGGCAGTTTGCCATCCGCGAGGTCATCAAACAGCTGGAAGGTTCACAGTATGTCCGCGATTATTGGCGTATGGATGATTTTTACCGCGCAACAGGTCAAGCACCCAAGGAATATCTCGAATATGCACGTTGGCTGGCGGCAAACGCCCTGACCTATGCGCAAATGACCGGCGAAATCACGGTGTCGAATGTGTCCGTCTCCGTCGCCAACGGCGTATGCACCGGTACGGCGACGCTGACCACGGACGCGCCGCGCATCCGCATCCGCCGCTCGGTCGGAACGATTACCGGCTATACGGGCGGCGAGGACGGCACATACGTCTATCTGAACAGCGGCGACACCATTACCGTTTCCCAAGCAGGAAGCGGTTTTTCTTTTACCGCGGAATCCGTTTCAACGGAGGAGCTGGAAGCCAATTTTCTGGTCGCCGTGCCGGATGCGAATGTGCAGAAGGTCGTCATTCCGCAGCGGGGATCGCCGTATCCGCTCAAGTCCACGGAAATCCGCTTTGATATGCCGAACGGCGCACTGGTCGTGACTAAGACGGATGCGGCAAGCGGCGCGGTGCTGGCGGGCGCGACGTTCGAGCTGACGAACGCTTCCGGCACAGTTGTGGCGACGCAGACCACAGACGCGGACGGTGCGGCGCACTTTGATAACCTTCCGGCAGGAAATTATACCGTGCGCGAAATCAACGCGCCGACGGGATATCTCGTCGCTGTGCCGGATAGTCAGAGCGTGACCGTCACGGCAGGCGAAACGACGGGCGCGGCGTTCGCGAATGAACGGATTCGGGGCAGAATCCGTATCGCCAAGACGGACAGCCTGACGAAAGAACCATTGGCAGGCGCGGAGTTCACCATCACACGCACAGACGGAACGGGAACGCCCATCGTGCTGACCACCGACGCAAACGGCAATGCCGAAACGGACTGGCTGGATTACGGACAGTATCGCGTGACGGAGAGCAAAGTTCCCGCGCACTATGAAACCAGCAGCTTTTCAACCGAAATCGACTGCACGGAAAACGGAAAGACCTATCTCATCGAGGTCGAAAACGAGCCGACGAAGGGCTTTATCCAGATCGTCAAGACCGACGCGCTGGACGGCAGACCGATTGAGGGCGTGCAGTTCGATATCGTGGACGCGGGCGGCAACGTTGTCGGCACAATGACCACGGATGCAAACGGCGCGGCAACGTCGCCTGCATTGTTCAAGGGACAATATACCGTGCGCGAGCATGAAAACCCGACGGGCTATGTGGCGGAACTGGCGCAGCAGGACGCGGCGGTGAATCCGGACGAAACGACATATCTGGGCGCGAGCAATCAGCCGATTCAGGGCAGGATCAGGATCGTCAAGCGGGATCAGCTCACAAAAGAGCTGCTGGCAGGCGCGGAGTTTACCGTCACGCGGCTCAGCGGTCTGCTATCTCATCAAGGAGCGGGCGACGGCGAGGTGGTCGCGGTCATTGCGACGGATGCGGACGGCGTTGCCGAAACTGGCTGGCTGACGTGGGGAACCTACCGCGTGACGGAAAGCAAAGTGCCGGAGCATTTCGTGGACGCGGGCTTTTCGGCGGATATCGTCATTGACGAGGAAAACTTCAAAACCTGCGAGCTGGAAGTCGAGAATGAGCCGACCAAAGGCTTTATCCGCCTGACCAAAACCGACCGGGCAAACGGCAACCCGATTGCGGGCGTGAAGTTTGATATCTATGAAAACGACGAATACGGAAATGCGCTTGTCGGCAGCATGACGACCGGCGCGGACGGCGTGGCAATTTCCGAGCCGCTGCGCAAGGGACGCTACATCGTGCGCGAGCATGGCGCGACAAAGGGCTACGTTTTTGAAGAAATCGCGCTGGATGCGACGGTCAAACCCGACGAAACGACCGACCTTGCGGCGACGAATCAGCCCGTCCGGGTCAAAATCAAGATTTATAAGCGCGATAAGGATGAATATGCAGGCGATAACCCCAACAGCAAAAATCGAAAGACCCTGCCCAGACAGGCGAGCATCGACCCGCCGAAATCGCGCGGCGACGGCGAGCTGACCGGCGCGGTCTTTCAGGTGCTGGCGGGCGCGGCAATCAAAGACAGACAGGGCAACGTTCTGTTTAAAAAAGGCGATACCGTCGTGGATTTGCTGACGACGGCGGGCGAGGATGCGAGTGCTGCAACGGGCGAGTTGTGGCCGGGGCTGTATGAAATCGTGGAGTTGACCCCGCCAAAGGGCTATCATCCGAGCGAAAAACACATCTTCGTCGATACCGTCAGCGCCGCAGGGCAGTCTGAAGAAGCCGTCGTGGAATATGAAGGGCTGAAAACCAATACCATCCGGCTGGGAGCACAGGCTATCGTCAAGATTTTAGGCGACGACTACGACGATCCTGCCCCGGATCGCGTCGAGCAGCCGGAAGCGGGCGCAGAGTTCAACGTGTATCTCAAAAGTGCGGGCAGCTATGAAAACGCGCGTCCGTTTGAGCGCGATCATCTGGTGACGAATAAGCGCGGATACGCCAAGACCAAGGTACTGCCCTACGGCATCTATGTGCTGGAGCAAACGAAGGGCAAAGAGGGCTATGAAATCAAAGTCGCGATTGAGTTTGAAATCGACGGGACAGAGGATATCCAGAACCCACCGCCGCTGACACTCAGCGACCGTCCGATTCTCTACCGCCTTCGTATCCTCAAGATGGATCGAGAAACGGGCAAGACCGTCACGCTGGCGCATACGTCGTTTAAGCTCAAGGACGCAAACGGCGAAACGGTGCGCCAGACGGTGCATTATCCGACCGAAAAGGAGATCGACACGTTCACCACGGATGAAACGGGCGGCGTGACCCTGCCGGAAACGCTCAGGTGGGGCTTGTACTACATCGAGGAGATTTCCGCGCCGGAAGGATACCTGATTCAGACGGAATCTCTGCCCGTGATGATCGGGCATGACGGCGACGAACCCGGGCAGACGTATGAACTGAACATCGAAATGCAGGATGAGCCGGTCAAGGGGCAGATTCTCGTGAAAAAGACCGGCGATATGCTCGTCGGCTTTGAAACCGTGGACGCATACGGCTATGCGGTGCAGAAGCCGGTCTATGAACAGCGGAATCTGGTAGGTGCGGTCTTTGAACTGCGTGCCGCAGAGGAGATCGTCGGCAGGGACGGAACGGCGTGGTACGCCGAGGGTGAGCTGGTCGATACGATCATCACGACGGCGGGAGGCGAGGATGCGTCCAAACTTCTGCCGCTGGGCAGATATACGCTGACCGAGGTCAAAGCGCCGGAAGGATACGCGCCGGATGATGCGCCGCGCGAAATCGAGCTGGCGTATGCGGACGATCAGACCCAGCTGGTGAAGATCCGCGTGGAGGTTGGCAATACCTATCTTCCCGCCGCTATTACGCTGCACAAAGAAGCCGAAGTCATTCGCACGACGGAAGCAAACGGTGAAGTGCTGCGGACGCTGCACAGCGAGCCGGGCGAAGGCTTTGTGTTCGGGCTGTTCAGCGAGCGGGATATCCATGAAAACGGCGTGACCCTGCTGGCAGATACGCTTGTGGCTGTCGGCATGACCGATGAAAACGGCAGGCTGACGTTTGACGGCACATTTCCGCATGGCGACTACTATGTGCGCGAGCTGCAAGCCAAGACAGGCTGGAAGCTCAATCCAAACCGTTTCCCGATTACGCTTGAGCCGGGTAGCGACGCGGTAATCCGCGTCGAGCTGGCGCAGCCCATCTATGACGAGCTGGTTTATACGCCCGTGACGCTGACCAAAACCGATATCACCGGCGCGAAAACCGTTCCGGGCGCACAGATCGAGGTCAGAAACGAGCAGGGCGAAATGATTTACCACGCCACGACCGACGCGAACGGCGAAATCCCGGATATCCCCGTTACGCCGGGAACATACGCCTTCCGCGAAATCCTTGCGCCGAGCGGCTATGCGCTCAATGAAGCCGAAACGCGCTTCGCGGTGGACGAGCAGGGAAATGTCACGGGCAACACGATGCTGCGCGACGACTATACCCGCGTACAGCTCCGCAAGCAGGACGAAAACGGCGTGCCGCTTTCCGGCGTGGAATTTGCGCTGGTTACGGAAACAGGCACGCGCCTGATGACCGCCGTTTCGGACGCAAACGGCTTGGTGACGTTTGAGAAAATCCCGTATGGCAGATATACCGTCGAGGAAACCCAGCCGCTCCCCGGCTATTTCAAAGCCGCCGTGCATGTCCGTTTGACGGTGGACGGTACGTTTGTCAACCCGAATGAGCCGCTGGAAACCGTCACCAATACGCCGATGCGCCTTGCGTATAAGAAGGTGGATACATCCGGCAGACCGCTTGCGGGCGTGGAGTTCAGCCTGATTAACGCGGCGACCAACGTCGTGACCGAAGTGGCTGCGAGTGACGAAAACGGCGAATTGATCTTCCGTCACATCGACTACGGCGACTGGATTATCCGCGAAACCGCCGCGCCCAATGGGTACAGACGCATGGAGGACATGCTGCTGCATATCGGCGAGGACTTCGTGCAGCCTGAGCCGATTACGCTGGTCAACGTGCCAAACAGCTATATGTTCATGAAGATGGACGGTGACGGCAATCCGCTTTCCGGCGTGAAATTCGTACTGGAAGATGCAAACGGAAATGTGCTGCGCGAGATGGAGAGCGGCGAGGACGGCACGGTGCTGCTTGAAAATCTCGATGACGGCAGGTACGTCATCCGCGAAACCGAAGCGCTCCAAGGGTATGCGAAAACCGAGGACACGCTGACGTTCACCATCGAAGAAAGCTATGTTGTTCCCGAAGAAATGCCCTGCCTTGTCAACAAAAAGGAGGACGAAAAGCATGATATTCAGACCGGCGTGGATATTGAGCTGACCCCGATGATGACGGAGGGCGCGGCACTGCTGCTGCTTGCCGGAATTATCCTGATCGGGCGCAGGCTGGCGGACAGGAAACGGAGGAAAAAGTAAGATGAGGTATTTGCTGCACAGACTGGCGGTTCCGCCGTGAATCGCCTGTAAAATCAGAGAAAGGAGTTGATTTTCTTGCAGGAAGAAGTTGAAATGCGCACCGTTACGATGGCATTTCATGCGAGCAAATTCTCAGGAAGGGTAATGAAAAACGGCATAGCAAAGCTGCTTCACGCCATGCACGGCAAATTGACTGTGCCGCATGGCAAGCAGTCTGTCCGACAGCTTGCGCGGCAAAATCAGGGCATGACCAACATTGAGATCGACGATCCCGATATCCATGCCTTTGAACGCATTGCGCGTAAATATGGCGTGGACTTCGCCGTCAAGAGAGCGAAAAGTGATGAAACGAAATATCTCGTTTTCTTTAAAGCCCGCGATGCGGATGCGCTGACGGCAGCTTTTCAGGAATATACAGATCGGCGCGTTCGTCAGGCAGAGCACCCGTCTCTGATGGAAATCCTGAATGAGATGGAGGAAAGGGTCGCCCGGACTGCCCCGACGCGCAAGGCGGAAAGGGAGAGGACGCGATGAAAAGAAAATGGCTGCATGAACTGCCGTATCTGCTGATTGCCCTTTACGCGACGAAAATCGGACAGGCATGGCGGCTGGCAGAAGGAACGGATGCGGCGCATAAGCTGCTAACCCTGATGGACAGCCTTTCTGCGTCGTTTGCGTCGCCCCTGCCGAGCTTTGAGCTGCATGACTTATGCATCGGGCTGCTGCTGGGCGCGGGCTTTCGTCTGTTCATTTTCATTAAAGACAGTGAAAAAAAGAAGTTTCGTAAAGGGCGTGAGTATGGCTCGGCACGCTGGAGTGCATAATTTTAAGTGTAAATGACACATACATGGACGCACAGGAGGTTAT
>OLPQ01000967.1_pt1 | contig 22398 bp, 18 predicted proteins | sample 1672451 | NCBI WGS metagenome assembly OLPQ01 (sample SAMEA3136687, study PRJEB25190) | human gut metagenome | biome: human gut; feature: human-associated habitat; material: faeces | place: Austria | collected 2013
AGAAGAAAATATCATCATCGGTAACGTTGCTCTGTATGGTGCAACCAGTGGCTATGCGTTTATCAATGGTGTTGCCGGTGAACGTTTTGCAGTTCGTAACTCCGGTGCCTATGCTGTTGTAGAAGGTGTCGGTGAACATGGATGTGAGTACATGACAGGTGGTCGTGTTGTTGTTCTCGGAAGAACCGGAAAGAACTTTGCAGCAGGTATGAGCGGCGGTATTGCATATGTTCTGGATGTGGAGAACAAGCTGTATAAGAACATCAACAAAGCAATGATCTCTATTGAAAAAGTGGAAAATAAATATGACAAAAAAGAACTTCGTGATCTGATCGAAGCCCATGTTGCGGCTACAGGTTCCGAATTAGGTGCAAAAGTGCTTGCTGACTTTGATTATTATCTGCCTCACTTTAAGAAACTGATTCCAAATGAGTACAAGAAGATGATCACACTCAGTGCAAAACTGGAAGAAAAAGGTCTGACAAGTGAACAGGCGCAGATGGAAGCATTTTACGAAAGCATCGGAGCAAAGCATTAAGGAGGATGAGGAAACATGGGAAAGCCAACAGGATTTTTAGAATATAAAAGAGAGACAGCCAAAGTGCTGCCTCCAAAAGTCCGGATCGCCAACTTCAATGAATTCCGGACTCCGATCAGCAAAGAAAAACAGACCATTCAGGGCGCACGCTGTATGGCATGCGGAGTTCCTTTCTGTCAGTCAGGCATGATGCTTAACGGAATGGCTTCCGGATGTCCGCTGCACAACCTTGTGCCGGAAACAAATGATCTGGTTTATACAGGAAACTGGAAACAGGCATACTTAAGACTTTCCAAGACACACAGTTTTCCGGAGTTTACCTCCAGAGTGTGTCCGGCACTCTGTGAAGCGGCCTGTACCTGCAATCTGGACAGTGAGCCGGTTTCAACAAAAGAAAATGAGAGAGCGATTATTGAGACTGCATGGCAGGAAGGATGGGTAAAACCACAGATTCCGCGTGTGCGTACCGGTAAAACGATTGCTGTTGTCGGAAGCGGACCTTCCGGTCTGGCAGCAGCACAGCAGTTAAACAGACGTGGACACAGCGTTACCGTTTATGAAAGAAGCGACCGCCCGGGCGGACTTCTTCGTTATGGCATTCCGAATATGAAACTGGAGAAATCAGTCGTAGACAGACGAATCCATTTAATGGAAGAAGAGGGTGTTAAGTTTGTATTAAATACAAATGTAGGAAAAGACATTACAGCAGAAGAACTTCTTAAGAAATATGACCGTGTCATCCTTGCATGTGGAGCATCCAATCCAAGAGATATCAAAGCCCCGGGAAGAGAAGCAAAAGGAATTTATTTCGCCGTAGATTTCCTCGGACAAGTAACAAAGACTCTTCTGGATTCGAATTTCGAGAAAGTTCCGTATGAACTGGCAAAAGATAAACATGTGCTGGTCATCGGTGGTGGTGATACCGGTAACGACTGTGTAGGTACAAGTATACGTCTCGGAGCAAAATCTGTGACACAGCTTGAGATGATGCCGAAGCCTCCGGCAGAGCGTGCGGCAAACAATCCATGGCCGGAGTGGCCGCGTATCCTCAAAACAGATTATGGTCAGGAAGAAGCAATTGCCGTATTCGGACATGATCCTCGTGTATATCAGACAACCGTAACAGAGTTTATTGCAGATAAAAAAGGAAATGTCTGCAAGGCAAAAATCGTCAAACTGAAACCTCAGAAAGACGAAAAGACCGGAAGAATGATGATGGTACCGGTCGAGGGAACAGAAGAAGTGATTCCGGCAGATGTAGTGCTGATCGCAGCAGGTTTCCTCGGAAGCCAGAAATATGTTACCGATGCATTTAAGGTAAATATCAATGGCCGTACAAATGTAGAGACAAAACCGGAAGCATATGAAACCTCTGTTCAGAGAGTCTTTACAGCAGGTGATATGCATCGCGGACAGTCCCTGGTAGTATGGGCAATCCGTGAAGGTCGCGAGGTTGCAAGAGCCGTAGATGAATCTCTGATGGGATATACAAATCTCTGAAAAAAGTAAAATAGTGTCTTAAAAAGTCTCAAAAAAGAGAGTTGACAAAGATCATGCAGATTGCTATAATACCTGCATGAACAAGGGCGTTCTTTTGGAGGGTAACCCTCCGAAAGTGCGACCCTTTTTTATTTATTTTTCAAATATAAGGAGAGAATACTATGGGGAATTACACCAGAGAGGAAATATTGCAGATGGTTGAGGAGGAAGACGTAGAATTTATCCGTCTTCAGTTCACCGATATGTTCGGGGCAATTAAAAATATCGCTGTGACGGCTCGGGAACTTCCCCGTGCGTTAGATAATCGCTGTATGATCAATGGCGAACAGGTTGCGGGGATGGATATGGAGAAAGGTTCAGACCTTTATCTCAGCCCGATACTGGATACTTTTGCAATTCTGCCATGGCGTCCACAGCAGGGAAAAGTAGCCAGAATGATCTGTGATCTGTATTTTCCGGATGGTACACCGTACAAAAACAGTCCGCGATATATTCTGGAAAACGTGGCAGGCAAGGCACAGGAAGAAGGCTATACCTGTTATATCGATCCGGAATGTGAGTTTTTCCTGTTCCATACCGATGACAATGGCAATCCGACGACTGTGACACATGAGCAGGCGGGATATCTGGATATCAGTCCGCTGGATCTCGGGGAAAATGCCAGAAGAGATATGGTACTTACATTAGAAGATATGGGAATGGAAGTAGAATCTTCCCATCATGAAGCTGCACCGGCACAGCATGAGATTGATTTTCGTTATGGCGAGATTCGTAAGATTGCCGACTGCATTACAACTTTTAAGATGGCAGTTCGTATTGTGGCAAAACGCCATGGACTTCATGCCACATTTATGCCGAAGCCAAAGGCAGAAGCAAATGGTTCCGGTATGCACATCCAGTTTTCTCTGATCAAAAATGGGGAAAATGTATTTGAATGCGCAGACCGCCCGGGAGAACTCAGTGAGGAAGCATATTATTTTATAGGAGGTCTTCTGGCACACAGCAAGGAAATGGCACTGATCACCAATCCGCTGGTCAATTCCTATAAACGACTTGTTCCGGGATATGATGCACCGACAGAACTTACATGGACTGAAAATAACCAGAATTCGCTGGTACGTATTCCGGTAACCAGAGGAGAGGGGATTCGCGTAGAACTTCGAAGTCCGGATGCTTCTGCAAACCCATATGTGGTACTGGCAGTCTGCCTTGCCGCTGGTCTTGACGGAATCAAAAACAAGATCACACCGACAAAATCATCAAATCTTGCGGCACAGGATCAGCAGGCAGAACATCTTCCGGAAACATTAAAGGAAGCAATTGATTATTTTGAGTCCAGTTCATGGGTAAAAGAAGTGCTTGGTGAGGAATTTTGCAGACAGTATGTTGCAGCAAAAAAGAATGAATGGTTGAGATATACCAGACAGGTGACTGACTGGGAAATCGCAGAATATCTGTATCGACTGTAATGAGATTTTACACATACTGTAAGTGAGATGAATAAGACAAGGGGAAGAGGAGAGACACTTTTATGAGCAGTATTGTTATTGCATTACCCAAAATAGAAGATGCCAAAAAAATCCGCAGCGTTCTTGAACGTCATGGATTTACGGTAGCCTCTGTATGCAGTACTGCATCAAGTGCCCTTTCGAATGCCTCGGAACTTGGAAGCGGTGTTCTGATCTGTGGACATCGTCTGCCGGATATGAACTATCTGGATCTGTCTGAGTGTCTGCCGAGAGATTTTGAAATATTGCTGCTGGCATCTGCGAGGGTGATCTGTGAAGTGCCATCTTCTATTCTTTCAGTGGAGATGCCGATAAAGGCCGGTGATCTGGTCAACACGGTCAGCATGATCCTGATGCAGCAGGAACGAAAGAGACGTAAAGAAAAAAAGAAACCAAAACTTCGTTCGGAGAAAGAGCAGAATTATATTTCCAATGCGAAGATGATGCTGATGCAGAGAAATCATTTAAATGAAGAAGATGCATACAGGTATATCCAGAAATCCAGTATGGATTCCGGAACGAATATGGTGGAGACAGCACAGATGCTTCTGATGTTGTTATATGAAAGCTGATACAGCAATGATGGAAGTAAGAAACGGATTTTTTAGATCCGGACTTCACAATATAAAAAGACGAGATATATGGAGGATGAGGAAATGGAGTTTTTGAACGGTATTTACAAAAAAGAAGTAACCGAATGGGATGAGCTGTTAGGTACTTCTCTCTTAAATCAGGAAGTTATTCTGGAAGGAGCCGTTCACAGCATCCGTAATATGGGCGATGTGGCTTTTGTGATCCTGAGAAGAAGAGAGGGGCTTTTTCAGACTGTTGTTGAGAATGAAAAAGCAAATCTTTCCGTTCATGATCTGAAAGAAGCGATGACTCTCCGTGTAAAAGGAATTCTGAATGAGGAAGAAAGGGCTCCTCATGGAAGAGAAATCCGTATCCGGGAGGTAGAGATTCTTTCAACACCGGCAGAACCGATGCCGCTGGCAATTGACAAATGGAAATTAAATACTTCTCTGGAGGCAAAACTGAATTTACGTCCGATCGCACTCCGTAATGTGCAGGAGCGCTCCAAATTCAAGATTCAGGAAGCGTTGACACGTGCTTTCCGTGATTTCCTCTACGAACAGGGATTTACTGAAATCCATACACCGAAGATCGGCGCAAGAGGAGCCGAGGGTGGTGCAAACCTTTTCAAATTCAGCTATTTCCACAAACCGGCTGTTCTTGCACAGAGCCCACAGTTTTATAAACAGATGATGGTAGGTGTTTTTGATCGTGTGTTTGAGACCGGACCGGTATTCCGTGCCGAGAAACATAATACCAAACGTCATTTGAATGAATATACCAGTCTTGACTTTGAGATGGGTTACATTGACGGATTCGAAGACATCATGGGAATGGAAACAGGATTTCTTCAGTATGCGATGGAACTACTTAAGAAAGACTATGCAAAGGAACTTCAGATTCTTAAGATTGAACTTCCGAAAGTAGATCAGATTCCGGCGGTACGTTTTGACAAAGCAAAAGAACTTGTCTCTGCAAAATATAACCGCAAGATCCGAAACCCGTATGATCTGGAACCAGAAGAAGAAGCACTGATAGGAAGATATTTCAAAGAAGAATATGACGCTGATTTTGTTTTCGTAACACATTATCCGTCAAAAAAACGTCCGTTCTATGCAATGGATGATCCGACAGATGATAAGTTTACATTGAGTTTTGACCTTTTGTTCCACGGACTGGAAGTAACAACCGGAGGTCAGCGTATCCATGATTACAATCAGCTTAAAGCAAAGATTGCTGCAAGAGGCATGGAAGAAGAAGGTATGGAACAGTATCTGGATACTTTCAAACATGGAATGCCGCCACACGGAGGGCTTGGTATCGGACTGGAACGTCTGACTATGCAGCTTCTTGGTGAGGAGAATGTCCGTGAAGCATGTCTGTTCCCGAGAGATCTGAACAGACTGGAGCCGTAGGATAAGCAGGAGGAACAAAAATGGCAAAGATCATAGATGATGAAACAATAGAAAATGTATGCATTCTTGCGAAACTTTCCCTAAGTGACGAAGCAAAGGAAAAAGCAAAAGAAGACATGCAGAAGATGCTGGATTATGTGGAAAAGCTGGATGAACTGGATACCGAAGGGGTTGAACCGCTTTCACATATCTTTGGTGATCAGAATGTATTCCGTGAAGACGTGGTAACAAACGGAGACAATAAAGAAGCAATGCTTGCAAATGCACCGAAGGCAAAAGAAGGACAGTATCAGGTACCGAAGACCATCGGATAACAGAAATGATCCGGATAGAGGAGAAAAATTATGGAACTGGAAACAATGACAGCATTAGAACTGGCAGCAAAGATAAAACAGCGTCAGATCCATGTAGTGGATGGCGTGAAAGCAGTCTTTGACCAGATTGAAAGTAAAGAAGAAACGGTGCATGCTTACCTTGATCTTTACAAAAAAGAAGCATATGCCCGTGCAAAAGAAGTGGAAAAAGGAATTGCAGACGGCACTTATACAGGTCCGCTTGCCGGTGTTCCGATCGCAATAAAAGATAATATCTGTATCAAAGGAAAGAAAACAACCTGTGCGTCCAGAATCCTTGAGAATTTTGTTCCGCAGTACAATGCAGAGGTCATTGACCGTCTGGAAAAAGCAGGAATGATCATTATAGGTAAGACAAATATGGATGAGTTTGCCATGGGAAGTACTACAGAGACTTCAGCCTACGGAGTGACAAGAAACCCGTGGAACACAGAACATGTTCCGGGCGGTTCTTCCGGCGGTTCCTGTGCGGCAGTTGCAGCAGGAGAAACTTTTCTGGCACTTGGTTCTGATACCGGTGGCTCTATCCGTCAGCCGAGTTCTTTTTGTGGCGTGACCGGAATCAAGCCAACATACGGTACCGTATCCCGTTATGGTCTGGTTGCCTATGCGTCTTCGCTGGATCAGATCGGACCGGTAGGAAAGAATGTGGCAGACTGTGCCGCTCTTCTTGAAGTGATTGCCGGACATGATCCGAAAGACAGCACTTCACTTGAAAGAAATGATCTTGATTTCAGTAAGAGTCTGGAAGAAAAGAAACTTCTCGGCATGAAATTCGGTGTGCCGAAAGAATTTCTTGCAAAAGGTCTTGACCCGGAAGTGAAGGATTCTTTTATGAATGTGTTGAAGACACTTACCGAACAGGGCGCAATCGTAGAGTTTTTCTCCGTAGAAACTATGGAATATATGATCCCTGCATATTATATCATTGCCAGCGCAGAGGCAAGCTCAAACCTGGAGCGTTTTGACGGTGTGAAATATGGTTATCGTGCAGCTGAGTATGAGGGATTGCACGACATGTATAAGAAAACGAGAACAGAAGCTTTTGGTGAGGAAGTCAAACGTCGTATTATGCTTGGTTCATTTGTATTAAGTTCCGGATATTATGACGCATATTATCTGAAAGCACTGCGTACAAAAGCACTGATCAAGAAAGAGTTTGATCAGGCATTTGAAAAATATGATGTGATCCTTGCACCGGCGGCACCTTATACAGCACCAAAGATCGGGGAAAGTCTGAAAGACCCGCTTGCCATGTATCTTGGTGATGTTTATACCGTTGCAGTCAATCTCTGTGGTTTGCCGGGAATCACGGTTCCATGTGGAATGGACAAAGCCGGAATGCCAATCGGTATCCAGATGATCGGTGACTGTTTTGCAGAGAAGAAGATCCTCCGTGCAGCCGCTGCCTATGAGGCAGTAAGGGGAGCATTCCCCACTCCGGAGAAAGGAGGCAAAAAGGCATGAAACAGTATGAGACAGTCATTGGCCTTGAAGTCCATGTAGAACTTGCAACAAAAACAAAGATTTTCTGCGGATGCTCCACAGAATTCGGGGGCGCTCCGAATACACATACCTGTCCGGTCTGCACCGGTATGCCGGGATCGCTGCCTGTTCTGAACCGTAAGGTAGTAGAATTTGCACTGAAGGCCGGAATTGCAGCAAACTGCCAGATCAATCAGTATTGTAAATTTGACAGAAAGAACTATTTTTATCCGGATAACCCGCAGAACTATCAGATTTCCCAGCTGTATCTGCCCATCTGCCATGACGGATGGGTAGAAATCGAGACTTCTGCAGGAAAGAAAAAAGTCCGCATTCACGAAATGCATATGGAAGAAGATGCAGGTAAACTGATTCATGATGAGTGGGAAGATTGTTCACTGGTAGATTATAACCGAAGCGGTGTGCCGCTGATCGAGATCGTTTCCGAACCGGACATGAGAAGCTCAGAAGAGGTTATTGCATACCTTGAAAAACTGCGCTGTATGATGCAGTATCTCGGTGTATCTGACTGCAAATTGCAGGAAGGTTCCATGCGAGCTGACGTCAACCTGTCTGTCCGTGAAGTTGGAAGTGAATCTTTTGGAACAAGAACAGAGATGAAGAACCTGAACTCCTTTAAGGCAATTGCAAGAGCCATCGAGGGAGAAAGAGAACGTCAGATTGAACTGATCGAAGAGGGAAGAACTGTTATCCAGGAAACACGTCGCTGGGATGATAACAAAGAATCTTCCCATGCAATGAGATCAAAAGAAGATGCCAAAGATTACCGTTATTTCCCGGACCCGGATCTTCCACCGATTCATATATCTGATGAGTGGATTCAGCAGATACGTGAATCACAGCCGGAACTCAGAGAAGAAAAACAGCTTCGTTATCAGTCAGAATATGAATTGTCCGCATATGACGCAGGAATTCTTACAGAGTCCAGACATCTTTCGTTGCTGTTTGAGGAAGTGGCAAAGCTCTGCGGCAATCCGAAGAAAGCAGCCAACTGGTTTATGGGAGAAGTTCTCCGCCTTACCAAAGATAAAGGACTTGATGTAGAAAAAGTTTCCTTTGCACCAAAACATCTTTCAGATCTGATTTCCATGGTGGAGAAAAAAGAAGTCAGCGCCCAGAATGCAAAGAAAGTCTTTGAAAAAGTCTTTGAAGAAGACATTGAGCCGGTAACTTATATTGAAGAACACGGTCTGAAAATTGTTGAAGATACCGGACTTCTCAATGATACATTACAGAAGATCATGGATGAGAACCCGGGACCGTTGGAAGAGCTTCTCGGCGGCAAAGAAAAAGTTTTCGGATTCTTTGTCGGTAAGATGATGAGGGAACTGAAGGGCAAGGCAAGTCCGGATGCGGTACGCGAGGCTCTTGTAAAAGAAGTAGAAAGAAGAAAGAATCTGTAGACAGATTAGGAGAGAATATTATGGTTACAGTAAATAAAAATTACCTGAAGCTTCCGGGAAGTTATCTTTTTTCCACAATTGCAAAGAAAGTAGCTGCATATCAGGAAGCCAATCCAGATGTACAGATCGTACGTCTGGGAATCGGAGATGTTACACAGCCGCTGGCACCGGCAATTATCGAAGCTCTGCACAAATCCGTTGACGAGATGGCTAATGCAGAAACATTTCATGGATATGCACCGGATCTCGGCTATGAATTCTTACGCAGCGCAATTGCAAAAAACGATTACGAAGCACGCGGATGTGACATTCATGCAGACGAAATATTTGTTTCTGACGGAGCAAAGAGTGATTCTGGTAACATTCAGGAAATCTTTGGTATTGAGAATAAAGTAGCTGTTTGTGACCCGGTTTACCCGGTTTATGTTGACACAAATGTTATGGCAGGCCGTACCGGAGAGTACAATACAGGAAGAGAAAACTTTGACGGTGTGATCTATATGCCGTGTCTGGAAGAAAACGGATTTCTTCCGGAATTTCCGACAGAGACTCCGGATCTGATCTATCTCTGCTTCCCGAACAATCCGAGTGGTGCGGCAATCACAAAGGATAAGCTTCAGGAATGGGTAGATTATGCAAATAAAAATGGTGCAGTGATCATTTATGATGCGGCATATGAGGCTTATATTACAGAAGAAAATGTTCCGCACAGTATTTATGAATGTGAAGGTGCACGTACCTGTGCAATCGAGCTTAGAAGCTTTTCAAAAAATGCCGGATTTACAGGTGTCCGCCTTGGATTTACCGTTGTTCCGAAAGATCTTATAAGAGAAGGTGTTGCACTGCATGACCTCTGGGCAAGACGGCATGGAACAAAATTTAACGGTGCACCGTATATTGTACAGCGCGCCGGTGAAGCTGTTTATTCTCCGGAAGGAAAGGCACAGCTGAAAGAGCAGGTTGCATATTATATGAAAAATGCACATACGATCTACAATGGACTGAAAGAGGCAGGATATTCCGTATCAGGTGGTGTGAATGCACCGTATATCTGGCTGAAGACTCCGAATAATATGAGTTCCTGGGATTTCTTTGATTATCTGCTTAAGAATGCACATGTGGTAGGCACTCCGGGATCAGGATTCGGTGCACATGGAGAAGGATTCTTCCGTCTGACTGCTTTCGGAAGCTATGAAAATACACAGGAAGCTCTCAGAAGAATCAAAGCATTATAAAAAATTGAATAAACAACCGTGCCTTCGGGCCGTATAAAGAGGTGGTTTTTGACAAACTGCCTCTTTTTCGTTGCTATACGAAAAAATATACCGTATAATCGTAGTGAAATTATTTTGACTCGCAACTGTGAGGAAACTGAATAGTTAAGAATATGCCCGATCCGGGACCGAGGAGTTGTTACAGATGTACATAGAAACAACAGAAAAATTACTGGAATTTATAGAAAAAAGTCCGACTGCATTTCAGGCAGTGGATGAAATGAAAAAACGATTTACGGAAGGTGGATTCCAGGTGCTTTCGGAAAGAGAACACTGGAATCTCATACCGGGTGGAAAATATGTAGTGACCAGAAATAATTCCGCACTGATTGCTTTTTCAATACCGGAAGATCCGCCGTTTGCATTTCATATTATGGCAAGCCACAGTGATTCTCCGGCATTCAAGATAAAAGAAAATCCGGAAATGAAAGTGGACGGCAGCTATGTAAAACTGAATGTGGAAAAATATGGCGGAATGCTGATGGCACCGTGGTTTGACCGCCCGCTTTCTGTAGCCGGAAGAGTTGTTGTAAAAGAGAATGGCAGACTTGTGGAAAAACTGGTAAATATAGAGAGGAATCTTGTGATGATTCCGAATCTTGCAATTCATATGAATCGTGAAGCAAATAACGGAACAGCATATAATCCGCAGAAAGATATGTTGCCTCTTTTTGCAGCAGAAAACACAGACAGAACATTGTTGGAAATGATTGCAGAGCAGGTCGGGGCGGACAGATCAGATATACTCAGTCATGATTTATTTTTATATAACCGTATGCCGGGTACAATCTGGGGAGCGGATCGGGAATTTGTTTCCTCTGCACGGCTGGATGATCTGCAGTGCGCTTTTTCTTCCATGGAGGGGCTTCTTGGGGCTGAAACGAAAAAATCTATTGCAGTACATTGCGTACTGGATAATGAAGAAGTCGGAAGCGGCACGAAACAGGGAGCGGCATCTACTTTTTTAAAGGACACACTTCTTCGTATCAACACAGGGCTTGGCAGAACTTATGAAGAATATCTGATGACGCTGGCAGGAAGTTTTATGGTTTCGGCGGACAATGCACATGCGCTTCATCCGAATTATGCAGACAAGACGGATCCGGTGAATCATCCTGTTCTGAATAAAGGGATTGTTATCAAATATAATGCAAATCAGAAGTATTGTACAGATGCCGTGTCCGCGGCAGAATTTACAGAACTCTGTATAAAGGCAGGGGTGCCGTATCAGACATTTGTAAATCGCTCAGATATTGCCGGGGGTTCGACACTGGGCAATATTTCCAATACACAAGTTGCGATGAATACAGTAGATATCGGACTTCCACAGCTTTCCATGCATTCTCCTTATGAGACTGCGGGTGTAAAGGATACCGAATATCTGATACGGGTGGCAGGGGAACTTTTTGCATAACAGATTGCTATATAGAGCAGAAAAGAAGGACAATACAATGAGTGATAAAAAAGCAGTGTTTTTTGATGCGGATGGAACCATCTGCGATATGGAAAAAGGAGTACCGGACAGTGCGGTAGAATCAATAAAAAAGCTGATTACCAACGGACATCAGGCATGGCTCTGCACCGGAAGAAGCCGTGCGTTTGTATCCTGGTATCTGGAACAGATTCCGTTTACAGGAATCATCAGTGCATGTGGGGCTACCATCGAAAAAGATGGAAAAAGACTGTATAATAACGAAAAGACACCGGAGATAGCGAAGCTTTCGGTTGAGATACTTCGTAAATACGGACTGATTCCGGTTATGGAAGGTGCCGACTATATGTATTATGATAAGGATGAATATACGACAGATGTGAACTGGTATACAGATCTGATTACAGAATCACTTGGAAAAAAGTGGAGACCGATCCGTGGAAATGAAAACAGTATGCACATCAATAAGATCAGTGCGAAGAAGCAAAATGGATGCAATGCACAGCAGGCATGTGCAGAACTTTCTCCATATTATGATATGATCTATCATGAATCTAATAACTTTGTGGGAAATACGATTGAAATGGTTCCGAAAGGCTGTAATAAAGCAGTCGGAATTGCTGCAGTCTGCCGGATCTTTCATATTGCATGGGAAGACACGATCGTATTCGGAGACAGTAACAATGATCTGTCCATGTTTGAATATGCAGCAACAAAGGTGGCAATGGGAAATGCTTCCCCAAAGATTAAAGAACTGGCCGATTATGTAACGACGGATATGTTTCATTACGGTATCCGTAACGGACTTGAACATTTAGGGCTTATATAAAAGGAGAAAATATGAAATACGGAAAAATAAGAATCGAGGATGGTAATTTCATTTTTGCGAAACACATGATGATGAATTATCTTCCGTGCAAAGATATCTTATGGGCATATAAAAGAAAAGAAGGAGTAGAAGGCGGGGCACAGAAGCAATTCAGTACCAGTTCGCTGGTGATCATTACACGTCGCAAAAAAAGATACCAGTTTGATCTGACGGACCGTGAGATTCAGGATTGTATTCAGTTATTGAAAGCACTGAATCCGAATATTGTGACAGGTTTTCCGAAAGGCGGCAGAATCCCTCTCCAGAGTCTGCCGAATACAAGGGATCTGGGTGCACTGATGACATCAGACGGACGTCATATTCTTCCGCACAGACTTCTCCGAAGCGGAACACTGTATCATATTTCAATCGCAGACCAGGACACCCTGATGAAAGACTATCATCTGACGACTGTGATCGACTTCCGTACAAAATCGGAAGTTCTGGAAAAACCGGATATAGTCATGGAGGGAGTACAATACTGCGATATACCGATTGTGGATGAGGAAACAACCGGCATTACCAGATCTGGAAGACTGGATGAGATTATAAAAAGTTTTAAAGATATTCCGGAAGATTTTGTACTGAACCAGTATGCTTCACTGGTACACGATGCTTACAGCGTCAGACAGTATGCGCGTTTTCTGGATGTATTGCTTCATCAGGAAGAGGGGGCAGTATTGTGGCACTGCAGCATCGGCAAAGACCGTGCAGGTGTGGGAACGGCGCTTCTTCTATGTATACTGGGGGTTCCGAGAGAGACAATATATGAAGACTATATGAAAACAAATCTTTATCTCGATGAGGAAATGAATCATATGGTTCGCTATCTGGAGTCAAAGATGATCGTGGATAACCAGACTATGGACAAGATTCGTCTGTTTTATCGTGTAAAAGAAGAATACCTTGACTGTGTATTCGAAACCATCGAAAAAGAGTATGGTTCAGTTGAACAGTTTATGAAAAAAGCACTGTACATGAATCCGAAAACGATCGAGGCTCTGCGCAAAAAATACCTTGTATAAAAATACAAAAAAGTGTTTAAAAATTGTAATGTATACAAAATTTTGCATTGACAAACGATGTAATATTGCTATAATGATAAACATGCAAACAATTTTACGATGGAATTGTTTACAAGATTAAAGTATTGAAAACACTGCTGTAAATGCAGTGAACAGTAACTTGAAAGCAGGTGCGTTATGCAGAAAAGAATTTTGTCCCTGTTAGTAGATAACACTGCCGGTGTATTAAGTCGTATTGCCGGTCTTTTCAGCCGCAGAGGTTATAATATTGACAGTCTGACAGTCGGCGTGACTGCGGATGAACGATATTCCAGAATGACAGTCGTATGCAGTGGAGACTCAATGATTCTGGAACAGATTACAAAACAGCTTGCAAAGCTGGTAGATGTAAGAGATATTAAGGTTCTCGAACCGGATAACAGCGTAAGCCGTGAATTGGTACTTGTGAAGGTCGCAGCGCGGCCGGAGCAGAGAGAGGGAATTATTTCCATTGCAAATATTTTCCGTGCCAATGTTATTGATGTCGGTAAGACTTCTTTAGTCATTGAGATGACTGGAAGTAAGAGCAAGCTCGGTGCTTTTATTGACCTTCTCGGTGAATATGAGATACTGGAACTTGCAAGAACAGGTATCACAGGACTTTCACGTGGTGCCAGCGATGTAAAATTTCTGTAGGATGCAGGGTGTTTTACATAGTAGTTTATTACGTTTGCTAAGGGGTACAGCCCTTTAACGATAAATATTATTTTACGAATAGCTTAGGAGGAAACAAAGATGGCAAACAGGATTTTTTACCAGGAAGATTGTAATTTAGGATTACTGGATGGTAAGACAATTGCGATTATCGGTTATGGCAGCCAGGGACATGCACATGCACTGAACTTAAAGGAGTCCGGATGCAATGTCATTGTTGGTCTGTATGAAGGAAGCAAGTCCTGGAAAAAAGCCGAAGAACAGGGCTTTAAAGTATATACAGCAGCAGAGGCTGCAAAACAGGCTGACATCATCATGATCCTGATCAATGATGAAAAACAGGCCAAACTTTACAAAGAAGACATTGAGCCGAACCTTGAAGAAGGCAATATGCTGATGTTTGCTCATGGTTTCAATATTCATTTTGGATGTATCGTTCCACCAAAATATGTCGATGTTACTATGATCGCACCAAAAGCACCTGGACATACAGTAAGAAGCGAATATCAGGCTGGAAAGGGAACTCCTTGTCTGGTAGCTGTAGAGCAGGATTATACAGGAAAAGCACTTGACAAAGCACTTGCTTATGGACTTGCAATCGGTGGAGCAAGAGCTGGTCTTCTTGAAACTACATTCCGTACAGAGACAGAAACAGATCTCTTCGGAGAGCAGGCAGTTCTCTGTGGTGGTGTTGTTGCACTTATGCAGGCTGGTTTCGAAACTCTTTGCGAAGCTGGATATGACCCGAGAAATGCATATTTCGAATGTATCCATGAAATGAAACTGATCGTAGACCTGATCTATCAGTCAGGATTCAAGGGAATGAGATACTCTATCTCCAATACAGCTGAGTATGGCGATTACATCACAGGACCAAAGATCGTTACAGCAGAAACAAAGAAAGCAATGAAACAGATCCTGACAGATATCCAGGATGGTACATTTGCAAAAGACTTCCTGCTTGACATGTCTGACGCTGGAAGACAGGTTCACTTCAAAGCAATGAGAAAACTTGCTTCTGAACATCCGTCAGAAAAAGTTGGCGAAGAGATTCGTAAACTGTACAGCTGGAATGGCGAAGACAAACTGATCAACAACTAAGGAAAATTTGCAATGCAAATTTTTCGCTCTTCAAATGGAGCGAAGCGTAATTTGAAGTTCCATAAGTTACGCTACTCAAACGAAGTGTAACGGAGTTTGAGGTTCACGTATTAAATACGATTATAGAAACGACATGTTCAATTTTAGTTGGACGTGTCGTTTTTTGTTATGTCAGATGTGAGATGACTCCCACCTCTGCATCTCGCAGCAAGAATGCCGAGGGCATTCTTGAATCTTCTGTCAGAATATGACGAACGAATTTTATTGACATTTAATGCCACAGAGCATAAGATAAAGGCATCTTAAGACAATCTTTTTATCAATTCATGCAGATCTGCAAACAATCCATTTTAAATTTACAAAATAACACAGGAAAGGAGAAATATGAGAACGGCAGAAAAAGCCGGAAGAATTTTTTTTACACTGATCGGGATATTGGGTGTGATGTTGCTGTTCCTTCCGCATATTGGCATTTCTGTTGATTCGATCATGTCAGGATCAATGGAGCCAGTACTGAGAACAGGAGGAATCGTTTTTACGGATACAAAGGAACGAAGACCGGAAATCGGTGATATTGTTACTTATCAGGTTGGTGAAAACAGAGTGACGCACAGAGTGATCCGAAAAGAACGCAAAGGATATGTAACAAAAGGTGATGCAAACAATAAGGAAGATCCGACGGTTGTGACTGCAGATCAGATCATAGGCAAAGTGATTTTTGTACTTCCCTGTCTTGGTTATGTGGCAGTATTTGTCAGACAGAGAACGATATTTGGAATACTGGCAGTTATGATCATACAGGAAATGTTCTTCCTGCTTATGCAATGGAAAGGAGAGCGCAGCAGAAAAAGCGCAGAAAAAATCTATGAAAAATAACATGAAAAAAATTTTACTTCTGACAGGTGTTTTATGCTTGGCTTCAGTTGGTGGAGTATCCGCATATCTGACAGACTATGATAAGGTTTCCAATCAGTTTACAGTAGGAAAGGTAGATGTGGAACTGACAGAAGATAACTGGAAACCTGATGACCATAAAAAGATAGAGCCGGGAAAGGTAATCAGTAAAGATCCAAGGATTAAAAATACCGGAATTAATGATGCTTATGCATATCTGGAAGTTTCAATACCGACAGCAAATGTGATTGCGGCGGCAGATAATGGAAGCCGGCTAGAAAAAAGGGTACAGGAACTTTTTTCATTTCAGTCAAAAGCCAGCTGGACAAAACTGAATTCACAGAAGGTTGGAAATAATCAGGTATATGTTTTTGCGTATAATAAAATTCTGAAACCGCAGGAAACAACAGAATCGCTATTTGACACGGTGAAATTCCTGAATATCATTGAAGGACAGCTGGATGGTCAGCAGTTGGAAATTCCGGTAAGAGCTTATGCAATCCAGGCATCCTATACCGGAGGTGATGCTGAGAATGTGGTTGAACAGGCAAGAAGTGCATATCAGAAATATGTAGATCAGAACAAAAACCAGCCGGGACAAGTTACAGAATAATAATGTGGAAAGCAGGTGATAACATATGACAGGCAAAAAAAGAATATTTGCCGGTATGGGGATTTTGCTGGGAGTCCTTGTCGGAGTGCAGGGAACCGCTGCTTATCAGTCTGCATATGATAAGGCTGTAAATATTGTGACACCAGGAAATATTTCATCAGAAATTGGAGAGGACTTTCCGAATCCACCCACGATCGTTCCGGATAAGGATATTGACATAGCCAAGAAAATATGGGTGTCAAACAATCCTTCCGGACAGAACCAGACCGGTACAGACTGTTATGTACGTGTGGCTGTCGGATATTCAAACAGCGATATTGGAAAAGCTGTTACTATGAAAAATACAGATAGCGAAAATTGGATTTACGGAGATGATGGATTTTATTATTACAAAAAGATCCTCAGGGAAGGTGAGTCAACAACACAGCTTTGCACAGGATTTCTTATTGATCATGCCAGAGTTGAAAAAAAATACTGGAAACTGTTGAATGAATTCCAAATACAGGTATATCAGGAATCGGTAGAAGCAAGACCGTTTGATAATTATCAGAAAGCCTGGGAGTATTATACTGGTGAATTATAAAAGGCAGGTGAAAATATGAGAAAATCAGTAAAAATCATAACAGGTTTTCTTTTGACGGCTATCCTTTCGGCAGCGGCGGTATTCGCATCTTTTTCGGACAGGCTTGATGTAGTGAATCATATTTCCGTGGGAGATGTCAGTATATCTATTTCGGAATATGCCAGGAAGGGAAAGGGCGAGGTAAAGTATACGCAGCCATCGGAGGTGGTTCCCGGTCAGACGATATCCAAAATACCGAGAATTAAAAACAATGCACTTCCCTGCTGGATCAGGGCCAGAATCACATATACCGGGGAAAACGGAAAACTGGAACGCCTGAAAGATGAAAACATTGGAGGAATCTCAGGTGAATGGGTAAAACGTGGAGAATATTATTATTACACGAAAGTATTGAAAAAACAGGAGAGCACAGATCTGTTTCAGAATATTTCAATCCCAGATACCTGGACGGAAGAACATGCAAAACAGAAAATTGCAGTGGATATTCAGGCTGATGCGATTCAGGCTGCTAATTTCAAACCGGATTTCAGTGCAATGTCACCATGGGGAAATCAGGTGATACAGAAATGTGTGCATGAGCAGGATGGTACACTGACCTGTAAAAAAGGCAATACAAAATTATCTGTAGAATTTAATGGAAAAGCACACAAATTGATTGCTGTACCGGATGATTTTTTTACAAACCTGGAATCTGCCATGCCAGGAGATATACTGAAGGATGCTGTTCAGATTGCAAACACAACAGATCAGGAAGCCGAACTCTTTTTTCAGACGCATACGGATGGAAGATCAGAAGAACAGATGAATATGTTGAAAAAAGTTCGTTTTGAAATCAGTCAAAACAAAAAAATTCTTTATAAAGGAACTCTTGATGCTGCTGAACTTGTAAAGGCGAGATCTCTTGGAAAATTTAAAAGCGGGCAGAAAGGAAGGCTGGAGTTTCAGCTTGAAATTCCACGGGAATGGGATAATGCGTATGCATTGAAAAAAACAGATATCACATGGATATTTGCGGTAAAAGAAAATGAAAAAAAAGAATTCGCTTCTTATGAGAGTGTGGGCAGTGAGAGTGCTGGTGGAGCTGCACAAGAAAAAGATATAAAAACACGGAGAAAAAATCCCGTCAGGACAGGAGATGATTCTGAACCGTTGGTACTGCTCATTCTTCTTCTGGGTTCCGGAGCAATCACTTTGTGTATCAGATGCTTTAAAGGAGGAAACGAATCATGAAGAAAAAAATAGCGGGAATCATATTGGCTTCGGTGCTGACATTTTCTGCGATGGCAGGAGTTCAGGCATCTGCAGAAGACAGGCTGTGGGAAAACAGTATGGAGGCAGATGGTGTGGAAGATGATATTTCGCAAAACCAGACAGAAGTGAAAGATGGTGATGATTCGACATCCGAAGACAACGAGGAAAATACTGAAAATGAAGGAGTTGATTCGCCCGAAAATGATACAGAAGCTGAGGAAGATCCATCGGAAGTAAAAGAAGAGACAGAAATTTCTTTTGAAGAAGAACAGGAGAGCATAGAGGCTGAAGTAGAAGAGAATCCAGAACAGGAGCTGGAACTGGATGCAGAAATGGGAGAAGAAGATCTTTTCATGGATAATGAAAAATCAATTGCTACATATGCAGGAAGCGGTATTCCCGTAGACTGGGTAGGACCAAATTACAAAATGCGACCGGAATATGCTTTTACCTATGCTTTCCGAAAAGGAGTTACACAGCTTTCTTATATAAGCAGAAAAAACGACAGCCTGAACAATAAAATACACAACTGGTTTGGAGACAATAAGGGATATACGACAGAATATTGTCAGAGTTTTTATGCTTGTGCAATTGGCAATACAAGTAATACGGATGCCATTACAGCAATCTATAGCAACGTAGGCGAGTATCAGGGACAGATCGTAGATCTGAAAGTGACCGTACCGGCCTGGGGAACCGTGAACAATGGTCATGTCGGAAAAGACAAAACAAAGATTACACCATGTGTGCTGTTTTACAAAGACAGAATTGCATTTAATACTATTTCAGTTGGATCGGTAAGATTTCAGTTTGAATTCCTGAATCATAATACAAGTGTGCAGATTTATCCCAAAGGACATATAACGGCAGTAGATCTGGACAGTGGGCAGGGAATCCGGACATATGACAGTTGGGGTGTTGATCATATATACCTCAGGAGTGGTTATGATTATCTGAGAACAACAGAGGGAACGACAGCAAATGGAAATGCATTTCGTGAGATACGTGGAAAAGCAGATGGAGGAAATATAACTACAGATGATGTGGAGGGCTGGTGTCAGCTGGACTTTAATGGCTCTTTTATTATCAACTGGCTGGCACAGGATTCATGGAAAAACAGTACAGGCGCGCAGAATGCATTTTACCTTTCAACGGGGCAGACGATTGGAAGCTATGAACCGAATCCGGGACCTGAAAAAAGGGTTGGAGATGAAAATGCTTCCTTTGATTCCATGGCAAGGCATACATTCACAGATAATGATCCAGCATATGAGATCACAGAGGGAAAAAACTTTGATTATGTGATCAGACAGCAGCTTCTTCCGGGAAATTACAGTTCTTTTGAATTGAAAGATGTTCTGGATTCCTGTCTGAAATATCGAAGTGCCAGCGTTATGACTGCACTGGGAAATGATGTGACTCGCTTTTTTAATATTGAAAATCGTTCCAATACGATTGTTTTTCGTGCTGATTCTAATTTCCTCAAAACAGACGAAGCATATAACAATGTGACGTATTATTTCAGGATAAAAGTGCAGGCAGGAAGCAACCAGGAAATTGATTCGCATAATCATTATCAGAGATCGAATGAGTTTTATGCGATTGAAAATACGGCATCGAGAACAATTGTTTCAGACAGGATGCAGGACACGCAGAATACAAATCAGTCGTGGGTAAAAGGAAATACAGTGCTTACTGATGGCGAGATCACTGTGACAAAAAGAATCAGGGAAGCAGATATCACATGGGCACACGGAAACCCGGTATTTCGATTCAGAATAACGGGAAAAGATCAGTTGGGAGCAACGCATGTTTATGAAAAATATGTGGAATTTAAACCTGGAAAATATGCAATGGCAGGAGAAGATGCAGTGATGAAATGTTCTTTTACCGGAATTCAGCCAGGCACATATACGGTCAGTGAGTTGCCGACATTGCGCTATCAGTTTGAGTATATTTTACCGGATACAGCCAATGTGACAGCTTCTGATAAAACAGGAATTGTTTCGATAAGCATGGCGCAGAGAAAAGCTGCGTTAACTTTTAAAAATAAGAAAACAAGGTATGATCGTTACAGTCATACAGATGTAGTTACAAATATAGTTCCGGTATCATGAGAGAGGGGCATCTGCCCTCTCTCAATCTAAAAAATAGTTGCAAAATAAAAAACGGATTGTTATAATAACATCCATCGGGGTATGGCGTAGCTTGGTAGCGCGCACGGCTGGGGGCCGTGAGGTCGCAGGTTCAAATCCTGTTGCCCCGATTGAACATCATAAATATTATAACAGCTAAGGTTTCCGAGGTCTGATGACTTCGGATTTTTTTATTACCTTTATTACCTTACTATTTTTCGAAAGGAAGGTTTTGCATGCAGGATAATCTGTCTCTTTATCATATTTTTTATACGGTAGCACGTACCGGCAGTATCTCCCACAGTTCCCGGGACCTTTATATCAGTCAGCCTGCTATCAGCAAGGCGATCCAGAAGCTGGAGCAGAATCTGGATACCGTTCTTTTTAAACGCAGTTCCCGGGGTGTCACTCTGACCCCGGACGGTGAGCTTCTTTTTGAAAAAGTAAAAGAAGCTCTTTCACTTCTGGATGAAGGAGAAAATTCCATTCGCCATAACCGTTCCCGGGACATTCCAAAGCTGCGTCTGGGCGCCAGTTCTACTCTTACCAGATATGTACTGCTCTCCCACCTGGAAAACTATATTGCACGTTTTCCTCATGTACGTATTACAATTTCCTGCCAGTCTACTTATCAGACACTGCAGCTTCTGGATGAGGAAAAAATCGATCTGGGACTCATCGGACGGCCGCAGAAGCTTCGGGGATATTATTTTCAGCCTCTTTTGAAAATCCAGGATACCTTTGTCTGTACACAGCAATATCTGGAAAATCAAAAAAAGCTCTATCCGGATGAACCTCTGATCCAGGCAGCAACTTTCATGATGCTAGATGAGGACAATATTACACGTCAGACCGTGAACACTCAGCTGAAAGAACATCATGTGGAATTAAGCCATATTCTGGAAGTAACAACTATGGATCTTCTGATCCAGTTTGCGGAAATTGGTCTTGGGATTGCATGTGTGATCCGTGATTTTGTAAAAAAAGAGCTGGAAGAAGGAACTCTGGTGGAAGTACCGGTAGGATTTTCTTTTCCGCTGCGTGAGATCGGGTTTGTATGCAGACAGAAAGATGCTGATTCGGCTTTGATCGCGCCATTTTTTGATGATGAAACAGAGCATCCGGATAAATAAAGGAATGTAAAAAAATTCCCATCTGATCATTGCGACCAGATGGGAATTTTAAATTTCAAAAAAGTTTCCTACCACTGTATTACATGTGTGACTTTTTTGACTCAAACTTCGCTGCGCTTCGTTCGAGTAGCGCAGAATTTATTGCACCTGCAATAAATTTTGCTTAGTTATTAATAAGCTTATCCTCTCCGTTCCAGCTGTAGAGTTTACGGATCTCTTCGCCGACTTTCTCAGACTGATGCTCAGAAGCTAATTTTCTCATAGCCTTGAAGTGTACCTGTGCACCTGCATCGGACATGTCGAGTAAGAACTCTTTTGCGAATGTACCATCCTGGATATCGGAAAGAACTTTCTTCATTGCTTTCTTTGTATCCTCTGTGATGATCTTCGGTCCTGTGATGTAATCGCCATACTCAGCTGTATTGGAGATAGAATATCTCATTCCGGCGAATCCTGACTGATAAATCAGGTCAACGATCAGTTTCATCTCATGGATACACTCGAAGTATGCGTTTCTTGGGTCATAACCAGCTTCAACAAGTGTCTCGAAACCAGCCTGCATAAGTGCGCAAACACCACCGCAAAGTACAGCCTGCTCAC
>OLPQ01000970.1_pt1 | contig 22393 bp, 20 predicted proteins | sample 1672451 | NCBI WGS metagenome assembly OLPQ01 (sample SAMEA3136687, study PRJEB25190) | human gut metagenome | biome: human gut; feature: human-associated habitat; material: faeces | place: Austria | collected 2013
TCAGCGGACTGAAAAGCGCAGAAGGCTACATCCGCCGTCAGCTTGCAAAGAACCTGAATCTTCGCAACACTCCGGAGATCCGTTTTATCCTGGACGAGTCCATTGAGTACGGCGTAAATATGTCCAAGCTGATCGATGATGTGATCGAGCATGATCACTTAAGAAGCGGCGAGGAAGAAGCAGCAGACGCAAACGAGGAATAGTTCAGCAGAAGAGTGTGAAACTACAGTGTGCATGATTTTTGTGCATCGTGAAACGGCGGCCAGCGGTCAAGTGGCTGGCCGCCGCGATGAGAATAATGAGGTGAAGGAATGGAAAGAATCGAAGAAATCCTGGATGGTGTGAAGACTATGGGAATCGGCGGACATGTGCGCCCGGACGGCGACTGCGTAGGTTCCTGCATGGCACTTTATCTGTATATCAAAAAGTGGTATCCGAAGATTCACGCAGACATTTATCTGGAGAAGCCAAAGCCGGTATTCGGACATATTGCCTGCATGGATGAAGTGAAATATGAGGCAGGGGAAGAGAAGGAATATGATCTTTTTGTAACCTGCGACGTAAGTGCACTGGACCGTCTGGCTGTGGCAAGGGAGCATTTTGCCCATGCGAAAAAGACAGTCTGCATTGACCATCATATCAGCAATCCGGGCTTTGCAGATACCAATCATGTAAAGGGCGAGATCAGTTCCGCAAGTGAGGTACTGTACAGCCTTCTGGACAAAGAGAAGATCGACCTGGACATTGCAACTGCCATCTATACGGGAATGATCCACGACACAGGCGTGTTCCAGTATTCTTCCACATCCCCGGACACCATGCGCATTGCAGGTGACCTGATGGCAAAAGGTCTGGATTTCTCCAACATTATCGACCAGTCCTTTTACCAGAAGAGCTATATCCAGAACCAGGTTATGGGACGTGTGCTGGCAGAGAGCATTATGCTTCTGGACGGCAAATGCATTGTGGGCTACATGAAAATGCGTGATATGGAGTTCTACGGCGTACAGCCTGCTGACCTGGACGGAATCGTAAGCCAGCTTCGCCTGACAAAGGGCGTGGAAGTGGCAATGTTTATCTATGAGCATGCAAGCCAGCTGTTCAAGGTGTCACTTCGTTCCAATGGAAAAGTGGATGTAAGCAAGATCGCATCCTACTTTGGCGGCGGCGGCCATATCAGGGCTGCAGGCTGCGACCTGGCTGGCTCCATGTATGATGTAATCAACAATATTTCAGAACAGATCGAAAAACAGCTTTTAGGACAGGATGAGTAATGGCAGAATTTCAGGGAATTATTGTAATTCATAAAGAAAAAGGCTTCACCTCTCACGACGTGGTTGCCAAGCTTCGGGGAATCCTCCATATGAAGAAAATCGGCCATACAGGCACTCTGGACCCGGATGCAACAGGAGTGCTTCCTGTGGCTCTTGGAAAAGGAACCAAGCTGGTGGATCTTCTTACAGACAAGGAGAAAACCTATGAGGCTGTGCTTCATCTTGGCATCACCACAGACACCCAGGACATGTCGGGGGCAGTCCTGAAGGAAAGGGGGGTGTCTGTCACAGAGGAAGAAGTAAAAGAAGTGCTGAGAAGCTTTGTAGGGGAGCAGATGCAGGTTCCGCCTATGTATTCCGCCCTGAAGGTGGATGGAAAGAAGCTTTATGAGCTGGCAAGAGAAGGCAAAACCGTAGAGAGAAAGGCACGTCCGGTGTGCTTTTATGAGATAGAGCCGCTGGAAATCCATCTTCCCCTGGTGAAAATCCGGGTAACCTGCAGCAAAGGAACCTACATCCGCACCCTGTGCCATGATGTGGGGGAGAAGCTTGGCTGCGGCGGCTGCATGGAAGAGCTGCTCCGCACAAAGGTGGGCAGATTTTCCCTGGAAGAGAGCCACACCCTTTCAGAGGTACAGGCAGCTATGGAAGAAGGAACCATCCAGGATCAGATCTATCCGGTGGAACAGGTTCTGGCGGATTATCCCGCAGTTTATGCGGATTCCTACGGGGACAGGCTTTTGTTAAACGGCAATCCGCTGTCTGAGAATCTGGTAAGTCCCCAGCACAAAGAGGGCTGGGTGCGCATGTATGCCAGTGACAAAACATTTACAGGTATTTTTCAGTGGGATAAGGGGAAAAAGAAATATTATCCGGTAAAGATGTTTTGACAGGAGGATATATGGAATACCTGAAGATAGAGGGTGAGTTTCCGAAACTTGCCAACTGTGCAGTAACAATGGGAAAATTTGACGGGATCCACCGCGGGCACCGCAAGCTGGTAGAGAAGATCAAGGAGCGAAAGGCACTTGGGGAGCAGGCAGTCCTGTTTGCCATCGATGCTTCCAGCAACATGATCCTGACCAGTGCGGAGCGGGCTTCCCTTCTTGAAAAGCTTGGCGTGGATGTGCTGGTGGAATGTCAGCTGGATGACAGGATCCGGCATATGAAGGCTGAGAATTTTATAAAAGAGATTTTGATGGGAGATCTGGGGGCTTCCTATGTGGTAGTCGGGGAAGACAACCGTTTCGGCTTTGAGCGCAAAGGCACCCCAAAGCTTCTGGAAGAATTTGGAAGCAAATATGGCTTCCAGGTGGAAATCCTCTCCAAGGAGATGGACGGCCGCCGGAAAATCAGCAGTACCTTTATCAGGGAAGAACTGAAAAAGGGAAATATGGAAAAAGTAAGCTCTCTGATGGGAGCGGATTATTTTGTGGAGGGCCAGGTAGTCCACGGGCGTGGGATGGGGCATAAAGTCCTTCTTCCCACCACCAATCTTGTTCCCCCAAAGAGCAAGATCCTGCCGCCAAACGGCGTGTACGTGACAAGCTCCTATTTCGGGGAAAAGGTTTACCACGGAATCACCAACATTGGCTATAAGCCTACGGTAGGTGAGAGCTTTGTTGGTGTGGAGACTTATCTTTTTGACTGCGAGGAAGACCTCTACGGAGAAAACTGCCGTGTTGATTTTAAAAAGTTCCTGCGTCCTGAGAGGAAATTTTCCTCTCTCGAGGCGTTAAAAGCCAGACTTCTGGCAGATGCCGAAGATGGCAGGGCTTATTTCAATGAGGGAGATCATAATTAATGGCAGAAATCATACTTGGATTAATGGGCGGACTGGGACTTTTCCTGTATGGAATGCGCCTGATGAGCGACAGCCTGGAAAAGGCCGCAGGAGCCAAAATGCGAAGTATTCTGGAATTTTTTACCAAGACTCCCCTTCGTGGAATCCTGGTAGGAACCTTTTTTACCGCAATTATCCAGTCCTCAAGTGCAGCCACGGTTATGGCAGTGAGTTTCGTCAACTCGGGGCTTATGAACCTGTATCAGGCTGCGGGCGTGATTATGGGAGCCAACATCGGTACGACCATTACCTCCCAGCTGATTGCCTTTAACTTATCGGAGCTGGCGCCTGTGATCATTATGGCAGGAATCATCATGCTGATGTTTTCCAGGAAGATCAGGGTTCAGAGAGCCGGCGAGGTGCTGGTGGGCTTTGGCATTTTGTTCATGGGGCTTACCTCCATGTCCTCTGCCATGAGTGTTCTGAAGGAATCCCCGCAGGTGGTAAATGCCATGGGTTCCCTGAACAGCCATTCCCTGGCACTTGTTACAGGCATGGCAGTGACTGCAGTACTGCAGAGCTCTTCTGCAACTGTGGGAATTATCCTGCTGCTTGCTAACCAGGGACTTCTGGATATGCGGATCTGCTTCTTTATTATCCTGGGCTGCAACATTGGAGCCTGCGTGTCTGCCTTGATCGCGGGACTTAGCGGGAAACGGGATGCCAAGAGGGCAGCTCTGATCCATCTGTTTTTTAATATCATCGGCACTGCCATCATGTATGTGGTGATTTCCATTGGGCTGGAGCCCATCACTCATTTCATAGAAACCATTTCCGGACACAATCCGGGACGTGAGGTGGCAAATGCCCATACCTTGATCAAGATCGTGGAGGTGCTGATGCTGGCACCCTTTACCAGACAGATCGTAAAGCTTACCGGCTTCTTTGTAAAAAAGGAAGAGACAAAGAACCAGGATGGCTTCTGCCTGCAGTATATTGGGGAAAAATCCGTTTATTCTCCCACAACGGCAGTGTTTGATGCTATTCAGGAGATGAGCCGCATGGGACAGCTGGCCGTTACCAATCTGGAACGCGCTATGAATGCCCTGATCACCCTGGACGAGGCGGATATCGGGGAAGTTTATGTGGTGGAAAAGCAGATTGATTTTCTCAACCATGAGATTACCAGCTATCTGGTCAAGGTGAACCAGACCACCCTTCCGGCAGAGGATGCCAAAAGCATTGGCGGCCTGTTTCATATTGTAAATGATATTGAGCGCATCGGAGACCATGCGGAAAACGTTGCAGATGCGGCAAAAGTGAGGCTGAATCAGAAAATTGAGTTCAGTCCCCAGGCAAGGGCAGAGCTTTCCGCCATGCTGGATCTGGTTATTAAGGTCACGACTTATTCACTGGATATGTTTGCACATAACAATCTGACCCATATGCAGGATATTCTGGATCTGGAGGATCAGGTGGACCAGATGGAAAAGGATCTGCAGGAGTCCCATGTTCTGCGTCTGACAAGGGGAGAATGCACGGCAGAGGCGGGAATGATCTTTTCGGATATTATTTCCAGCCTGGAAAGAGTCTCAGACCATGCCACAAATATTGCCTTTTACCTTTTGGATGAGGATCATGTGGAACGGCAGAAGGAGAAGCGGGAAGACCGCTGGAAAGATTTCTGAGTAATTTTGTGAAAAAGTGGTTTACAGAAGTTTTTTGGTATGCTATACTAGGCAAGGTGTGAACAGGAATTTTTTTGTTCACCATACAAGAGAACAGCCCATATTCAGGGGTTGGAGACTCCGACCGTCTCTTAATATGCGGCGATTACGTCCCCGCAGGAATACCTGCATGGGAGACCACTAAAATATAAGGAGGAAATCAAAATGATTTCAAAAGAAAAGAAAGCAGCAATCATGAAAGAGTATGCAAGATGTGAGGGAGATACTGGTTCACCAGAGGTACAGGTAGCTGTTCTTACTGCAAGAATCCAGGAGCTTACTGAGCATTTACAGAACAACCACAAGGATCATCATTCCAGACGTGGTCTGCTGAAAATGGTAGGTCAGAGACGTGGACTGTTAGCTTACTTAAAGAAAACAGACATCGAAAGATACCGTGCACTGATTGAGAAATTAGGCTTAAGAAAATAATTAGTATGCGGAAGGGGCGGATTTCCATCCGCCCCATTTTAAGATGTAAAGCCAGAATTTCCGAGACTTCTGAAAAGGACATTTGGTCTGAAGTGTGTTTTTCAGTCGTTTCGGACTTGTGTTCTGGCAGATGAAGATTTTATATTGAAAAGGAGAGAAGACATGTACAAAAGTTATTCCATGGAATTAGCTGGAAGAACACTTACCGTAGATATCGGACGTGTTGCGAAACAGGCCAATGGCGCAGCACTGATGCATTATGGTGATACCACCGTACTTGCTACAGCAACTGCTTCCAAGGAGCCAAGAGAGGGAATCGACTTTTTCCCGTTAAGCGTTGAATATGAAGAGAAAATGTACGCCGTAGGAAAGATCCCGGGCGGTTTCAATAAGAGAGAGGGAAAGGCAAGCGAGCATGCGATCCTTACCTCTCGTGTTATCGACAGACCGATGCGTCCTCTGTTCCCGAAGGATTACAGAAATGACGTCACACTGGTAGACATGGTTATGTCCGTTGATCCGGAGTGCAATCCGGAGATCCCGGCTATGCTTGGTTCTTCCCTTGCAACCTGCATTTCCGATATTCCGTTTGATGGTCCATGCGCAACTACACAGATCGGTCTTATTAATGGAGAGTTCATTGTGAACCCTACACTGGCACAGAAGGATGTTTCTGACCTTCAGCTGACCGTTGCTTCCACAAGAGACAAGGTTATCATGATCGAGGCTGGTGCCAATGAGGTTCCGGAGGATCAGATGATCGAAGCCATCTATAAGGCACACGAAGTAAACCAGGAAATCATCAAATTCTTCGACCAGATCATTGCTGAGTGCGGCAAAGAGAAGCACAGTTATGAGTCCTGCGCAGTTCCGCAGGAGCTGTTTGACGCCATCAAAGAGATTGTTCCTCCGGAAGAGATGGAGGTTGCGGTATTCTCCGATGACAAGCAGACAAGAGAGAACAACATCGCACAGATCACAGACAAGCTGAAAGAGGCTTTCGCAGAAAAAGAAGAGTGGCTTGCAGTTCTTGGCGAGGCGGTTTACCAGTATCAGAAAAAGACCGTTCGCAAGATGATCCTCAAGGATCACAAGCGTCCGGACGGCCGTGCCATCACACAGATCCGTCCTCTGGCTGCAGAGGTTGACATCATCCCGAGAGTACATGGCTCTGCTATGTTTACCCGTGGACAGACTCAAATCTGCACCATCACGACTCTGGCACCTCTTGCAGAGGCTCAGAGACTTGACGGACTTGACGAGTTCGAGACAACCAAGAGATATATGCATCATTACAACTTCCCGTCCTACTCTGTAGGTGAGACCAAGCCGTCCAGAGGACCGGGACGCCGTGAGATCGGACATGGAGCACTGGCTGAGAGAGCACTTGTTCCGGTACTTCCAAGCGTAGAGGAATTCCCATATGCGATTCGTACAGTATCCGAGACTTTTGAGTCCAACGGATCTACTTCCCAGGCAAGTATCTGTGCGTCCACTATGTCCCTTGAGGCAGCCGGCGTACCGATCAAGAAACCGGTTGCAGGTATTTCCTGCGGTCTGGTTACAGGTGATACAGATGATGACTATATCGTTCTTACCGATATCCAGGGTCTTGAGGACTTCTTCGGCGACATGGACTTCAAGGTAGCCGGAACTCATGACGGTATCACTGCAATCCAGATGGATATTAAGATCCACGGTCTTACAAGACAGATCGTAGAGGAAGCAATCAGACGTACCAAGGAAGCAAGAGAGTATATCCTCAATGAGGTTATTGAGAAATGCATTCCTGCACCTCGTACTTCTGTTGGCAAATTTGCTCCGAAGATCATCCAGATCCAGATCGATCCTCAGAAGATCGGTGATGTGGTTGGTCAGAGAGGAAAGACAATCAACACCATTATCGAGCGCACAGGCGTGAAGATCGACATCACAGACGAGGGTGCTGTATCTATCTGCGGTGTAGACGATAAGAACATGCAGGAAGCAAAGCGCATGGTTGAGATCATCGCTTCTGACTTCGAGCAGGGACAGATCCTTACCGGACAGGTTGTAAGCATCAAAGAGTTCGGTGCATTTGTTGAGTTTGCACCTGGCAAAGAGGGAATGGTTCACATTTCCAAGATCTGCAAGGAGAGAATCAACCGTGTAGAGGATGTTCTCACACTTGGTGATAAAGTGACTGTAATCTGCCTTGGAAAAGACAAGATGGGAAGAATGAGCTTCAGCATCAAGGATGTTCCGGCAGATGCCAAATAAGAATAAGATTTCACATTGCTGAGAGAATTTTAAGCAGCGATAATTTTAGAATGCCGGACAAAATGCCCGGCATTCTTTATATCTTGTAGGCATCATCCTGATACGAGGGATAAAAACGCGTTTAGGGCATGCACTGAATGAAATAAGGTAGGTGCAGCATAGGGCCTGCACAGCATGAATTATGTGATTTACAGGAGGAATTATGAAGAGAATCGGGAAATTTCATAAAGTAAGTAAAGAGCGCTTCGTGGCAGACTGGATGGATGCTTTTGAGGGTGCCACTGTGGAGGAAGCAGAGAAGATTTACGAGGGAATCCGTCTGCCAAGACGTGCCACAGCAGGAAGTGCGGGTTATGATTTCTTTTCCCCGGTGGATTTTACTATCAAGCCGGGTGAGACAGTCAAGTTCCCAACAGGAATCCGTGTGGAGATGGATCAGGAGTGGGTGCTGAAATGCTATCCAAGAAGCGGTCTTGGATTCAAATACCGCCTGCAGCTGAACAATACCGTTGGAATTATTGACAGCGATTATTTCTATTCTGACAACGAAGGCCATATTTTCGCCAAGCTGACCAATGACACCAATGAGAATAAGGTGGTGGAGTTAAAGGCGGACACCGGGTTCATGCAGGGAATCTTTGTGGAGTATGGAATCACAGTGGATGATGATGTGACAGATGTGAGAAACGGCGGATTCGGAAGTACTACGAAGTAAGAAAAATCAGTGAGCAAAGTCCGCGGGAAATGTGAGTAAATCAGCGGATTTCGAATATTATAAACCATAAAAGCAGGCAATGTGAAAGAGTTATCAATCACAGAGCCTGCTTTTTGATTGCTTAAAAATTTTTGAAAAAGAAAATCCGGGAAATTACTCTAACGGTATTCCGGCAGCCTCTGCCTCTTTCGCATTCTGCAGTACTGTGTCAAATGCGATGGCAGCCTTATTGTACTCCTCGTCGCTCTCGATATTGGAAAGCATAGGAGCGCCTGTCTCGGTGCGGGCGAAGGAATACAGATAAACCTCGCCGTCGTGGTTCTGTCCGTTCTCATCAAGTGGAAGAAGGGCAATATACTCCTTGGCATCTACCGGGAAAATGGTCAGGATGGCGCATTCTACCTCGGTGTCGTCCTCCATGGTCAGGGTAATGGTGCTGTGCTGGTTCGGATCTGTGCTGCAGCCGCCGCAGGTGGAGCAGTCAGAACCGCCGCAGGATGCGCTGCTTCCACAGCTTCCGCAGGAATTATTCACATCTAAATCACTCATTTGAAATACCTCGCTTTATTTTTGATCAAACTGCCCAAGGCGCCTTAGAGCCTGTTTGAAAAATCATTCCTGCAGAAAGCCTTTTTCAAACACGCTCTAGGGCAGGGCAATTCGTGAATATTAAGATTGTACCAGAAAAATAAGGTTTTGTGAATAGGGAAAACTATGTTATAATGAAGAAAGTGTTAGAATATAATTATTGTTCACAGACAATAACGGACAAAGAGTGTGATTGTGAAATATGTGAGCAATAACCATAATTTTTACAGATTGGAGAATAACATGAAGCTTGTATCATGGAACGTAAATGGAATCCGCGCATGTATCACCAAGGGCTTTGAGGAGAGCTTTGCAAAGCTGGACGCAGATATTTTCTGTCTGCAGGAGACCAAATGCCAGGAGAATCAGGTGAAGCTGGAACTTCCGGGCTATCATCAGTACTGGAACTATGCCAACCGCAAAGGCTATTCCGGAACCGCCGTATTCACGAAGAAGGAGCCGCTGTCCGTGACCTACGGACTTGGAATAGAAGAGCATGACAAGGAAGGCCGTGTGATCACCGCCGAGATGGAGGATTTTTATCTGGTGACCGTGTACACGCCCAATTCCCAGTCCGAGCTTCGCAGGCTGGAATACCGCATGGAATGGGAGCGGGATTTCCTTGCCTATCTTCTGAAGCTGCAGGAGAAGAAGCCTGTGATCTGCTGCGGGGACATGAATGTGGCACACCAGGAAATCGACCTGAAGAACCCCAAGACCAATCGGATGAATGCCGGCTTCACAGACGAGGAGCGTGCCTGCTTTACCAAAGTGCTGGAAGCTGGATTTATCGATACCTTCCGCTATTTTTACCCGGATCTGGAGGGCGCGTATTCCTGGTGGTCTTATCGTTTCAAGGCTAGGGAGAAGAACGCCGGATGGAGAATCGACTATTTTATTACGTCTCCATCGCTGAAAGAAAAGCTGGAAGATGCGAAGATCCACAGCGACATTATGGGATCTGATCATTGCCCGGTGGAACTGGATCTGAAATTTTAGATTCAAACAAGCTCTGGCAGGAAAAAAGCCTGAAACATTTAGCCGGGACGGGACATCAGACAAAGACAGGAGGGCATTAAAAGTGGCAATACCGGGAAATAAGAGCGTGGTTGTAACATCCGGTTCTCCCCTTTTACTTGGGGCAAGCCAGATGATCGATGGATATAATTTTGCAGTGGAAGCAGATGAGGACGCCAAGGTCTTTTTGCTTCTTTACAGAAAGAATGGAAAGGAGCCATTTTACGAGCTTCTTCTGGATGAGAAATACCGGACAGGACGTATTTTTTCTGTCTTTATGAAAAAATTAAATGTAAACAGCCTGGAATACAATTTTAGGATCAACGGGGAAATCTGCCTGGATCCCTGTGCCAGCAGAATCAGCGGAAGAGAGCACTTCGGGGCTCCCTGGGATACCGATCCCCACAAGGTACGCTGCGGATTCTGGTCCGGGGAAGGGTACGACTGGGAGGATGAGAAATCACCGGAAACGGATTTCGGGGACATGATCCTTTACAAGGTTCACGTCCGGGGTTATACCAAGCAGTCCAAGCTTCCTACGAAGCTTCGGGGAACCTTTGAAGGCCTGATCCAGATGATCCCATACTGGCAGGAACTTGGAATTAACACCGTAGAGCTGATGCCTGCCTATGAATTTATGGAAATCAGTCGGCAAAAGGAGCCGGAGGGGCTGGTTTCCACAAAGGGCAAGAAGGATGAAGTAAACTACTGGGGCTATGGAAATGGACTCTATTTTGCGCCAAAGCGCTCTTACTGCGCAACGAAAGATCCCCACAGGGAATTCTGCGATATGATCAAGGCTTTCCATAAGGCGGGAATCGGCTGTATGATGGAAATGTATTTCCCGGCGGAGGCCAATCCTCTGATGGCTCTTCGGGCGCTGCAGTTCTGGAAACAGAATTACCATGTGGACGGCTTCCATGTGTTAGGCGCGGGGGCACCGCTTGCTCTGATCATGAAGGATGGCCTGCTTGCAGGAACCAAAATTCTGGCAGACGGAATGGACACAGCTACTCTTTATAAGAACCAGAAACAGAAGAAACGCTGCTTTGCAGAGTACAATCTGGGCTTTTTGCAGGATATGAGAAGATTCCTAAAAAGCGATGAGGATATGGTCCCGGCGGTGCAGTACCGGATCCGTCACAACCCGGATGACCACGGGGTGATCAATTACATTACCTGCCAGGACGGTTTTACTTTGAATGACCTTGTTTCCTATAATTACAAGCACAATGAGGCAAACGGAGAGGGCAATAACGACGGCTGCAGCTATAATTATTCCTGGAACTGCGGCATAGAAGGGCCAAGCCGGAAGCAGTGGATCCGTCAGATGCGGGAGCGCCAGATGCGGGCTGCCTTTGCAATGCTGCTGTTTTCCCAGGGGGTTCCCATGATTTACGGCGGCGACGAGATCGGCAATTCCCAGGAGGGCAATAACAATGCCTACTGCCAGGACAATCCCATTGGCTGGATCGACTGGCGGGGCCTTCGGAAAAATGCTAGCATGCTTGCCTTTGTGAAAAAGACAGTGGCTCTTCGAAAAGCCCATCCGGTTCTCCATATGAACGAGAGCATGAAAGAGGCAGATTATCTGGGCAAAGGTTTCCCGGACCTGTCCTTCCACGGTGAGCGGGCATGGTTCTGCAATATGGAAAACACCAGCCGCATGATCGGCATGATGCTGTGCGGGGAGTATGCACGGCAGGCAGATGGAACTGGAGATGACTTCCTCTATGTAGGCTTTAATTTCCACTGGGAGACAAGAAGCATGGCCCTTCCCAATCTTCCGGAGGGAATGGAGTGGAAGAAAGTAATGGATACCGGAGATCTGACCTGCGATGGCTTTTACGGGGAAAATGGCCAGGTTTATGAAAGAAGCGTGGAAGTTGGCCCCCGTACTGTGGTGGTGCTTCAGGGCGTGGAGAAACCGGAACCGGAGAAGAAACATAAGGGAAAAGGAAAGAAAAGCGAAAATCCGGTATTATCAGATGCTGGAAAAGGAGCGCTGACTGGGAATTTCGTGAAAGAAGAAAGTGTGGAAATCCCGGCAGCAGATGAGGCGAAACCAGAAAAGCCTGCAGATTCAGCTGAAAATGTAAATGGAAAGGAGGCTGGATGAGGATGCATCCGTGGCTTCACTTTAAAACAATTACCAAGCATAAGCTTATGGTCATGAGATACTGCTTCCGCATCGGGCTTTACAAGCAGGGACTGCTTCACGACCTTTCCAAGTATTCCCCGGCAGAGTTCCTGGTGGGCTGCAAATATTATCAGGGGACAAGAAGCCCAAATAACGCGGAGCGGGAGGACATCGGCGTGTCCACCGCGTGGCTGCATCATAAGGGCCGTAACAAGCACCACTATGAGCATTGGGTGGACTATGCCATAAACGATCCGGAGCACGTGATCATGGGGGCCAGGATGCCCCGCAGATATGTGGCAGAGATGGTGATGGACCGGATCAGCGCCTCCAGAACTTATCTTGGAGATGCCTATGACAATCACCAGCCGCTTGAATATTTCCTCAAAAGCAAGCCTAAGCTGTGGTTCGTCCATCCCCAGACAAAGAAGGAATTAGAAGGGCTTCTTCGCATCCTTTCTGACAAGGGCGAAGACAAGGCTCTGTGGTACATCAAAAATGTGTATCTCAAAAAAGGAAAAAAATAAATAATATAGCTTGCGCTTTTATACTCTTCTGTGGTAAAGTAGTAAATATGTAATTTGGCTGTTTGCAGACAGCAGCAACAGAGGAGGAGAAAAAGTGGTTACTACAACAGCAATAATTTTGACAGCTTTTGTGTTTTACCTGGCAATGATGATCGTCATTGGCGCGGTTTACATGAAAAAGACCTCCAGCTCAGAGGATTATTTCCTTGGAGGAAGAGGACTGAACGGATGGGTGGCAGCACTTTCCGCACAGGCCTCTGATATGAGCGGGTGGCTTCTGATGGGGCTTCCGGGAGCAATTTATTCTCTGGGATCCGGGCAGATCTGGATTGCGGTGGGACTGTTTATCGGCACCGTTCTGAACTGGGTATGCATTTCAGGAAGACTTCGTAAATACACCATCGTGGCTAATAATTCCATGACTATCCCGGCATTTTTTGAGAATCGGTACCGTGATAAGAAAAAGATTCTGCTTCTGATCTCATCTATTGTTATCGTAGTCTTTTTTCTGGTATATACAGCATCTGCCCTGGCAGCAGGCGGAAAACTGTTTAACACCGTATTCGGACTGGATTACCATGTGGCACTTGCCATTGGAGCAGCAGTTATCCTCTGCTACACCTTTATGGGAGGATTTATGGCAGTGTGCGTCACAGACTTTGTACAGGGTACTCTGATGCTTATTGGCCTTCTGGTCGTACCATTGGTAGCATATTTCCTGCTTCCTGGCAATCTGACAGATCTGATCACACAAAGTGGTGTCACTGGGGGCGCAAATGCTTACCTGAATCCTTTTATAAATGGAGACAGACCATATACCTTTGTGGAAATCTTTTCCCAGCTGGCATGGGGCTTCGGATACTGCGGAATGCCTCATGTTCTGGTAAGATTTATGGCAGTCAGAAGTGAGAAAGAGCTGAAGAAGTCTTGGGTGATCGCCATTATATGGGATTTACTTTCTCTGACAGCTGCATTTGCCATTGCGGTCATCGGCAGAGCTTACCTGCTTCCAACCATTCTTGGTGAAAATGGAGCTGCTTCTTCTGAAAGCGTATTTATTGAAATGATTCGCAAGGTATTTACTTCTCAGCTGGCACTGCCATTTATCGGCGGACTGTTCCTTTGCGGAATTCTGGCAGCAATTATGTCTACCGCAGATTCCCAGCTTCTGGTAACGGCGTCTGCAGTGTCTGAGGATCTGTATCATAACTTTATCAAGAAGGATGCAGATTCTAAGGAGATTTTAAGGGTAAGCCGTATTACGGTTATTGTGATCGCAATAATTGCTTTTGCAATCGCATGGGATCCTAACAGCAGCATTATGGGACTGGTGTCCAATGCATGGGCAGGTCTTGGAGCCGCATTTGGACCGATTGTGGTAATGTCTCTGTTCTGGAGAAGAACCAACCTTCAGGGTGCCATTGCAGGAATGGTGACAGGCGGTCTTACCGTTATCATCTGGGACTATATCCCGCTGGTGGGTGGACAGACACTTGGAACCTATACAGGGCTTTATTCTCTGGCAGTAGGTTTCCTTCTTAGTCTTGTGGTGATCGTGATAGTCAGTCTTCTTACAAAAGCGCCTTCCAAAGAAATTACAGATGAGTTTGATAAGGTTGCTGCGAAATAATAAAGTTCAAATCTAAAACTTTTATAAAAAAAGGTAGTCCTGACAGTAAAGGGCTACCTTTTTTTCTGAAAATTTGTTATAATGATATTATCTTTAGTCGGAAAGGGGCAACACAAGATGAAAAAATATGACTATTTGATCGTAGGAGCCGGACTGTTTGGAGCTGTATTTGCCCATGAGGCCACCAAAAAGGGAAAGACCTGTCTGGTAATCGACAAGCGTGATCATATCGGAGGCAACATTTACACAGAGGATGTGGAGGGAATCCAGGTGCACAGATACGGCGCACATATTTTCCACACCTCCAAGAAGGAAATCTGGGACTATGTGAACCAGTTTACAGAGTTTAACCATTTCGTGAATTCACCTATCGCAGTGTATAAGGACGAGCTGTATAACCTTCCGTTTAACATGAACACCTTCCATCAGCTGTGGGGTGTGAAGACACCTGCACAGGCCAAGGCGAAGATCCAGGAGCAGATCAGCCGCATGCACATCACGCATCCGAAGAACCTGGAGGAGCAGGCTCTGGCGCTGGTAGGACAGGATGTGTATGAGAAGCTGGTAGAGGGCTACACAAGAAAGCAGTGGGGAAGAGAGTGCAAGGATCTTCCTGCATTTATCATTAAGAGACTGCCGCTTCGCTACACCTATGACAACAACTATTTCAAAGATCCTTACCAGGGTATCCCCAAGGGCGGATACACACGCATTATCAAGAAGCTTCTTGAGGGCGTACAGGTATGCTTAAAGACCGATTTCTTTGACAACAGGGAAGAGCTTAGCGCACAGGCAGACAAGATCCTGTTTACCGGAATGATCGATGAGTTCTACAACTACTGCTATGGCGAGCTGGAATACCGTTCCCTGCGCTTTGAGACCGAGGTTCTGGATATGGGCAATTATCAGGGCAATGCGGTTGTGAATTATACCGATTATGAGGTGCCGTACACCAGAATTATTGAGCACAAGCACTTTGAGTTCGGCACACAGCCGAAGACCGTGATCACCAGAGAATATCCGGCAGCATGGGAGAAGGGCAAGGAGCCTTATTATCCGATCAACGACCCCAAGAATGACGAGCTGTTTGATAAATATGAGCGCCTGGCACTGGAAGAGAAGAATGTGCTGTTTGGCGGACGCCTTGGCATGTACCGCTATATGGACATGGATAAGGTCATTGAGGAGGCTCTGAATATGGCTGAGACAGAGCTGACCTACGAAGAGGCATAAAGGAGAAAATTATGGATACCCCAACTATTACACAATACTACAGAGAAGCGGACCCGGCGAAGCGTCTGGCGCTTTTAAACATGTCCATTGAGGCAGGAGAGGAGCCAGAGCTGAACAAGATCCGCAGGGAGCTTTGGGACATCCGTTATCAGGACAAATCCGAGCTTGGAGGGGATACCCGTGCAGACGGCCTGATCGCGCTGTGGATGCTTATGGAGTTTAACCGGGACAGCGCCAAGCGTTTTATGGGCGTGCGCGGCGGCCGCAAGGAGATCTTAAAGCAGCTGGATAAGATGAAATTTCAGGAGATCCGCGCCAAAGGCAAGGATTACGAGGATATGCTTTACCGGGAGTGCTGCCATATGGTGAAGACTTATATGGAGTTAAGTGAGTCTGACAAGGCATACAACAGCACGTTGTTCGGTATTCTCAAGATGAGCAGCGAGCAGGCGAAGGACAAGCTGAAAGCTGACATTTACCACACCGCAGTGGAGCTTCCCCAGACACTGAAGCTGGAGGAAGAATTGGGTATGATTACACGGGCTGCCCGTGAGATGTATGAGCTTCATTTCCCGGGAGAGGGAAGCCTGAGAGCCTGAAAGATTCCTGCATCTGTATGCCGCAGGAATCTGAATATGAATAAGTATCTGATTAATACCGCAGCAGTCTCCGGATCTGGAGCTGGCTGCGGTATTTATTATGCAGTTCCAGGCCAAGGCTGGCTTCGCAGGCTGCAAGAAGAGAATCATAGTAGGTGAACTGATAAATGTTGCCGGCGATCTGCATGCAGTTGTAGTTCAGAAGGGACGATATGATCTGATCCCTGGAAAAGGTGAAATCCAACTTTGCCTCAAGGAGGCGCAGAATGGTAAAGGCAGTAAAGCTGATGATAACCTGGGCGCTGACTGCCTGTCCAACCTCTTCAGAAGAAGCTGCCGGCATAGTGCTTTTGGAAATGGCAAGGGCAGATTCCATGTATGTATAAAATTCTGAGGCGGTATCTTCCACGGATGGCCGGAAGACAAATTCCTCAGGGCTCTGCCCGCTTAGATGCTCCCGGCTGATGCGCCTTGCCGCGTTGGAAATCGACTGGTTCAACATAGTACCACGGATAGAAAGGTCATATGCAAGGGGAATTCCCTGCTGATCTGTGAGAAACTCCATGTGGATGGCAGAGGCACTTTGCCGGGAAACTGATTTTCTCGCAGAAGCACTGCCGGTTTGGCGTGAAAATGCATAATCTGCTTCTTCATGGTGTATTCTGCTGAAATTACAGGAAATTACATTGGCAGAATGGTCATACAGCCATTTCTGAATGTCTCTTTGGTATTTCTGGATGAGCTGGAGTGCCTTTAAGAGGTCTTCCTCCTGAAATGGCGTCAGATTCTCGAAATAAGGCACCTGATTTATGGCGTCCTTCCATGGAAGCTGCGGATAGAGGATCTGGGAAATGATCAGCAGGCGGAAGATTTCTTCTATATTGTAGGAAAGGGAGAGATTCCATGTTTTGGTGCGCCAGAAAATATCAAGCTGCAGTTCCTTGTAAATGTGCTTCAAAACGCCGTAGCCTGCATTTTTCAAAGTGCGCTCGCCTGGGGAGAGGGCAGCAGTAAGGTCTACGTAAACCACAGAATTCTTCTTCTCTTCCCGTTCCTGGTTCATGTCTGCCACAACCTTTTCAAAGTAGGCAATGGGATCTGGAAATTCCTTCCGAAGCTCCTCCAGATAACCAAGGCCCATAATGGTTTTTTGTCTGGTGGCTTTTTTCTCTTTATCATAATAGGACTCTGTGATGGCCAGATAAGTGCCTTTTGGCTTTGGGGTTTTCTTTAGAAACATATGTGCGGCCTCCTTTTTTCTTTTATTTTACCATGAATTCGAAAATACAACAAGATACATCATAGAAAATGCAATAATTTTTTAGAAAAAGGCATTTCCAGGCAGGCAAGGTAAATTTAAGGGATTTGCTATTTAACGAAAAAAGTCGATTGACAACCAGCTATTTGTATGTTATACATAATGTACTGACGTTAGGAAAGACTAATCAAATGGAAGCAAAAAGAGGGGATTCGTTCCCCCCTTTTTTTACTGCCTGTATTAGAATTAGCTAACTAAAGTTGCAGAACAAGAAAAAGAGTTCGGGGGAACAAGTATGATTGATAAAGACTTGCTAAGACTTTTAGGTGATAAGAAGAAGTACATTGCATATACGGTCATCAGTATGGTGATCGGGCTGTGTGCCAATTTGGGAATCACCATGTGTATCTGTCAGGCAATCCGCCTGATGCTGGAACACGCAGCACCGGGCAAATATGTGCCAACGCTGCTGACTGGCATCGCGGCTTTGCTAATCCGCTACGCCTGCACCAGATGCACAGCCCGTCTGAAGGATAGTATCGGACGTGAGGTAAAACGAGATCTGCGTGCCAGAACCTACAACAAAATGATCTGTCTGGGTATGAAAAGCACCAGCGAAATGAGTATGGCAGGTCTGACCCAGGTAAGTATGGAAGGAATCGAGCAGTTGGATCTGTATTTTTCCAATTATATTCCTCAATTTTTTTATGCCATGCTGGCTCCGGTAATCTTATTTATTGTAACCGTAAGGCTGGATGCAAAAGTAGCTATTGTGCTGCTGTGCTGCGTGCCGTTGATTCCGGTGTCCATTATTGCGGTGTCCAAGTGGGCAAAGAAAATCTTTGCCAAATACTGGGATAAATACACTGCCATGGGAGATTATTTCCTGGACAACGTACAGGGCTTAAAAGAACTGAAGATTTTTAAGGCAGATGCAAGACAGCATGAAAAAATGAATCAGAATGCAGAAGAGTTCCGTGAGATTACCATGAAGGTTCTTACCATGCAGCTGGCCAGCACCACCATTATGGATTTGGTGGCTTACGGTGGAGCGGGAGCCGGAATTGCATTTGCAGTAAGAGATCTGGCAGACGGAAGGATCACCGTGATGTCCGCAGTATTTCTGATGCTGGTGGCCGTAGACTTTTTCCTTCCCCTTCGTGCCTTCGGAAGTGCCTTCCATGTGGCCATGAACGGTGTAAGTGCAGGGAAGAAGATTATTTCCCTGTTGGAAATGGAAGAACCCAGGTGGGGAAGCGAATCCGTAACCGGAAATGAGGTTGTGCTGGATCACGTAAGCTTTTCTTATGATGGAAAAAGAGAAGTATTAAAAGATGTGAACATGACTTTCCCGGAAAAAGGAATGACTGCGATCGTAGGCGAGTCCGGTTGCGGCAAATCCACCATTGTAGGATTGATGAATGGAAACCTGATACCGCAAAAAGGCTCTGTATCAGTGGGAAACACAAAACTTGGCCAGCTGTCACGGGCAGACTATTATAGCCATCTGGCTGTGGTTAGCTGTAATACCTATATTTTTAATGATACTGTGCGAAACAACTTCTGTCTGGCATCTCCATGGGCTACGGACGAGCAGATGGAAGCTGCCTTAAATAAAGTGAATCTGTGGAAATTCATAGAAGAAAACGGTGGGCTGGACAAGAGCATTTCCGAGGATGCAGCCAACATCTCCGGGGGACAGAAGCAAAGACTGGCACTGGCTGTAAATCTTGTGGCAGATAAAGACATTTACATCTTCGATGAGGCCACCAGCAACATCGACATCGAAAGTGAAGAGATCATTATGAAAAACATCAAGGCACTTTCCAAAGAAAAGAATGTGATTGTCATTTCCCACCGTCTGGAAAATATCGTACCTGCTGACAGAATCTATTATATGGAAAGCAAAGAAGTAAAAGAATGTGGAAATCACCAGTCCCTGATGGATGCAAAGGGTGGCTATGCAATGCTTTACCGCAGACAGAAAGAACTGGAAAAGGGATATGCGGAGGTGAGCGCATGAATCAGGTAAAACAGACACTTCGAAGAAGTGGAATCAGTATTATGGCCCATCTGATCAGTCTTCTGGGAAGCTTTGCGGCAGTCCTGATCCTGGCTGTCATAAACGGAAGCATCGGTTATCTTTGCGCCATGAGCGTAACACTGTTCGGCGCACTGGGCGTAGCCAAGGCACTGGGGGAACCTATCTGGCTTTCTTATGAATGGATCATCGCTCTTGCAGTAGGATGCGGAATTCTCCGCGGACTGCTTCGCTATATTGAGCAGTACAGCAACCATTACATTGCCTTTCATCTGCTGGCCATTTTGAGAGACAAAATTTTCGGTGTACTTCGAAAGCTCTGTCCGGCCAAGCTGGAAAGCAAGCAAAAGGGAAGCATCATTGCCATGCTCACATCTGATATTGAAACACTGGAAGTATTTTATGCCCATACCCTGTCACCAATCTGCATTGCCATTCTTGTATCTTTTAGCGTATGTTTGTTTACCTGGCTTGCGGCAAGCCCGTGGCTGGCACTGGTGGCACTGATCGGTTATCTGGTGATCGGCATTGTGGTGCCTATGATTTCTTCCGCAGCATTAAAAGAGCCTGGTGTTACCTATCGAAAAGAGTTTGCTTCTTTTAATGCCTATTATCTGGACAGTATTAAGGGAATTAAAGACATTTTGTTCCACAATGCAGGAGAAAAAAGAGAGCAGGAAGTCAACCGCAGATCAGAATGTCTTCTGGAAGAGACAAGGAAAATGAAAGAGGAAACCGGAAAAGCGTCAGCAATCACAGAACTGGCTGTTTCCGTTTTTGTAATGCTCACATTGATCGCAGGAATCGTTCTGGTCTATATCGGCAATTTGACTTCTGGAAAAATGATCATTGGCGTGGTTGCCATATTTGGAAGCTTCGGACCGGTAGTGGCCATTTCCGCTCTGCCTGGTAATCTGACCCAGACCTTTGCCAGTGGTGACCGTGTCCTGAATCTTCTGGAGGAGGTACCAGCAGTAGAAGAGATTACAGATGGAAAAAATATTACATACGAAAATCTGGAAGTGAGGAAGCTTTCCTTTGCCTACCAGAAAAATGAACCTGTCTTAAAAGATGTGTGTATGCAGGCACAAAAAGGCGAGATCGTAGGAATCATCGGAGAAAGCGGCTGCGGAAAATCCACACTGTTAAAGCTTTTGCTTCGTTTCTGGTCAAAAGACAGCGGGGAAATCCTGTTTAACGGAACCGACATCGAAAAGATCAACAGTGACAATCTTCTGGACAATGTGACCATGGTAAGCCAGGTGACCTATCTGTTTGACGATACCATCGAAGAAAACTTAAGGATTGCAAAGCCGGATGCTACCCAGGTGGAAATGGAACAGGCCTGCCGTCTGGCATCGGTGCATGACTTTGTTATGAGTCTTCCAAATGGCTATCAGACGAGAGTGGGAGCCATGGGAGATGCCTTATCCTCCGGTGAAAAACAAAGACTGGGACTGGCAAGAGCATTCCTTAGCGGACGGCAGCTGATTCTGCTGGACGAGCCAACCAGCAACGTGGACAGTATCAATGAGGGAATCATTCTCAAGGCACTGGCACAGCAGAAGAGCAAAAAGAGCATTATTCTGGTTTCACACCGGGAATCCACAATGGCTATTGCAGACCGGATTTATAAAGTGGAAAACGGTTATATGACAGAAGCTACAAAATAAAAAAGAGAGGAACCTAAAATGAAGAACAGCGCATTTAGAACCATGATAGTACCCCAGTTGTACAGATGGACGCTGCAGCAGAAGTGACAGAAGAAACTGCTGAGCCAGAAACAACCTCTGCAGAAAAAGAGCAGTAAAGAAATTTAACCAACCATATGGCGGCTGTCCGATTACATCGTGCAGCCTGCCATACTTTTTATTCTCGCGCCTGAAATTTTAAATATAAGATGGAAGAAAACAGGAAAGTATGATATATTAGTAGAAAAGGAGAAATATGTGACATTGAGGTTTGAATGGGACGAAGAAAAGAATCAGATTAATCAGAAAAAACATAAGATATCCTTTGAAACAGCAGCATACGTATTTGAAGATGAAAATTACATTGAAATGTACGATTTCGAACATAGTATAGAGGAAGACCGTTATATAGAAATTGGGTGTGTCGGTGATGTATTATTTGTTGTTTTTACTGAGAGAAAAGACAATATCCGGCTAATATCCGCAAGGCTTGCGACAGAGACTGAAAGGAGGCTTTATTATGACCAGAACATTTACTATTGAAAAAGGACAGAAACCAACACAGGAACAGCTGAAAGAGGTTATGGAAGCCAAAAAGTATCCAATCGTAGCAGATGAAGATGCCCCGGAATTATCTCCTGCAATGTATAAAGCTTTAAAAAGCTGTGTGATACAACGCAACAGAAAGAAAAATGCATAGCCAAAATGACAGGGATCCGGCATTGCCGGGTCCCCAATTATTTATATTGCGCTTATCAGCGCGAAGATGGTATAATATACCTTATGAATAAAGTCCGGGCATAGTTTTTGCAGGCCTGGATATGATAGAAAATAAAACCAATCTGGCGGCATTGTCTCCAGACTGGACTTTTGGAGGAAAAAATGAATTTAAATAATTTATATGATTTAGCAGAAAAAGAACATATAAAAATATATGATTACTATATAGAAAATGCATGTGGTTGTTTTATCAATATTGATAAAATTAATGCTATTGCATTAAATTACACAAATATAGATAATTCATATATTGAAAAGGAAACTTTATCCGAAGAGTTAGGACATTACTACCAAGACGCAACATACTCTATTGATTGTACTGATAGCATTTTAATTAATAAGCAAGAATACAGAGCTAAGAAATGGAGTTATTATATACTTATTCCTTTTGAAAAGCTAAAATTAGCCATTAAGAATCGGAATTAATACAGTTTATAGTCTAGCAGATTATTTTGAGGTTACAATTGAATATATGAATAATGCTTTAAGATTTTATGAAGAAAAATATGGAATTATTTACTAAAGATAAGTTGTTATACTTATCTTATTTTTTAGGAGGTTACATTATATGCCAAAATCAAAATATAAAAAAAGAAAAGATGGAAGATTTCAAACTTCAATAGTTGTAGACGGCGTCAAAAAATATGTTATAGCAAATACATCTGAAGAACTAGATAATAAAATTACAGAAATAAATTA
>OLPQ01000995.1_pt1 | contig 22024 bp, 16 predicted proteins | sample 1672451 | NCBI WGS metagenome assembly OLPQ01 (sample SAMEA3136687, study PRJEB25190) | human gut metagenome | biome: human gut; feature: human-associated habitat; material: faeces | place: Austria | collected 2013
GCACAGCGGGCGCATGGCTCCAATCCCCCTAATCCCCTAGGCCTAGCGGAGCGCGCTTACTCCTTCCACCGCCTGCGGACGGTCCCCCTCCCTCGAAGAGGGAGGTCTGGGGAGAAGGGTACGGGGAACGAGCAAGTTTTGACAAAGAATGGAGGAAAAGAGAATGGCAAATATCAATACGACGGCGACGATGAAAAAAACGAGCGCGATGCTTTTCGGCAAGTGCAAAAAGACTCAGGAAAATCTGAAAAAGCTGATGGCCGACGCGGGCTGCGCGGACGGCGAGGTGGTGAAGGTGAGCCTGCCGCTGGCACCGAGCAGCCGGGACGACGTGGTTTTTGCGGGGCTGAACGGCGTGAGCTTTTTCTTTATGCGCGGGACGGTCTGCGAAATGCCGGCGGCGGTGGTGGAAATTCTGAAGAACTGCGGGGAGATGTGATCAGTTGACGCTTTCACAGTTGATCGCGCACGCGCTTCGCCAACTGGACGAGGACGCGGAGGACGTGAGCGAATACGAAGAGAGTTTCAAGGTATACGCGAACATGGGCTATGACATCGCGGTTCGCGAGTACCTGAAACCGCGCCGGATTTTTTATACGGATGTGGACGAGGAAGGGAACGCGCCTGTTCCGGGCATGCTGGCTACGCGCGTGGTGGAGCTGCGGGACGAATACGGCTACGACGTGGGCTACGACCTTGACCCGGATGGGCGCGGGCTGCACGTCTGGCGGGACGATCTGACGGGAAAGACGCTGCGCGCCGTATGCGAGGTGGCGTTTTACCCGATGGAGGACGGGAACGACGAGCCGCAAATCCCGGAATATGCGCATGCGGCGCTTGCGGACTACATCTGTTACCGCCATCTGTCCAGCGGGAATCTGGCCAAGCAGAGCCGGGCGCAATTCTACCAGAACAGCTTTTACCAGACGATGCAGCGGATCAGGCCGCAGGGCATGGGCAGCGTGACGCGGTTTGAGCATCTATACGAGGTCACGGACGCGAGGTATCGCCGATGAGCATTTCAGACAGCGATTATCAGGGACGGTTCACAATCCCCACGCCGAAGGGCGTCTATCAGGCGGCGGGCGACACGAACATCAACACCGACTACGCCTACCTTGCGCAGAACATCCGCACGGAGCGCGGGCTTTTGGCTTCGAGCTACGGCACGAGCCGCGCGTTTCCGGCGCTGGGCGCGCAGATTGAGACGCTGGCGCGGTTCTATCGGCGCACGAGACCGGACGACGCGGACGTATACGTTGCGGCGGCGGGCGGCGCGATTTACACCTACACGATGGGCACGGAGGGCTGGGTGAAGCGCTCGGAGGGGTACAAAAGCGACGTGTGGTCTTCCGTCACCTACGAGACGACGGAGGGCGGGGCGACGGTGGATATCCTGATCCTCTCCAACGCGAAGGACGGCATGATCGCGGTATACGGAAGCGACCTTCGGGTGGAAAAGAAGGCGCTGACGATTGGCGACGCATACGCCGAGGTGAAGTTCGCGACGCTGGGGCGGCACGCAGAGCGCATCTGGGGAACAGGCGCGGAAGGATACCCCGACAGCATCTTTTATTCGCGGCCATACGACCCGTTCAACTGGACGAATGTTGCTGAAACGCCGGAGCTGGGCGGCGGCGTGATTAACCAGCCGACATGGGACGGCGACAAGTTTATCGCGCTGGAACCCTTCGGCGGGTATCTGCTGGCGGTGAAGGAGCAGACGATCTTTGAAATTCGAGGCACTGACCCGAGCAGCTTCACGATCACGGAGGCCTACGGCACGGATGGCCCCGTCGAAGAGCGGAGCATCTGCACGGACAGGACGAGCATGCTGTACCTGTCGCAGAACGGAATCGGCCTGTACGACGGAAACACGCTGCGGCTGCTCAGCCGGGACGCGCTGTATGAAACGATGCGGATGCGCATGGAGGGGATGGACGGCGCGGCGAGAGCCTGCGTGTGCAACCACATCTACTATCTGGCGATGTGCATCAAGGAAAGCGAGAGCGACGTTCTGAGCGAAAACAACACGGTGCTCGAATACGACACGGAGCGCGGGACGTTCATGGTTCGAAAGGGCATGCGCGTCAAGGACTTCTTTTCCGTCGGCGGGACGGTGTACTTCACGCAGGCGGACGAGCCGTTTGAGGTGCTTCGCTACGGCGACCCGGAGAGCGGCGGCTATCTGGGCGCCCCGATGGAATGCCTGTGGGAAACGCCATGGCTGGATTTGGGCAAGGCCTATATGAAGCGCGACTTTGTGCTTCGGTTTACCGCCGACGCGGACGAGAACGACGTGCCGGTTGAAATGACGATCAAGACCGAGCGCAGGGAAAAGACGCGGGTGGTTCTGCTGCAAAGGCAGAGGAAGGACTACCGGGTGAAGATTCAGGTAAGCGGCGTTCGGATGAAGCTGAAAATCAGAAGCCACGCGAAGGCGGCGGGCTGGCGGATTTACGGCGGGGTGCAGGCGGAGTATTCGCTTGACGAGGTTTAACTCCTTCCGGTCGCTGCGGCGACCACCTCCCTCGAGGAGGGAGGTATGGGGATGGTTAAAAGAAGGGATGCGATGAACAAAAGAGGCGTAAAGGCGCAAAGAAGACCTCCATCTTTGAGGGAGGTGTCAGCGAAGCTGACGGAGGGAGTTTATCATGGCATTTAAGCAACCGAGAGTTCCGCAGGAGACGGGCGGGACGCTTGCGGCATACGTTCGAAACCTGACGATGTTCCTGCGCGATTTCTGTATGGCGAGCTGGAACGCGGACAGGCTCAAGGACGCGGAGATCGAGAAGATCAAAAAGCGGTTAGACGCGCTGGAAGGGAAGTGAGAACATGGCGAAAAGAACGACGACGGAGACGTTTCAATCCTCGACGACAAACAGCAGAGAGCACAGTCAGAGCCAGAGCCAAAGCCAGAGCCAGAGCACGACAAAGAAGCTGCTGGACAGCGAATTGCTGAACCGGATTCTCGGCGGGCTGGCCGGGAACATGACGGACAAGGAGATTGCGGCGTTTGCGGAAAACCTGCTGCGGCCGCAGCTCAACGCGGGGATTGAGGCCAGCCGGCAGAATTTTGAAACGACGAAGCTGAGCAAGGAGCAGGAGATCGCGAATCTCGCGGCCAACCTGACGCGCGCCATCGACGAGCAAAACAGCGCCTACCGCCAGAGCAAGGCGAACGTGGAGACGGCGGCGCTGAACCGGGGCATGGGCAGGAGCAGCTACACGCTGCAAACGCTCGCCAATCAGGGCGACGCGCTGGCGAAGGCTGTACGGGAGCTGACGGACGAGAACGCGCGCAAGACCGGGCAGATTCAAGACCAGATCACGCAGGCGGCGCAGCAGAACAGCCAGACGCAGGGACGGCTGAACACGGACTTTGCCAGCCAGTTGGCGGCGAAGGTGCAGGAGCTGAAGGACACGCAGCGCCGGGAGTACAACAGCAACTACCTGACGGCCATTTCCGCCGCGATGGGACAGCAGACGACCGGCACCCAGCAGACGACGGGCACGACCGACACGACGGGCACGACCGACACGGCGAGCCACACGACGAGCACGACGGGTTCAGGAAGTTCGGGGAGCGGCGGAAGCAGCAGAAAGAAAAAGCCAAGCAGCGACGTTGACGCGATTTCATACGGATAAGGAGAGCCTATGAGCAAGTGGAATGACCGAAAAAAGAAGGACGACGAGCAGAACGCGCAGATCGAAAAGCCGGAAGAATCGGCGGTGAAGGATTACAGCGCGGGCGCAATCGGAAAAGCATATGCGAATACCGAACACCCGGCGATGAAGACGGCGCAGACGCCCAGCTTTGACGAGCCGAGCCTGACGGGCGTATACGGCTTGCAAAAGAACAGCAAGGGCGAATCGGTCATGGACATGACCGGGAAGACCAGCGGTTCCCTTCAAGGCATGAAGCTTGCGCTGAACAACGAGCTGACCATTTCCGGACAGACGAAGCTAAAACAAAGCCTGAACAAGCAGATTGACAGCGAGCAGGAAACGCGGCAGAAGAACGCCAATGCGCGCAACACGGCCATGCTGGAGCTGGCTGAAATGCCCCTGATGGGCTTTGACGGACAGAGCATCAACGCCAATACGGCGGACGCGGCGACGGTGATTCGCGGCATCAACGCCATTGCGGACGACACGCTTCGCGCGCGGGCGGCAAAGGCGTTTAAGACGCTGACGCAGACCGAGGGCAGCCGATTCTACGGCGAAAATGCGGACGGCGTGGGAACGTTCCTTGAAAGCGCGAACCTGACCCGTGACGAATACAGGGACGCGGCAGAGGACTACGCGAGCCGATTCTACGGAGACGGAAAGCACGACAAGGAAGACGCGGCGGCCTACCTCAAGGCGCGGCAGGAGATCGAGGAAAGCGCCTACTCCGACTATGCGAAAAGCCAACTGACGGCGGCGCTGGACAAGGCATACACGGGCATCACGGGCGGAGAAACGCCTTCCGAAAACGTAGAAGGCGCATCCACCGAGGCGGAAGACGAAGCGCGCGCGACCGAGGAAGAGCAGAAGAAAGAGAAGAAGCCGGGATTTTGGAGCGGACTGACCGGGAAAGTGCCCGAGCAGGAGGAACAGACGGAACGGCTCATTCCGGTGAAAGCGGTACAGAAGCCGGTTCAGCAGAAGAAAACGGAGAGCGGCGCAGCGATGCAGGCGCGGTTTGGCGGCGAAGAAAACGGCGGGAATGTCGATCTGACCCGCCGCCCACAGGTGGACTATCAGACGATGAAAGCTGCCGGGTGGGGCGAATATACCGAACCGGACAGCGTTTCTACCGTACTGACGACCAGCTACGGCGCGCCTGAGGATGGATTCATGGCGCAAATGACCCCGATTCAGGAGGACGGAAGCGTTCTTTCTCCGGAGGAGCTGGACGAATACTACGACAGCGTGGTCGAAGCAGTGCGGGAAGGGAAGAGCATTCAGGAAGCCGACCCGAAGCACCTTGTATTAGCCTCGAAGCACGGAACGCCTGAAGAACTGGAAAGCCAGAGCGACTGGCTGAACAACTACGGCGAAGCGCTGCATCAGGCGCAGGAAGCCTACTACGAACCGGAGAGCGAAGGCGAATCTCCGGAGGCGCAAGGCCCCGTTCAGATGACCCCGGAAGAGCGGATTGTCGCGCAGGGCGGGATGAGTTTTGCGGAATGGATGGCGACTCCTTCCGTCAGCTCCGCTGACACCTCCCTCGAAGAGGGAGGCAGGGAGCGCACGGATGAAACAGGCGCGGAAATTCACATGCACGAGGCGCAGACCATCGGCGAGGCGGCGGACGCGCTGCTCAAGGGACGGTATGACCAGATCGAGGGCGCGGGCAAGGATGAACTGGATCGCATGCTGGCAGAGAGCGGGAACGCGCGGCGAATGATCGGCACGCTGACGGAAGCGGACAGCCAGCGCATTATCCTCGGAAACGACATGGCCGACGCGGTGACTTACGGGAACATCGCGGCGCAGGGACAGACGGTCAAGACGCTGTACGACGTGATGAAGAGCGATTCCTTCCCGGACGAGCTGCGGGGCGACGTGATGGCGCAGATGGTCGTATGGGCGGCGCAGGCCGATGCGATGGAGCAAACGGGGACGCTGGGCGGCGACGCGGAGCTGCCGCTGATGGAGCGCCTGCTCACCACGGACGAACACGCGATGGACGAGCTGGCAAGCATCTACGCGGCCAGAGACGAGCTGCTATTCGACAAGGCCGACATGCGCAGGGCGCAGGAGGAGGCGAGCGCGCAGGCGCTCAGCGACGCGCGCACGGCGGCGCTCAAGGGAACGGCCAGCGAGGAACAGCTCGCGCTGGTGCGCCAAAACGCGCAGGCGGGGCAGGACGAGCTGAACGCGGACATGGGATACGTCGGGCGGCTGGCGGCGGTGGACGACTATTTCAGGCCGGGCGCGAGCAAGGACGCGGTCAGTCCGTTTGACTTAAGCAGCGTGAAGCTGAACCTCGACGCGCAGGGCGTAATCGACACGGGCGACTATCAGGCGCAGCTCAGGGAGCAGATGGACGCGCTGCTCGAAGAGGACACGCAGACGGCGCTTGCGCTGGGGCTGACGCTGGACGAATACTACGCCAAGACGGGCGGCGTGGACATGAACGCGCTTTGCGAGCGCGCGGCCAGCCGCATCAGCCAGCAGGGCGCGGCGATCACCGATGAGGAAATGGCGGCGCTGGACGTTCCCTTCGGTCAGGGCGTGGGCGCGAGCTACACGGTCGGCGCGGGCATCCGTGCGGGCGGCGAACAATGGTATCTGGATTTCAAGGACAGCCTGTACACGGGCTATTCTCAAGGCATGGTGCTCGTCAACGCGGCGCGCATCCAGAACCGATACCAGAACGAATACGGCGCTTACGGCCGGACGCAGTACCGAAAGGACATTGAAAGCGCGCTGGCCAGCGGGACGCTCGACGAGAACTACGCAAAGGCGCTGAGAAAGGCGCTGGCCGGTGCGGCGGACGTATACCAGCTCGGCATTGACCCGATGGATTTTGAGGGGGATTTCCTCAAGAACAGCGCGGAGGTGCGCCGGGACATCGCGACGATGGAAGGATTCATGCGCACGAACGCGACGGAGGATGAATTCAAGTGGTTCGGGCGCGTGAAGGGCATGACCTACAACGCGGTTTCTGCCGGTGTGGCGGCGGGGACGACGCTGGCGACGGGCAGCAGCCTACTCGGCTTTAACACGGGGTACAGCGTCGTCGGGTTCAAGAACAACTTTGACGAGTATCTGCAAAAGGGATACAGCATTGATTCCGCCCGATATCTGGGCGCGGTGAACACGGGGCTTGACTGCGCGACGAACTTCGGCACGTTCGAGGGCGTATTGGGCAGGATGACGGGCATGAGCGCGCTGACGGAAGCCGCGAGAAGCCAGATCATCCGCAACCCGGCGGGCGCCTGCAGAGGCCTTGCGGCGATTCGAACGTTTGGCGAGGCGTTTAGCAAGGCGTTTGCCCTAAACGAATTTGACGAAGTGGTTCACGACGAATTCTTTGAAGGATTGTCGGCAAACTGGACGGACAACGCGCTGGGCGAAATCTTCCGCAAGGTGGACGCGGGCGAGGAAATCACGTTCACGGACGGCCTGAATATGGCGCTGAACTTGCTGAACCCCAAGAACCTTGACGTGAAGGGCGCGGCGGAGGGCGTTGTCAGCGGCGCGGTGGAGAACGCCATCGGCGCGGTGCTGTTCTCCCTGTCCGGCGCGGCGGGAAGCGGCGTGGGCACGCTGCGCGGCGTGAAGGCGGCGCAAGACCTGATGAACGGCAAGCGGACGGACGTGGAGAACGTCATCATGGACGTGACAAAGACGCTGGGCGACGAGCAGGCCTGCGCGCTGCTCAACGACTATGCGCGACAGCAGAAGGAAAGCAAGGCCGTTGCCGAGGAAATCATCAGCGGGAAGGACGAGCGCGGAAGCGCGGCGCACGCGGCAAAGGCCAAGCAGCAGGCCGACGAGGCGCGCGCACAGGCAGACGCGGCGCAGACGGCGGCGGACAACAGCCGGGCGCAGTTCGCGGAAGCGAGCGACGCGGTGATGAACGGCGACCTGACGCGGCAGAAGGAAATGACCGAAGCGCGCGTGCGCATGGGCGAAAACCAGAAAACCGCGAACGAGCAGGGCGCGGCCGCCGCGCGCAGAACGGACGAAATGCAGCAGGCGGCGGCACAGCGGCTGGCAGAGGCGAGACAGGCGGGCAGAAAGGCCGTCGTCGCGGAGGACGCGGCGGCGCGGGAAGCCATGCTTGACGACCGGGAAGCGCGGACGCAGGCCATTGACAACGAGATTGCGCAGCTCGACGCGCAGCAGCAGACGGCGGAAGAAGAATTCTACGCGGCGACGCAGAGCTATACGGAAGCGGAAGCCATGGGAATGGACGAGGAAACGCTTGGCCAGCTCGACGCGCGGATGAACGAGATCGGCGCGCGGCTGATGGCGCTTTACGACCGCCGGGAAGCGCTGCAAAACCCGGAGGCTTACGAGGCGCGCCGGAAGGCGGAGACTGAAATCGCCGAGCGGGAGCAGCAGGCGCAGGAAGAATACCAAAGGCAGACCGAGCGGGAGCAGACACAGAGCGAGATGGACGAGATCGCCCCGGTGGTCAGGGACATTCGAAAAAAGCGTATCTGGCTGAACGAACAGCAGATTGCCGAGGTGCTGCACACGACGGGACTGCGGACAATCGCGCAGGTGAACCGCCAATACGGCACACAGTTCCGCGTCAACCGCAAGAGCGCGGACGTTGACCTTGACAGCGGCTTTTTCCGCGAGCTGGCGGCGCAAATCCCCGGACGGATGGACGAGACAAGCGCGCACCCGGAGACGGAAATTCTGAATCTGCTGGACAGGAGCGGCGAGCTGAAAAGCAAGCTGGGCGGGATGGAGGCCAGCATTGGCGCAGTTGGCGCGGAAGACTATCTGAACGCGGACGTTTCGCGCGGCAACCTTGACCCGGTGACGCAGAAGCTCGCCAGCAGCCTGAAACAGAAGACGGGGCTTGAGCTGATCGTCATGCCGCTGGCAGACAAGGTTCGCGGCTTCTACGACCGAGAGAACGGGCGGCTGATTCTCTCAAGCCGAATCGGCGCGGGCGAACAGATGCGACAGGTGGTCATGCACGAGCTGACGCACTACATCGAGAGCACGAAGAACTATGCGGCCTACGAAAAGGCGGCGCTGGAAGCGGCCTATCGCGGCGATACAGAGGCGATGGACAGAGACGCGGCGGAAATCCGCAAGACCTATGAGGACGCGGGTCTCCCCTGCGACGTGAACAAGGAGCTGGCCGCCGCGGCGACGGAAAAGCTGATGGCTTCCCTTGGCGCATGGGGCAGGACGGGCAGCGAGACGCTGGTATATGACCTGCTGGGCGCGAAGCAGTCCTTCCCGATTCGGGTCTACAACAAGCTGACGCAGTTTTTAGCCCGACGCAAAGCCCAAAAGGCAGGCGGCGCGGCGGCAGAAAACTACGAGGCGCTGGTCAGGGCGCGGGATGCGCTCAGGCAGGCCATTCTTGAAGCCGGAACGTGGAAAAAGGGCATGGGCGGCGAGGACGCGACCATCGAGCTGTTCGGAAAGACCGCGCCCGTAGAGCGGGAGGTCACGCGCGGACAACAGACGGAGATGGAATATGCCATCAGACGGGATGAAAAGGGAAAGCCCGTCGTTTCGGTTGAAGAGGACATTCTTGCGGGCGTTCCTCAAAAGGACTGGGCAAGAACTGTCAAGCGGGCGCTGAAAGAAAAATTCCCGAACGGCGTAACCGTCGGGAGCAATCAGATTCAGATCACCGGCAAATCTCGAAATGAAATCACCAATTCGAAAGATACGATGTGGCTTAAACGCAATCAGTCAGACGTATACGCCGACAAGATGCGCGCGGCAAATAACGCGGACGAGATTTTGCAGGCATCGACAGATCATGTCAGTCAGGAACTGACGCATGAAAGAAAAGACGACATTGTTGATTTTATTCACGGTAATGTTCAAATTGATGTTTCCGGTCAACTGTATGATGCAGATGTGGTCGTTGGGACGAAGAAAGACGGTTCGATGCTGCTCTATGATTTTGTCGGAATGACAAAAAAAGAGATGCAGCGTACCGCCGGACGTCAAAGCGCCCCACACGATATCCGTGCTGCATCTCTTTCTGACACTAGTGTAACACAAAATGACACCAGCGTCAATCCCTATGATATGCCAAACGACGTGGAATATGCCGTCGCCCCGCGCCAATTCGGCAACCAGACGGCGCAGGAGCTCGATACGCTGACCGACGGCGTGAAGGAATTCCTTCGCGGCAGTCAGTACGAGACCGTGACCAACCGGGAGCAGGTGCAGCGGGCGAACGACGATATCAATGCGCGCGGCATTGACGCGGTGGTGAACGACCTGCTGGCGCGGGACAGATGGACGGCAGACGACCACGCGGCGGCGGCGGTGGCCTGCATCCGGGCGCAGAACGAAGGGCTGATGACGACGGCCTATGTGATCGCGAAGGCCTATGACGAGCAGGGCACAAATGCCGGTCAGGCGCTGCAGGCCAGACAGATCATCGGGAAATTGACTGCGGAGGGCGCGCTGGTGGAAGCGGCGAAGAAAGCCGACCACGCCAACGCGAAAAAGGGACTGGTGGACGGCGATATCCCCGTCGGCAGCCAAGCGCCGGTGAAGAGATGGCGCGACAGACAGCAGAGAAGCAAGGAAGGCGCCGAAAGGGAACAGAACGTCAGCCAGACGGGCGAGTTCGACCCGGACAACCCGTTCAACAAGGGCAGGACTTCCGTTTTGCCGCAGGAGGCCGTGACGGGCGCGAGCGGCGCGGCGAGCGACGCGGTGCAGGGCAGCTTCATTGAAAGACCGCTGCCGCCGGTGCTCGAAAAGGTCTATACGGCGGCGGAGCTGATTCAGCGGCAGATTGACAGGCTGCCTTCCGACGTGAAATATGACAACCCGTGGAACATGCCGCTTGAAAGCTGGAAGACGGAACTCATCGACCAATACGGCCTTAACGGGACAAAGCTGGTCGGCGACACATACAGCTATGCGACCGTGAAGGAACGCATGCTGGCGGCCATTCTGGCAACGGACAACAATGTGCGCGGCGACGGGCTTTTGACGCTCTGCCAGCAGCTCGAAGCGATGAAACAGGGGCTTGCGGTGGTGACGGAAGCCGACCTGAACTACATCGCGGGGCAGATGAGCACATTCCTCTATGCCGAGGGCGCAGACCTTGAGGGCATGCCGGTGACGACGGAGGGCAAAACGGCGCTGCAGCGCGTCTACAACGCGCAGGCCAACGTCGTACAGGACAGCATGATGGGAAAGGTCAATGCCCTCGGATATACCAACATGCTATCCGGAACGAAGACGGGGAGCAAGAACTTTTCCAGCAACGTTCTCATTCGTCCGCTGGAGCTGGCGAGCGAGAAGATCGGCGGCGCGATTGAAAGAAAATATATCACCAAGCGGACGGGCAACCGAACGACGGACGCGCCGAACCGCGCGGAGCGGGCGGCAGGCCGGGAAGCGTTTACCGGCGAGATCGGACAGACGATGGTGGACTATTTCGTGACGCACGCGGACACCGGCCACGGAAGCGGCTTTGACCTGAACCACAACAACCGCACCTTCAACAACGAATGGCTGCAAGCCTACAAGAACATCGTGGATTTTGCCATGCAGGCGGGCGACCGTCCGTTCTGGGAGCAATGCTACACGGAAGAGCTGGCCGTCATCAAGCGTCTGGGAACGAAAATCCCCGATACGCAGCGCGTAGACGGACGCGAGGTCAAAGTCCTGCGCGACATGACGCTTGAGGAAATGAAGACGGAAGCGGCGGTTCGCGCGACGGAGCGCGTTTTTCAGGAGGACAACAACATCGTCAGCGCCATCAACGGCGCGCGGCGGGAAAGCCCGATGATCGACCTTATGATTACGAGCATAATGCCCTTCCTCAAAACGCCGACAAACGTCGCAAGCCGCATGATGCAGTACAGCCCCATCGGACTGGCGCGGGCAATCATCCAATACGGCCTATGGGACGGCAAGCGCAACGGCGGCGCGAACTTCGACCAGCGAAAGTTTGTGATGAACCTCGGGCGCGGCCTGACGGGAACCGGCGTGGCCGTCGTCGGCGCGCTGCTGGCCGGCCTCGGCGCGATTCAGCCCGGACGCGAGGACGAGGAAGACAAAAAGCTGGGCGTAATCCGCAAGGCGCAGGGCAGGAGTTACAGCACATATTTCAAGCTGGGCGACTGGGAAATCCCGCTTGACTTTGCGCAGCCTTCGAGCGGGCCCCTGTACATCGGCGCGAAGATCGCATGGGCGCTTGAAGAGATGGGCGGCGATGTGAACGCTCCGGCGCTGATCGGAACGGTGCTCTACGGTTCGGCGCTGGAAACGGGCAACCAGTTGTTTGACAACTCGTTCCTTTCCGGGTTCAGCGCGCTGTTCAGCGGCTACAACGACGCGGCGGGCATTGCGAGCAACATTGCAGAGAACATCGCGGAGAATCAGGCGAGCCGCCTGACCCCTTCGGCGATTCGCGCGCTGGCCAAGGTGACAGACCCCTATGTGCGGGACGTGTACAGCCAAAACGCGGTGAAGCAATTCCTCAACCGTCAAATCGTTCAGAACTGGCCGCTTCTGCGGCAGACGCTTCCGGTCAAGACGGACATCACGGGCGACGCGACGCTGCAAAACGGCTATTACAACTGGGGACAGGAGAACCAAAACGCGGCGCTGCATTTCCTCAACGCTTTTGCAACCCCGTGGACGACGCTGGGCGAAAAGAACGACGCGGCGCTTGACACGCTGATCGACCTGAGCTATCGGACAGGGGAAACGAGCTTCCTGCCGGGCGAGATGGTCAGCGCGAGCAAGTACGAGGTGAGCATCACCAAGACGCTGGCCAAGGAACTCAAGGTTGGCAAGGTCGGGTTTAACCAGTACGAGGGTTTCAAAATCCGCCTGACGGACGAGGAAAAGCGCTGGGCGAACAGCACCTACGCGGACACGCTGTTCAACGGAAGCGGCAGGGACGTGATCGGCCTGCGCGCGATGATGAGCGGAAACAGATGGGAACGAATGAGCGACGAAGAAAGGATAGAAGCGGTTCGGGACATGCAGAAAACGGCGAAAAAGCAAGTGCTGACCGAGCTGGTCAGGCGAAAGAAGGAGGCGGGCGAAATCAGATGATCGAGGCCAATTTTGAATCCAGAACGCACAAGAACGCGGCCATTGCCGGGGTTTACCAGTACGACACGGGGCAGCGGCTCAGGATGCGCGGGCTGCCGACCCCGGACGAGCTGGCCGAAATGGACGACTTCCTCGCGGGGGACGTGGTGACGGTTCAGGCGCAATACGGCTACGCCGGGGACAGCCAGACGGAAACGCGCATCGCGTCCTTTGACGCGGAAACGGGCTGCTGGATGGCGGACATCCCGGACGTGTATCTGAAAAGAAGCGGCGCGGTGAAGGTATTCGTCTATGTGAGCTACGGCGCGACGGCGGACGAGACGCGCGCGAAAACCTGTTACGAGGGGAACTTCACGCCCATCAGCCGCCCCGCGCCGAGCACGCAGGTCACGCCCAGCCAAGGAAACGCATGGGACGCGCTGGTGACGGAAATCAACCTGACGCTTTCGAAGATGAACACGGCGATTTCCGAGGCGAACGCGGCGGCAGAGGGCGCGAAGACGCAGGCGGAAGCGGCGCAGAAGGCCGGAACGGAAGCGAGCACGGCGGCGCTGTCGGCGAACACGCAGGCGCAGCGGCTGGCGAACATGAACATTCAGGCGCAGACGCGGGAATACGGCAGCGGGAACACGGCGCAGATGGCCGACATCGACGGGAAGCTCGTGCTGACGCTGGGCGTTGAGCGCGGACAGCCGGGCGCGAAGGGCGACAAGGGCGACCCGGGCGACAAAGGCGACCCGGGACCCGTCGGCGCTCGGTTCCAGCTTTCGAACGGGATTCTGTACATTACAACGACGTGAGGTGAACCATGGCGATTACGACGAGCAAGGGAAGCTATCAGGACTACGCCTACACGGGCGGGATGCAGAGCGTCACCATTCCGCATGACGGCATTTACAAATTCGAGGTTTGGGGCGCGGGCGGGTCTAACTCGGCGCTGCATGGCAGCGGCAACTATGGAAACAACTACAACACCAATGGAAAAGGCGGGTACAGCGTGGGCTACAAGCTCTGCAAGAAGGGCGAGGTCTACTACATCTGCGTGGGCGGATGCAACAATCCCTATAACGGCGGCGGAAGAGGAAACGCCGGTTGGGGCGGCGGCGCGACGCACATCGCCACGAAGACGGGCGAGCTGAAAAACCTGTCCGGCAACAAGGCGGCGGTGCTGCTTGTCGCGGGCGGCGGAGGCGGCACAGGGCAGGCCAACGGCGAGGGCGGCAAGGGCGGCGGCTGGTACGGCGGCGGCTATGGCGGAACACAGACTGGACCCGGTTCAGGCGGAAGCGATAAAGGGTCTTTCGGACAAGGTGGACAAGGCGACTGGTATTGGGCAGATGGCGGCTTGGAAACTGGCGCTGGCGGCGGGGGCGGCGGCGGCTGGTACGGCGGCAACGGCGGCAACAGGTATATGGGCGGCGGCGCAGGCGGAGGCGGCGGAAGCGGCTACATCGGCGGGCTGCCCAGCTTCACCGGCGCGGGCGGTACGGTATACAGCCCATCCACAACGGCGGGCGGCGGAAACGCCGTCAACGCGGACGGTTCGGCGCGGGTGACATTCCTGCGCAAGAACGACGTGCCGGTGATCTTCAACGGTGAGCAAGTGGAGGACGTGGTGCTCAACGGCGTGAAGCTGACGGGCATGATGGTTGATGGCATCCGGTTATACATGAAGAAAAGGAGGGAAAAGCGATGTTTCGCGTAAGCGGAAACCAGATTTCGATTACGGCGGGCGACACGGCGCTGATGGCGATTTGCCCGGACGAAACCGGGTATGTGCCGACGGCAAACGACCGGGCGATTTTCACCGTCAGGGAGAGACCAAAACGGCGCGCGCTGATTGAAAAGACGATTGCGCCGGAAGCGGACGGGCGGTTTGTCGTCTGCTTTGAAAGTGAGGACACGGCGAGGCTGAAGCCGCGCGAATATGTCTGGGATGTGCGGCTGGCGATTCAGGCCAACGTGGACGAAAACGGCGAGGTGACGGACGCAGAGCAGATCATCACGCCCTGTCCGCCGGGAATCCTATTCGTCATGGCGGCGATTGGCGAGCTATCGGGCGCGGCAAACAACGGGTTCGGTCAGCCGGTCAACCAGACGCTGAGGATTCGGTTTGAGAAGCTGATGCAGGGTCCACGCGGCGAGCCGGGGCGCGACGGCGCGAAGGGCGACAAGGGCGACCCCGGCGCGAAGGGCGACAAGGGCGAACCGGGCGCACCGGGCGCGCGAGGCGAGAAAGGCGAAAAGGGCGACCCCGGCAGGGATGGAAGCCCGGGCGCGACGGGCGCAACGCCAAGGTTTACCGTCACGGCTGTGACGGGCGAGGCCGGGACGGCGGCGAGCGTTACGCAGAGCGGCACGGCGGAAAACCCGATGGTGGAATTTACGATTCCGCAGGGGATGAAGGGCGACACGGGCGAGAAAGGAGAGAAGGGCGACCCGGGAAAAGACGCGCCGCAGGAAGTTGTGCTGTATACGGCGCAGACGCTTGATGATGCGCAAAAGGCGCAGGCGAGGGAGAACATCGGCGCGGCAGATGCAGCCCGGCAGAACATCCTTGTGGGCAGCGAAACGGGCAACCCGATTGCCGTTGATGATGCCTTTGCCGCGCCGCTGCGCGGGCTGACCGTGTACGGCAGAAGTACGCAGGACGGCACGCCCACGCCAGATGCACCTGTGCCTATCGTGAGCGCTGGTGACGACGGGAGCATAACGGTTACCTTGAGCGATGGGAACGGCAAAACGCAAACTCTCACTCTGCCCACGCCCAACGGCTTACCCGGCATCCCTGTCACCTCCGGCGGCAACTACACTGACCCGCAGGGACAGCAGTGGGTGTGCGACGAGGTGGACTTGGAGAGAGGGGTGAGGGTGCAAAGGGTTTTGAAAGCGCAAGTTAATACAAAAAACGGCGATATCGACGAAGAATATCGCATAATGATACGAATTGACGGGGAAAAAGGGAAAGCTGGTGATTTTGATTGCATTATAAGCGTAACGCCTTATACGTCATGGACTTCCTGGGTTATGAACAATTTACTGTATTTAAAAAACGTGAAAAAGCCAGATGGGAGTTTTTATACCGCAAAAGAGTTACAAGCCTTAGCTCTTGACGTAGATGTTGTGTATCAACTCGCCACCCCTATCGAAACTCCGCTCACCCCTGCTGAACTCGCCGCATACAAAGTGCTGACTACCTACGCGCCCGACACCGTGGTGCAAGCGAGCGACGGCGCAGGGGTAAAGCTGGCATATCAGCGCGATGTGAACATCGCGACCAACTGGAAGCCGACGGTCAGTCAGCTAAAGAGCGAGAAAGCAAATAAATCAATCGTATCCGATGCGTGGCAAAGTGGAAAAACCTATGCTGTGGGCACGTACTGCATCTATAACGACAACTTATACAAGGCGGCTGTGCAAACATCGGCAAAACCGGGAAATGGCAGCGATTGGGTGCAATGTAATGTGACAAACGAGTTGAAAGCGCAAGGCGACACACTGAACAAGGCATACGTTAAAGAGTATTTCACCAGTAAGCTGGACAAAGCACGACCCGTAACGTACCCTGTCCTGCCTTATGGAGGGTATCTCGTTATTGCGTATAACTACACTTCGGCGGCTGTATTCCTGGTGCGTGGCGAGGGAACAAGCGGTTTTGTACATCGGATTGCTCCGGCAAGTGATCGTAATCTGATTAGCTGTAAATGGACAAATTCGCAGTTACAGATTACATCGACCGACGAAGCCTCGGCGACTGTAAGTATAATTAGATTGTATTAATTAAAAGGGGGACGAATCGAATGAGGTACTACAGCATTAAAATTTTGACTGCAACCAACGGCACGGAAGTGCGCGACCTGCGCGGCTTTGACACGCTCGACGAGGCGCTTATGCTCTATTACAGCAACTTGCAGACCGCCATCGGCAAGTGCAAGTCGGTATACTGCGCGGTCATCAACGGCGTTGGAGGTGTGTACAAATCCGACACTTGGCAGGCCGCGAGCGATGCCTCGACCAATGCGTAAGGGCGCTATTGTCAACTATCAATAGCTAGTTTTGACGATGTATGAAAACCGGGGACTGAAAAATGAAAAGCAAAATGGAGTACAGAAAACGAAAACAGCAGGCGCGAGAATGGGCAATCAGATATCTTGTTGAGTGCCTGCATGCTAAGCCGACAGATGAAGCTATCCGGGAATACGCACGCGCCAGAAGACGAGAACTCAAAAAGTTCCATCGTCTTAGAGGGCACATGCTCGGATAAAGGCGGAAGGAGTGTGAAAGCCTTTGATTCAGGCGGAAGAAGCCATCCGCGCGGCGCGGGGGCTGATCGGGACGCCTTACAGCAAGCTGGACTGCATCAACCTCATCAAGAAGGTCATCCGCACAGCACCGGGCGGCGACAAGCGCTACACGACGGCAGGCACAAACGCCCTGTGGGACAGCGACAGCAAGCGCGGAAAATACCGCGACCTGACGTGGAAGCAGGCGGGCATTTCCGGCGCGAAGCCGGGGATGTTGGCGTTCATGGGCGTGGGCACGGGCGACGTGAGCCACACCGGGCTGGTGACGGAGCGGGGCACGGTCGTCCACTCAAGCAAGAGCCGGGGCGGCGTGGTCGAAACCGCGCTGACGGAAAAGAACGGCTGGAACGGGCTGGGGGCGCATCGGATGATCGAGGTGGAAGGAAGCGACGGCAAAAGCGCGGGCGGCGAACGGGCGGGAAGCGCCGAATATGGGCGTGTCATCGTCTGCGCAGGGGGCGGACTTCGGATGCGGGTAAAGCCGAACGGGCGATACATGCAGATGATCCCGGACGGAACGCGGCTTGCCGTGCTGGAGGAAAAGGACGACTGGCTGCGCACGGTATATCGGGGACACACGGGCTGGATCAGCGGGACATACTGCTGCAAGGCCGGAGAGGATTAAAGAGGGGGAACACAGATGGAAGAAAAGACGATGCAGGTGATGAAGGGCGTGAAGCCGAATGTGGTAAACTGGATCGGTGCGCTGATTGGCGCGGCGCTGGCGTGGTGGACGGGTCTGCCGCCGCTGGCGCAGGCGCTGCTCATCGTGCAGGGCGCGGACATTCTGACCGGGCTGCTGTGCGCGGTGACGGGGAAATCCCGCAAGACGGAGAGCGGAAAGGTCTCCTCCGGTGCGCTGCTGATGGGCGTGATGAAAAAGGGGCTTGAGTGGCTGGTGGTCGGCGTTTGCGTGAGTGTGGGCAACGGGCTGGGGGTGACGAGCGTCTGCGGCGCGGCGATGACCTACATGATCGCTACGGAGTTGGTGAGCCTCATTGAGAATTTGGAGATTTTCGGGCTGAATGTGCCGCTGCTGGGGAAACTGCTGGACGTGGCGCAGGGAGACGGCGAGGAAGGGAGAGCGCAGGGGCGGCAATAGGGAGCGTGCGGGAACGACTCCTTCAGACACGGCTGCGCCGTGCCAACCTTCGGCGTTTTCCATCGCCTGAATCCGCCACAGGCGGCGACGGTGAAAAACGTCCCTCAAGGAGGGAAACTCCTTCCGTCACGCCTTCGGCGTGCCACCTCCCTCGAAGAGGGAGGTCTAGATTGTATATAAAAGCTATTCTTGCAAAAAAGAATAACGGAAATTCTTGATTCGGTCATTTCGGTCAAGCTGCGTGGGGGGCGATGGGAGGCGAGTGTCCGGCGAGATGGCGCGATTTTGAGGCGGAAAACGAAGAGATTTTAGGATTCGAACCATTAAACGAAAAAAAGGGTTGACAAAATCATCCGGCTATTCTATAATAGGTTTCGCTGGTTCAAGCAGACTGGAGAGATGGCCGAGTGGTTTATGGCGCTGGTCTTGAAAATCAGTGATACCGCAAGGTACCGGGGGTTCGAATCCCTCTCTCTCCGCCATTTTTTATGGCGAATTTCATAGCGTATCGGTCATGCAGAAGTACCCAAGAGGCCGAAGGGGCTCCCCTGCTAAGGGAGTAGGCTGCGGTAAGCGGCGCGAGGGTTCAAATCCCTCCTTCTGCGCCAAGAAAGAGACTTTGAGAAATCAGAGTCTCTTTTGCTATGCAAGGGAAATAGGACGAGAAGGGATTTGAACCGACCGGGGGTGAATAAGGCCGCAGTGCGGCCTTACAGACTGTAGACAAAAAGCTATTCTCCCCCCGAAGGGGGAGAATAGCCCTTTCCGCAAATGAAAGAATAGCTGAATTTCTTGATTTTGCTATTCAAGCCAGGTTTGCTTATGTCAACAAGCTGAAATCACCCCATTCGAGGTGACTTCCAGCCGGACGACTAACTCCGGTTTAGCTTGGTGAGGTCGATAGGGCTCTTTCTTGCGGCTCGACGCCGCTTCGGTCAGGCGGCTCTGACAGCCCACCGGGCTGTCATTCACTCCCGCCTCTTCTCGCCCATCGCCCCCAAAAGGCATAAAAAAAAATCACCCCGTTCGAGGTGACTTCCAGCCGGGCGACTAACTCCGGTTTAGCTTGGTGGGGTCGATAGGGCTCGAACCTACGACCTCCACGATGTCAACGTGGCGCTCTGACCAGCTGAGCTACGACCCCAAGCACGTTGATTATTATACATCACGCCGCCCGCCCTGTCAACCCCTTTTTCACTCTTTTTTTGCCGATTTCCGCATCTTTTCGCGTCAAGCGGCCAAAAAGAAAGGCCTTGCAAGGAAATTTTTCCCGTCGGTTTCGCTCGGTTCATCGCGCGGCCATTTTATCCGCAAAGCGAATCGCCTTTGATTGACATTCGGCACAAAATACGTTAAACTGATGGTTGAAACATTTTGCTTTCATTAGATAAAACAAAAGGCGGAGACTTTTTCTTGAGAATACTGGGCATCGACCCCGGTCTGGCGACGATGGGCTGGGGCGTGATTGAGGCGGACGGCTATCGGGAGAAGCTGGTGCAATACGGCGCGCTGATTACCTATCCGCGCGACACCTTCCCCACGCGCCTGCGCTGCATCTACACGGGCGTGCGCGGCCTGCTGGAAACCTTCAAGCCCGACGAAATCGCGTTCGAGGAGCTTTTTTTCTCCAAAAACGTGACGACGGGCATACAGGTCGGCGGCGCGCGCGGCGTGGCGCTGGTCGCCTGTCAGGAATACACGGATAACCTGTTTGAATACACGCCGATGCAGATCAAGCAGGCCGTCGTCGGTTACGGCGGCGCGGATAAGCATCAGGTGCAGATGATGGTGCGGATGCTGCTGGGCATCCGGGAGATTCCCAAGCCCGACGACGCGGCGGACGCGGTGGCCTGCGCCATCACCCATGCGCACGCGGGCGCGGGGCGCGAGCATTTCAGAATTAAGTGAGGCTACCATGATTGATTTCATCGAAGGCACAGTCGAAAGCAAGGCTCCGGGCGAGCTGGTCATCAGCGCGGGCGGCGTCGGTTTTTTGCTGCTCTGCTCCAATGCGACGCTGGCGGAAGCCCCCGCGAAGGGCGAAAAATGGCGCTGCTATTCCGTGCTGAACGTGCGCGAGGACGCCATGGAGCTGTTCGGCTTCGCCTCCCGGCAGGAGCGCGCGATGTTCAAAAAGCTCTGTCAGGTGACGGGCGTGGGCGCGAAGACGGCGCTGGGCGTTCTCTCCGCGCTGCCGGTGCGCGAGCTCTCCGTGGCGATTGTCACCGGGGATATCGCGGCGCTCTCCCGCGCGCCGGGCATCGGCAAAAAGACGGCGCAGCGCATCGTTCTGGAACTCAAGGATAAGGTCGAGCAGCAGGACGTATCCGCCCCCGCCGGGAGCGCCGCGCCGGTTTCACCCGTCATCGACGACGCGCAGCGGGAGGCGCAGGCGGCTTTGCAGGCGCTGGGCTACACCTCCGCCGAGGCGGCGCGCGCCATCAACCTCGTGCGCGATCAGGCGGATACCGTCGATGCGCTGATTATGCTGGCGCTGCGCCAGATCGGCTCCCTTTAATCCGCCCGCAAAGGAGACAGAACGAACATGAAACTGCCCGAGGATCCCGTGATGCTGCTGAGCTTTGTCAACACGAAGCTGCGCGATCAATATGCGTCGCTCGACGCGCTCTGCGACGATCTGGATGCGCCGCTCGCCGCCCTTGAAGCCAAGCTCGGCGAGATCGGCTATTTCTATAACGCGAAGGAAAATCGCTTCGCTTAAACCGGCATGAGGTAAGAAGATGGAAGAAGAACGACTTGTGATGAGCGGCTTCCGCGAGGAAGAGGACGATCAGGAGAGCAGCCTCCGCCCCAAAACCCTGCGCGAATATGTTGGGCAGCAGGCGGTGAAGGACAGCCTGAACATCTACATTCAGGCCGCCCGGCAGCGACGGGATTCGCTCGACCACATTCTGCTCTACGGCCCGCCGGGTCTGGGCAAGACGACGCTCGCGGGCATCGTCGCCAGCGAGATGGGGCAAAACATCCGCGTGACCAGCGGCCCGGCCATCGAGCGCGCGGGCGATCTGGCCAGCCTGCTGACCAACCTTTCCAGCGGCGACGTGCTGTTTATCGACGAAATCCACCGCCTGTCCCACGCGGTCGAAGAGGTGCTCTACCCCGCGATGGAGGATTACGCGCTGGATATTATGATCGGCAAGGGGCCGTCGGCGCGGAGCATCCGGCTCGATCTGCCCAAATTCACGCTGATCGGCGCGACCACGCGCGCGGGCTCGCTTTCCGCGCCGCTGCGCGACCGTTTCGGCATCATCTTCCGCCTGCAAATGTACACGACGGAGGAATTGATGCAGATCGTGCACCACTCCGCCGGTGTTTTGGGGATTCAGGCAGAGGAGGACGGCGTGCGTGAAATCGCGCGCAGAAGCCGCGGCACACCGCGAATCGTCAACCGCCTGCTCAAGCGCGTGCGCGACTACGCGCAGGTGCGCGGCGACGGCGTTATCACCAAGGCGATGGCGCAGGAGGCGCTGACGCTGCTGGACGTGGACGACCTCGGCCTCGACCGGGTGGACAGGACGATCCTGACCACGATGATGCAGAAATTCGATGGCCGTCCGGTCGGCCTTGACACGCTGGCCGCGACGACCGGCGAGGATGCCGTGACCATTGAGGACGTCGTCGAGCCGTACCTGATGCAGCTCGGCTTCATCATGCGCACCCCCCGCGGGCGCATCTGCACGCAGGCCGCCTACGACCACATGAAGCTCCCGATGCCGTCCGCCATGCAAAACGGCCGGCCGGAGGGGCAGATCAGTCTGCTTGATTAAAGGGGACTGTCAAGCTTAAACCAAACATTTCAAGAAACGTTATCTAAGCATTTTTGGATATGGGGCTTTGCCCCATCGCCCCACCAAAGGGCTTT
>OLPQ01000997.1_pt1 | contig 21975 bp, 17 predicted proteins | sample 1672451 | NCBI WGS metagenome assembly OLPQ01 (sample SAMEA3136687, study PRJEB25190) | human gut metagenome | biome: human gut; feature: human-associated habitat; material: faeces | place: Austria | collected 2013
TGGGTTCGGTGCTGTCCATCGAAGCCGGCGGAACGCGCCTGCACCAGGTGCCCGGCAGCGTCCCCAGCCCGAAGGACTTCCCCGAGGGCGACCGCTTCACGCCGCGCTCCAGCCATCCTGACAAGGTGTCCCAGCTGCGCCCCGTGCTCAAGCGCGTGTCCGACTCCGACCACTACTACGCCGAGCTGCCCGACAGCGAGCTCAAGCGCCTCGGCATCAAACCGTACGTCCCAGGAGGTGCCATCATATGAGCGAGCAGGAACGCGTGAACACGGGCGTCCAGCCCGCAACGGGAGCGGGCGAACCCACCCCCATCATCTTCCTCGACGACATCCGCGTGACGTTCAAAACGCGCACGGGCTCCATCCTGCATCCGAACAAAGTGCAGGCCGTGCGCGGCCTCACCCTCAAGCTCATGCCCGGCGAAACCTTGGGCATCGTGGGCGAATCCGGCTCCGGCAAGTCGGTGACCGCCCGTTCGATCATCAAGCTGCTGCCCGAGACCGCCACCACGTCCGGTGCGATCTACTTGTCGAACCGTGCCGACTCCGAACGTCTTGACGTGCTGAGCCTGTCCGGTGAGGATCTGCGCCGCATGCGCGGCTCCGAAGCGGCCATGGTGTTCCAGGAGCCCAACTCGGTGCTCAACCCGGTGTACACCATCGGCTGGCAGATCGAGGAGGGCCTGCGTGCCCACGGCATGAAAGACAAGAAGGAGCGCCGGGCGAAGGCCATCGACATCCTCAAGAAGGTCGGCATCCCCGAGGCCGAGACCCGCATCGACTACTATCCCCACCAGTTCTCCGGCGGCCAGAAGCAGCGCATCGTCATCGCGATGGCGCTGGTGCTCAACCCCGGGCTGATCCTCGCCGACGAGCCGACCACCGCGCTCGACGTGACCGTGCAGGCCGAAATCCTCGACCTGCTGCGTCTCGCCCGCGACGAGTTCGACGCCTCCGTGCTGATCATCACGCACAACATGGGCGTCATCGCCGACATCGCCGACCAGGTGGTCGTGATGTACCGCGGCCATGTCGTCGAGCAGGGCGATGTGGAAAGCATCTTCTACCATCCCAGCCATCCCTACACCCAGCGCCTGCTGGCGGCGGTGCCGCGCATCGGCCAGAAGCTGGTCGTGCGCGATGTCGACGGCAAGCCGATCGACCGCACGTCGGATTGGCATGACGAGCCACTGGCCGTCGAGGCGAAGGGACTGACGATCACGTACCCCGGGCACCTGATGCAGCCCGACTTCGTGGCCGTAGACGGCATCGACTTCGCGATCCACCGTTCCGAAGTGCTCGGTCTGGTGGGGGAGTCCGGTTCCGGGAAATCCACCACCGGCCGCGCGATAGCCGGCCTGCAGAAAGTGAGCGGAGGCTCGCTCAATGTGCTCGGCGTCGAGATGAACGGCGTCAGGGAGCGTGATTTCAAGCCCAAGCGTGCCGACATCGGATTCGTGTTCCAGGATCCGGGCAGCTCGTTCAACCCGCTGATGACCATCGCGGAGAACGTCGCCGAACCGCTCATCGTGCACCGCAAGTACTCGTCGGTCGCTGACGCGAAGGAGTACGTGGGCGACCTGCTGGAGATGGTGCAGCTGCCGAGGGCGTACATGAGCCGATTCCCGCACGAGCTGTCGGGTGGCCAGCGGCAACGCGCCTCGCTGGCACGCGCGCTGGCGCTCAAGCCGTCGCTGCTGATCGCCGACGAGCCGACGAGCGCGCTCGACGTGTCGGTGCAGGCCAAGGTCCTTGAACTGTTCAAGAAGCTGCAGGTTGAGATCGGATTCGCCTGCCTGTTCATCACCCACGATCTGGCCGTGGTGGACATGCTCGCCGACCGTATCATGGTCATGCACAAGGGACGCATCGTCGAGCACGGCGACGCCGACGACATCATGCAGCGGCCGAGCAACCAGTACACGAAGAAACTGCTCGCCTCGCTGCCGGTTCCCGACCCGCGCGAACAGCAGAAGCACCGCGCCCACCTGCACGAGCTCCTGGCCGCCGAAAACGCGGCCTAGCCGCTAGCCCCAGCAGGATTACCGGTTCCGCCCCGCTGGCGGGAGGACACATATCGACTCCACGCGAACGTCGTATGGGCGGGCGTGGTGCGACTAGTATAGGGAAGGAATTGTCAGTCGGTTTTCGAACGGCACAGGTTTTCGAACAGTACGAAGGAGCGTCACACGATGAGCGAAGTCATCACCGAGAAGGACAAGGAATACGAGGCCCGCGAGGAGGCGAACGCCCCCGGCGCGGATCAGGCGATGAGCGACCGTGTGAACAACCGTTCGCTGCGTCCCAATTCCAGCGCCTTCATTGATTTCATGAAGACCGGTTGGGACGCCAGCGAACCGGAGATCGAGCCGCTCGAATCCTCGAAGTTCACGCCGGCGCGACTCGCCGCACTGGGCAAGGCGTTCCCCGGCGAGCGTCTGGTGATTCCGGCAGGCAGTCCCAAGGTGCGCAACAACGACTGCGATTACATGTTCCGCCCGGACACCACCTTCGCGTACTACACCGGCCTCGGCCAGGATTACGAGGCGGGTGCCGTGCTGGTGCTCAACCCTCTCGACCCGGATTCGCCCGAGGCGAAGGCCGGCAAGACGCATGAGGCCGAGCTGTTCGTCGCCCCGCGCGCCGACACCGCCACGCAGGACTTCTTCATGAACGCCCATTACGGCGAATACTGGGTGGGCCCTCGCGCCGGTCTCAAGGAAATGACCGCGATGACCGGCATCGAGACGCACGACATCGCCCAGCTGGCTGACGCGCTGTCCAAGGACGTCGGGGCCGAGGCCGGTGCGGTGCGCGTGCGCGTGATCAGCGACGCCGACCCGCAGGTCACGTCACTGGTCGAATCGATCCGTGAGGCCAACGGCTATACCGACCCGGACAAGAACAACGCAGCCGACGACAAGCTGCACGAGTTCGCCGCCGAAGCCCGCATGGTCAAGGACGAGTACGAGATCGGAGAGATGCGCAAGGCTGTCCAGGCCACCAAGCACGGCTTCGACCACATCCTTGCGAAGCTTCCCGAAGCGCTCGACAAGCCGCGCTCCGAGCGCATCCTCGAAGGCGCGTTCAACGCGGTGGCCCGCGAGGAGGGCAACGCGCTGGGCTACGATACGATCATCGCCTCCGGCGAGCACGCGCCGATTCTGCACTGGATGCGCAACACGGGCGTCGTGCGCAAGGGCGACATGCTGCTCATCGATGCCGGTGTGGAGGTCAACAGCCTGTACACGGCCGACATCACCCGCACGTTCCCGACCAACGGCAAGTTCACCGATTTCCAGCGCCGGCTCTACCAGGCGGTGCTGGACTCCCAGCAGGCCGGCTTCGAGGCCGCCAAGCCGGGCGCCACGTACTCCGACATCCATCACGCCTGCATGCGCGTGATCGCGCAGCGCCTGCACGACTGGGGGCTGCTGCCGGTGGACGTCGAGGAATCGCTGTCGCCCGAAGGCCAGCAGCACCGCCGTTGGCTCGCCTGCGGCGTGGCGCACCACCTCGGGCTTGATGTGCACGATTGCGCACAGGCCCGCTACGAGTCGTACCAAGGCGCGAAGATCGAACCCGGCATGATCTTCACCATCGAGCCCGGCCTGTACTTCCGCGAGGACGACCTGCTGATTCCGCCGGAATACCGCGGTATCGGCATCCGCATCGAGGACGACGTGCTGATGACCGAGAACGGCCCCGAATGGATTTCCGCGGGCATCCCGAAGCAGCCCGACGACGTCGAGCAGTGGATGGCCGACATGGCCGCAGGCTCCAAGGCCTGATTGTTCCGATACGATGCCGCCCCTTTCAACGGGGCAGCATCGTCGGTTGTGCGCAATACAAGGAGGAATGCCCATGCCAACACCCGAATTCGTATTGGAGTTGCGCAAGAAGATCGGCCATGACCTGTTGTGGCTCAACGGGGTCACCGGCTGCGTGCTGGACGACCGGGGCCGCCTGCTGCTGGGCCGTCGCTCCGACACCGGCGAGTGGGCCATGGTCTATGGCATCAACGAGCCCGGTGAGCAGCCGGCGGATACGGTGGTGCGCGAGATCAAGGAGGAGACCGGCATCGACGCGGTCGTCACAGACCTGGTCGCCGTCACGTCGTCGTCACGCGTGATCACCTATGCGAACGGCGACAATACGATGTACATGGACCACTCGTTCCTGTGCGCTCTCAAGCCCGGCGGCAATGCCGAGCCGTATGTGGGGGACGAGGAAAGCCTGAACGTGGGCTGGTTCGAACTGGATGATCTGCCCGAGCCCCTGGCCGCCAGCACTGTGGAGCGGCTGAAGCTGTTCCGGCGCTATCTCGACAACAAGCGCCGGGGCGACGCCCACGCGATGTTCGTCGCCGACGGGGTGCAGCGCTAGCGGCGGGTCTGTTTGCGTTTCTAAGTGCGCGCCGAAACGACAAGTGCGCGAACATAGGGACGCAAACCGGCCCATTTGCGTCCCTAAGTGCGCACGGTTGTCGTTTCGGCGCGCACTTAAGGACGCAAACGAGCGCTACACGGTCGTCATAGGGGCTGACCGGTGTGACGTGCCGTCCGTCTCACTCGTCTTCCATGTCGGCGAGCTCATGCGCCGGGCAGGCAAGCGCAAGCACGGCCGTGGTCGCTATGAACACTACGCCACTGAGGATGATTGCCCGCATGATCCATCTCCTATCGCGTGGTCTTCTCATCGGAGAGCCGAACCTTTCCTTATCAAGTACAGAACCATATAAGAGCTCGTTTCATGGGTCAGGTCATACGAACGGTCAATTTTTGGTGACGACTTCGTGAATTACGCCGTCATCGTGCCTGCGATTGGCGTCGCAATGACGCGGCGGCGACCTGCTGACCGGATATTGCCGTCGGCATATGACAGGACGACCATTAGAATGGCGTAACGGAACCATTGACGAGCAAACGAGGTCGATATCAGCATGTCTTTTGAGCATCCGAACCGCAACAACGAGTCCATCCGCGACGTGGAGCGCGACATCATGCGCCGCCCGCCGGAGCACAACACCACGAATCTGGATCTGGACCGGATGAACCTCATGCTCGACGTGCTCGGCCATCCGGAGCACTCGTTCCGTGTGATCCACGTCACCGGCACGAACGGCAAGGGGTCGACCGCCCGCATGGCCGAGGCCCTCTGCCGGGCGTATGGGCTGCGCACCGGCCTGTATACGTCGCCGCACCTGGAACGTATCAACGAGCGCATCGCCATCGACGGGCAGGAGCTGAGCGATGACGATTTCGTGGACATGTGGGATCAGATCAAGGATCTGGTCGCCATTGTCGACGCGAAGATGGCCGAGTCCGGCCGCCCCCCGATGAGCTTCTTCGAGGTGCTGACGTCGATGGCCATCTGGAAGTTCGCCGACGCGCCGGTCGACGTTGCCGTCGTCGAGGTCGGCATGGGCGGCCTGTGGGACGCGACGAACGTGCTGGACGCGGACGCGGCCATCATCGGCCCGGTCGACATGGATCACATGCAGTGGCTTGGCGACACCGTCGAGCAGATCGCCACCGAGAAGGCCGGTATCATAAAGCCGAACTGCACCGCCATCATCGGGCCGCAGCCGCATGAGGAGCGGGTCATGCCGATTCTGATGGAGGCCGCCGAGCGCAACCATGCGACGCTGATACGCGACGGCTATGAGATGGAGGTCACGGACCGCGTGCCTGCGGTCGGCGGCCAGATCGCCACGCTGCACACACCGAACGGGGTGTACGAGCAGGTGCCGATCGCCAAGTTCGGCGAGCACCAGGCACACAACGCGCTCGCCGCGCTCGCTGCCGCGGAGGCGGTCATCCCGGTCAACGGGCCGTTGAACGGCGACCTGGTCGGGCAGGCGCTGCAGGGCGTCAAGGTGCCCGGCCGCATAGAGCAGATCCGCACGTCGCCGACGATCATCCTTGACGGCGGACACAACGTGAACGCGGCCGAGGCGCTGCGCAAGGCCATCGAGGAAAGCTACGACTTCACACAGCTGGTCGGCGTCGTCGCGATGATGGGCGACAAGCAGGTGGAGGAGTATCTCGGCGTGCTGGAGCCGATCCTGAGCCAGGTCGTCGTCACCGAGAACTCGTGGCGCGACCGCGTCATGCCGGCCGAGGAACTGGAGAAGATCGCCGTCCAGGTGTTCGGCCGCGACCGTGTCATCCGCGAGGACAGCCTGCCAGACGCCATCCAGAAAGCGGTCGACATGGTGGACGTCGAGGATGAGACCGGAGTCGGCTACGGCCGTGGCGTGCTGGTCTGCGGCAGTTTCGTCACCGCCGGAGACGCGCGCACGCTGCTCAAGGAGCGGATGAACGCCGACCTCGCCAAGCCGAAGGCCGAGCGTGTCAATCCCTCGGTGGGCGAGCCCGAGCCGCGCACCGGCGCCGGAGACCCTGCACGGTCCGGGGTGGAATCGGACGCCGACACGGACTTCGCCACCGATGCGAACCCCGATTTCAACGAGAACGACTTCGGCGATTTCGGCTTTGACAAGGCCGCCAAGGAGGCTGCCAAGGAGGCCGCCAAGGAGGCGGATGCCGCCGACGGCGGTCCCAAGGGCGGACAGGCCTAGTCGACATGTATCTCAAGGAACTCACGCTGCGCGGCTTCAAATCGTTCGCATCTGCCACGACGCTGCGATTCGAGCCGGGCATCACCGCGGTCGTCGGTCCGAACGGTTCCGGCAAGTCGAACATCGTCGACGCGCTCACCTGGGTGATGGGTGAACAGGGCGCGAAGAACCTGCGCGGCACGTCGATGGAGGACGTGATCTTCGCGGGAACGTCCTCCCGCCCGCCACTCGGCCGCGCACAGGTGAGCCTGACGATCGACAACACCGACCACACGCTGAACATCGACTACAGCGAGGTGACGATCAGCCGCACCATCTTCCGCAACGGGGGTTCCGAATACGCGATCAACGGCTCGGCCTGCCGTCTGCTCGACATCCAGGAGCTGTTGAGCGACACCGGGCTCGGGCAGCAGATGCACGTGATCGTCGGGCAGGGGCGGCTGGACGCGATTCTGAGGGCCGATCCCAGCGGCCACCGCGCGTTCATAGAAGAGGCCGCGGGCATCCTCAAGCACCGCAAGCGCAAGGAACGTGCGCTGCGCAAGTTGGCGAACACCGAAACGAACCTGTCGCGGCTCGACGACCTGCTGAGCGAGATACGACGGCAGCTCGGGCCGCTTGGCCGGCAGGCGCGTATCTCGCGCAGGGCCGACAGCATCCAGGTGACGTTGCGCGATGCGCAGAGCCGCCTGTACGCCGACGATGCCGTCGCCGCGATGGCGAGCTGGCTTCGGTGCGTCACGACCTGCAGGCCGCGCAATCGGAGCTCGTCCGGGTCAAGGTGCGCATCGAACAGATCGAATCGCTGAGCGCGCAATCCAGCCCGGCACTCGCGCGAATCAACCAGACCTGGCATGAGATGTCTCAGATACAGGAACGGCTGAAATCGTTGTGCTCACTGGCCGGCGAACGCGGACGGTCGCTGCTCGGGCAGCTGGTGACCTCTCTCGGCGAGGACCCCGACATGCTGAACAAGCGGGCGGAGGAACTGGAATCGCAGGCGCGGCGGCAGTCGGAGACAGTCAACGACATGCGCATCGCGCTCGACAAGGCGATACAGGAGCGCGCCGACGACGAGAAAAAACTCGCCTCGGTGCGGCAGACCCTGGCGGAGCTGCGCAAAAGCGCCCAGCAGCGCGACTTGCAGATCGCGAACCTCAACGCGCTGATCACCCGCGAGGAGGCGGCCGCCGAACTTGCAGACACACGCGCCAAGGATTTCACCGCGCAGCGCGAAACACTCCAGACCCAGTTGTCGCAGGCGCGCTCGCAGTGCGAGTCGTTGGAACGCGAGGCGGACAACGGCGACGATGACGGCGGCAAGGCGCTGGAACAGGCGCGGGCCGATCTCGCCAAGCGGCAGGAGGCGCTTGACGACGCGCTCGCGCGGCAACGGGACGTCGACGGTTCGATCATCACGCTGCAGGCCAAAGCCGACGCGCTGCGCGACACGCTGGAATCGCGCAACGCCTCCGGCGCTCTCGAACAGGACGATCAGGTGGCCGCGATGGGGCGGCTCGCCGATTTCATCCACGTCGAGGAAGGCTGGGAGGAGGCCATCGCCCACGCGCTGGATGCGTTCTCGGGCGCCATCGTGGTGCCGGGGGAGCGCAACCTCCTGCATGCGCTGCGCAAGGCGAAGCAGGATCGTCTGGGCAAGGCCGTGCTCGTGATGTCCGACGCGGCTGAAAGCGGTGCCGGTGCCCCGGAACAGGTGGCCGTCGCTGAGGAGAACGATGGTTCGCCATATCGGACGCCGTGTGCGGCCGGCACGATGGTGTCGGCGAATCCGGATGCACCGGACCCGGGCCGAGCCGCGGGGGTCGTCGGCGCGGTGCGGCTGCTGCTCAACAACGTCGTCGCGGTCGAGACGATGGATGAGGGCGTGCGGATGGTCCGCGACGGCGGATGGGCGCAGGCCATCACCCGCGACGGGGAGGTCGTCAACCCGGTGGGTGCCGTGGGCGGTTCATCACTGTCGCAAAGCGACCTGTCCTTGGCGGTGAGGCGGGATAAGGCACTGAAGCGGATTACGGTGCTGCAAGGGCAGCTGGACGACATCACGCGGCAGGTTGGCGAGGCCCGTCAGCGGCGGGACCAGGGGCGAGTGCTGGTCGACAAGGAATCGCAGCGGCGCATTCAGGCCAAGCTCAAGTCCGAACAGGCCGCGAAGGCGTTGCAATCGGCCGAGTCGCGGATGAAGGGCGTGGAACGTCAGGCCGCGGCGATCGAGGAGAAGCTGCGCGGCAGTGTCGAGGAACGCCGGAGCCATCAATTGAAGCTCGACGATTTGCGGCGGGCGCTCGCCGCGATCCGGGATTCCGGCGCGGAACATGCCGACGTCGACGAGCTGGGGGAGCGCGAGCATCGGCTGGAAGCCGCGTTGAACGCTACCCGCGAGCATGAGGTCACCGCGAAGATCGCGTGGACGGAGGCGGAACGCAAGGTCGAGTCGTTCAAGCGGCAGGCCGGGCTGTTGCGCGACAACGCCGCGGAGGCCACGCAACGACGCGCGCGCATCGAGGCCATGAACGAGCGTCGCAAGGCGCAGGCCGCGCACGCGCAGCGCATCGCCGACGATGCCGCGCAGGTCGCCTCCCTGGTGGCGGCGAGCATCGACGATGTGATCGCCAAGCGCGAGGCGCTGCAGGCCGAGGCATCGAACCACGACGCGGAGCTGAAGACGCTGCGGGCGCAGCGCGATGGCATCGAGCCGAAGGTCGCGGGACTGCAGCGGCGTGAACACGAGCTGGATGTGGATCGCGAACGATTGGCCGGGGAATTCGGGCAGTTGACGCAGAAGGTGTCGGATGACCTGGGACTTTCCATCGACGAGCTCACCCGCGATTTCGGCCCCGAGCGGCCGGTGCCCGTGCTGGACGAGAACGGGCGTCCCGTGCCGCGTGCGGACGCTTCTGAACCTGAATCCGAGTCCGAACCAGGCTCCGAATCTGACGGAGGCGACGACCCGAGCCGGTTCGAAACCGTTCCGTATGACCGTGCGGAACAGCGCAAGAGGCTGGAGAAGGCGAAGCGCGACCTCGCCGCGCTCGGCAAGGTCAATCCGTTGGCCGGCGAGGAATACGACGCGCTTGAGACCCGCAACCAATACCTGAACGACCAGCGCAACGACGTGGTCAAATCTCGCGATGATCTGATGAAGCTCATCAGGGATCTGGATTCCACGATGGTGAGCGTGTTCAAATCCGCGTTCGATGATACCGCCGCCGCGTTCGAGAAGATGTTCTCCACGCTGTTCCCCGGCGGTACCGGCCGTTTGCGTCTCGACGACCCCGATGACCTGCTTGCCACGGGCGTCATCGTCGAGGCGAGCCCGGCCGGCAAACGCGTCAAGCAGCTGAGCCTGCTGTCCGGCGGGGAGCGGTCCCTGACCGCGCTGGCGCTGCTGTTCGCGATCTTCACCGCGCGGCCGAGCCCGTTCTACGTGATGGACGAGGTGGAGGCCGCGCTCGACGACGTGAACCTGACCCGCCTTATCAACGCGTTCAACGAACTGCGCGAACACGCCCAGCTCATCATCATCACCCACCAGCAGCGCACGATGTCGATCGCCGACGCGCTGTACGGCATCACGATGCGCTCCGACGGCGTCACCGCCGTAGTCAGCCAGAAACTCAGCCGCTGACCCCGCATCGAAGACCACCCTCCGGCGCTGCGCGCCACCTTCCGCCAGCGGGAGGATTACCGATTGCCGACCCGCTGGCGGGGCTGTCGGCCGTAGGTCGACTGGGGTGGCCGTGCATCCGGGGATGTGGCTGTTGCTCCGCCCGCCCGACCTTTTTCGCCTGCGCCGACTCTAGCGGCGGATGGCCTTGGCCCGGCTGACGGTGTCCTCCACGAGGACGGCTTGGGCGTCGATGATCGGCAGCTGAGGCAGCGGGAACGCCTCGTTGAGCACGGAGAGCTCGGTGCAGCCGAGCATCAGCGTATCGCAACGGCACGTGCCGGCCGGATCGAGCATCGCCTGCAGCACCGACTCGTAGCGCTGCAGATTCAGGTCGCCGGTCCCCTTCACGTCGTCGTAGATCAGTGACGTGATGCGCTCCTGCAACTCGTCGTCCGGCTCGACGAAGGTGTAGCCGGCCTCCTCGACGGCCTGACGGTACACGCCCGAAGCCCGCGAGCCCATCGTGCCGAGGAATCCGACGCGGTGGAAACGTTCCTTGGGGTATTGCCCGGCCATGTGCGCGACGGCGCCGCGCGGCATGTGCAGGATCGGCACCGGCGTCAGCGACTGGAAATGGTCGTAGAAGTAATGCGCGGTGTTACAGGTGAGCACGATGAAGCTCGCGCCCATCGCGGTCGCCTTGTCGATGTCGTCGGCGATTATCGGGAACGGGTCATCGTCGGACTGCCCGATGATGAACGCGGTCCGGTCGGGCACGGCCGCGTCGTTGAACACGACGTAGTCGAGGAACTCCTGGTCGCTGTGGGCGTGCGTCTCACGGTTGACCAACCGGATATAGCTTTCCGTGGCCAGCGTGCCCATGCCGCCCAATACCGCAAAAAATGGTCGTCTCATAAATGTCGCCGTCGATTCCGAAAAGTCAGTCGTTCTTGCCGAGATACGTGTCGTAGTTCTTCGCGGTCAGCCGGTGCAGCCTCCACAGCAGCAGCCGGCGCCTGAACGACAAGTCCCGCCCGTAGCGCAGCGTCCAGCCGGATTTGCCCGCCTTGTGCAGCGCGATTCCGCGGTCAAGCGCCTCCCCCGGCTCCGCGTACTTCTTGAGCGTCGAGAACGGCACCTCCAGCAGCATGCTGTCACCGCGGCCGATGACCGTGTCGCCCTCCATCGGGTTGCCGAGTACCAGGTCGTCGACGAAATACTCGGCCAGGTTGAAGCCGTTAAGCGTCACGAAGAAGTTCGTGCGGCCCTGGCGCAGGTTGATTTCGAACAGCTTGTACTCTCCGTCGCGCGGGTCGAACTTGATGTCGAAGTTCGCGACGCCCTCATATCCGATGCTTTCCAGGAAGCTCTTGATCTTCAGGCAGAATCCCTCGTTGTAGTCGGGGATGATCGCCGCGTAGTTGCCGATGGCCTCCGGCGTCGGGTCGGCGAGCAGCACGTGGCCGAGCACCATCATGCGCACATGGTGGTCATGGTCGACGTAGGCGTTGAGCACGCGCATGTTGGCGTCGGAGCCGGGGATGAAGTCCTGGATGATCAGCTCGGAGCCGTAGCCGGCGCCGTAGATCGCGGAGACGACATGGGCCAGCTCCTCGGGCGTGTGCAGAATGAACGCCTTCTTGCGTCCGGGGAAGTCCACGTGCAGGTATTCGACGCTGTTCGCCGGCTTGACGGCCACGGGGAAGCCGAACGGCAGGTCGTGATGCTTGCCGGCCGCGGCACCGGCCTTGTCCAGAACGAACGTGAGCGGGTGCGGCAGGTCATACTGGGCGCACAGCTCGTAGAAGGAGGTCTTGTTGCTCAGACGGTCGTGCAGGTCGGCATCGACCGACACGAACGTGAAATACGGCTTCAGCTCGTCCTTGTACCGGCTCAGCAGCTCGCTGTAGTCGTCACCGCACGCGATGAGCAGGAACGTGGTGTCGGGTCGCTCGGACGTGAGCCGGCGACCGGCCTCGACCATGTGACGGCGGAAGGATTCCGGCTCGGTGAAGTCCGCGAAGAACGTCGGCTCCATAATCGAACTGAATTTGGTGACGGAAAGCTGCATACGGCCGTATACCAGCGATTTCAGGCCATACGCGCTGTGGAACGCGCGGGCCATCGCGTAGGCGCAGGTTTCACTGCCGAGTAGTACAGGCTGGAAAGCCGTCATTATCGATCCTTCTGTTGGACGTTCACGATTGCTTATGACATTCTACATACTCCGTGTGGCGATGGGAGGCCGTTTCGTGCGCAGAGTGCGAAGATGCGGTCACGCGGGCCGTTGCCCCTGGCGCGGGGGGACGATACATTGAAATAAGACGTATTCTCCCGATGGAACGAGGTTGGTCATGGAAGAGACGACGGCACGGGGATTCGCGGAACTTCGTGAGGCGTTGGCGTCCCGCACCGGGACGCGGCCGGAGGACTGGTTCCCGGTCTTCAAGGCACGGTACGGCATGCAGGTGGCGTTCGACGCAGTGAGGTCGGTTCGTGGCGACGGCTCGGTGCTCACCCAGCTGTTCACCTGCTGCACGGCGGTCGATCCGATTGTTGTGAGCGGGCTGAGACCGCGGTATGCGGATGTGGGCGCCGACACGATGGGCATTGACGTCGCCAAGGTGGAGTCCATGCCGCTGGGGAGCGACGAGCAGGTGCATGCGATGGTGATGCAGCATACGTTTGGCGCGATCGATGAGGACTCGTCCCGGCGGCTGGCCGCGCTGGCGGGGCAGATGGGGGCGTTGCTCGTCGAGGATTGCGCCCACTGCGTGACCCGCATGGCCCGTGATGCTGCGGGATGGCCGTTGGCCGACATTTCCGTGCACTCGTTCGGCGTGGAGAAGATGCTGCCGACCAGATTCGGCGGCGCCATCTGGGTCAATCCGCGGCTGCGTGAGCGGGATGCGGCGCTGGACGCCGAGACCCGAGGCCGGCTCGCCGCGCTGGAGCAGCCGTCCCATCATCTGGATACGGTCACGAAACTGTATATCAACGAGAACCGCGTGCTGTCGCGTCTGGGCGGATTCGGCGGGCGGATGCGTGAGCGACTCACCGCTTCGGGCTGGTATGAGCCGCCGATTTCCGACAAGGAGCGTCGCGGCGCACTGGAATATGAGCCGATGACGGTGACGCCGTGGATCGCGCAGCAGGCGGTGGCCGGCATCTCCGCGCTCGACGCCAATGAGAATGGGCGGCGCGCGGTCGTGACCATGTATCGCGAGGCTTTTGCGGGCGTCGACGGGTTGGGTGTTCCGGCAGTGGCGATGGACGGCGAGGCGCAGCCGCTGTTGCGGTTCCCGCTGTTCGCGCGGGATACCGAGGCGGCGGAGCGCATCATCGCCGCAGCGCGGCAGGCGGGTGGCTACGCCGAACGCTGGTACCGCCCCGAACTGTTCCCCGGCGTGACCGATCCGGCCGCCTATGGGCTCGACACGTTGGACCGCTCCACCGTGCCGGTCAGCGACCGTCTGGTCTCCACCGCGCTATGCCTGCCCACCGAACTGGGTGAAGACGCGGTTCGCCGCGTCATCGACGCCGTCCGCGCCGCCGTCTGACCACCGGCACGTCTGACCGCCCTCTGGCGCGCAGCGGGCGGTCAGACGTCTCACCCGTTACACCGCGCCGGGAATCTTACTTCTTGAGGGTGTTCTTCAGTGATTTGGCGAGCTTGAGGGAGCTGTAGAAGGCCTTCTTGATCGGCACGTCACGCCCGGCGGCCACCGGGGTGATTTCCTCGGTGAACTTGCACTTGAATTCGTTGAGGCCGTTGAGGCTCGGTGCCAGCTCGGAGCCGATGCCCATCAGATCGTATTCGGTGATGCCCTGCGAGCCAAGGATGCAGCACTCGGTGTACAGCAGCTTGTCGGTCACGTGCAGGCGCATCACGTCGTTGCGCATGCCGGCATAGTAGCGTACCGCGTGCGTGCCGTTGACGGTCACGATTGACCATGCCACCACGCGGCCCTCGATGCGGGCCGCGAACACGCGGCAATGATTCGCGCCCAGCGCCTCGATCATGTCGGAGTAGTCGGTGATCGGAGCGGGCGTGAATCCGTCGCGCTTGCCGGTCTCCACCATCACGTCGTAGTATTCCGCGAAGTCGGCGATCGCCTGCTTCGTCTCGTCGGCGATGTCGGCCGGGCATTCGCGCAGCGACTTGCGCACGTCGCGGCGGCCGCGACGCTTCATGCGACTCAGGATCGCATCGTCGCCGCCGGTCACGTCGATCACCACGGTCTGGTCGTACGGCACGGTCGACAGCACCGGCACGGTGCCGTCGGTGAACCACGTGTCGATGCGGATGAACGCCACGTGCCTGTCCGCTCGGTGCACTTCGGCGGCGATCGCGTCGATGGCCTCGCGTTCCAGCGCCTCGTCCGGCTTGACGATCCAGACCGGGCCGTGCATCGAACGCAGGTAATGGTATCCGTGCGTCTCCATGTCGATGAATGCGATGAACGCGACGGTCTCGCCGTCTCGCTGGATCAGGTACACGCCCCAAGGAGTGCGGCCGGGGATGTCCGCCTGGAAGCGTGCCCACACGTCGGTCTGTTCGATCGGCAGCGTCACGCCGGCATCGGCCGCCGCCTGTTCCATTTGCTGGTAGTCGGTTTTCTGTAACGTAATCATGCTTGTCTTGCTTGTCTTTCTATCGGTTCGTGCGCTTTGGCGGCTCAGGCGAACATGCGCTCGACGATGCGGTCGTCGCCCTCGAACGGCACGTGCTTGTTGTGGTCCTTGATCCAGCGTTCGTCACCCTTGCCGATGATGAGGATGATGTTGAACCGGTCGGCGTGCGCTCGGGCGTCGTAGATCGCGTTCGTGACGGCGCTCGGGCGGTCGGAGATGACGGTGGACGCGATGCCGGGCACGGTGATGTACCGTTGCATCTCCATGCAGATGTCGATGAACGGTTCGGTGTCCGTGTCCTCGGCGGTGAAGATGAAGCTGTCGATGCGATGCTGCGCCGCTTCGACGATCTCCTTGCGCCGGTCGTACGCCTTGTTGCCGGCCGAACCGGTGACAAGCGTGATGCGCGGGTGCTGCGAGCCGAACCGCTCGTCGACGAAATCGAGCAGCGCGGTCACGGAGGCGTAGTTGTGCGCGTAGTCGACGATCGCCAGCGTGTTGGACTGCGGGTCGTGGAACTGCTCCATGCGGCCGGCGATGCGCACCGGCTCCATCGCGTGCGTGGCCGCGGCGTCGGCGGTCAGGTCGATTCCGGCGGCATGCGCGATGGCCAGCGCCGCTGCCGCGTTGGCGTAGTTGAAGTCGCCGTCCAACGCCAGACGGAACTCGCCGAGATCAGCGCCGCCTGCGGCGATACGGTAGGCGCTGTGCTCGGCGTTCGCCGGGCTTGCGGTGACATCGGCGGCATCGGATCCGGCGGGGCTCTGCCCGTCCAGCAGCTCGAACGTGGTGACCGGCACGCCGGCGTCCGCCGCGTCCTGACGCAGCAGGTCGGCATGATCGCTGGCCGCGCCGAGCACCAGCGCGCGGCTGTTGCGCACGATCTGGCGCTTGCAATACAGGTAATCCTCGAACGTCGGATGCTCGATCGGGCTGATATGGTCGGGGGAGATGTTCAGGAACGTGGCCACGTCGAACGTCAGCCCGTACACGCGCTCGACCTTGTACGCCTGCGAGGAGACCTCCATGACGAGGTACTTCATGCCGTTGTCAGCGGCCTCTCGCATCATGCGGAAAGCGTCCATCGACTCGGGCGTGGTCAGGTCGGACTCGACGTACGTGTGCCCGTCCAGGCAGTTGTCCACGGAGGAGAACAGCGCTGCCTTGCCGTGCGAGTGGGCGTTCAGCACGGCCTGGGTGAAGTACGCGGTCGTAGTCTTGCCCTTGGTGCCGGTGATGCCGACCACGGTCAGCTCGTCCTGCGGTCGTCCGTAGAACTCCGCGGACAGCAGGCTCATGGCCTTGCGCGCGTCATTGACGATCAGGCCGGGTGCGCCGGTCTCTGCCGAAAAATCGGTGTCGGCCACGTATGCGGCCAGCCCGCGCTCGTCGATGTCATGCAGATACTCGGCCTTGAACCGCCCCTTGCAGCACAGCAGCGTGCCCTCGCGCACGTCCCTCGTGTCATAGGTGATCGCCGAAAAAGCGGTGTCAGCCCCTTCGATGTCGTGCGCATCAAGCGTCCAACGATCCGCGCGGATGATCTCCCGAAGCAGACCGTGCCGCTTGAGCAGTTGCGCCGCCGATGCCAACGTTACCGTCATACCAAAACCTTTCCTCATGGTGCCGCTGCCATTGTACAAGCCCGACGACCGCGGGAACGATATGCGCGACATGTGCTGATAAGTCCATCACAAAACCGTGCCCACGCTCACAATTTCACCGCACGTCTTGCATACAATAGTGAGCGTGACCGACGAACAGCAACCGAACGAGACCGCGGCGCAGGAGCGAGCGAGATTCGAGAAGCTCGCCATGCCCGCGGTCAACGCGCTGTACCGCCAGGCGATGAAGCTCACCAACAATCCCGAGGATGCCCAGGACCTTGTGCAGGACACGTTCGAACGCGGATTCAAGGCGTTCGACAGTTTCGAGGACGGTTCGAACTTCGAGGCGTGGATGACCACCATCGAGCGCAACGCATACTTCAACCAGTACGCGAAGGCGAAGCGGCGGCCGCAGCGGGCCAACGACTCCACCGGCGAATACGACGACTGGGACATCTACGCGGCGTCCGAGCACTCCTCGGAGGGGCTGAAATCCGCGGAGCAGGAGTACCTGGACGCCTTCGCGCCGCAGGAGATCATGGCGGCGCTCGCAAAGCTCCCGCCCGAGCGCCGGCAGGTGTTCATCGACGCAGCCATCGACGGCAAGTCGTACCAGCAGGTCGCCGACGAGCAGGGCGTGAAGATCGGCACGGTGATGAGCCGCCTGAACCGTGCGCGCACCCAGTTGAAACGCGAACTGTCATCGTACGCGCTGGCGCACGGATACGGCGACGCCCGCAAGCAACTGCCAAGTTCACCGTCCGCGAACTCCAGATCCCCGGTGAGCGTTCATAATGGAGATGACGGAATGCGATCCGTTGCGACGAGCGAAAGGAAGGAGCAGGCGTGAGTGACCCTATTGAGCGGCACAGCCATATTTCCATCACACGGCAGACGCCTGTGGGCATCGTCCATGCGGATATGCATATCACATCGGTGGAGATTTCGGGCATGCCCGGTGACATGGGCGATGATCTGGTCGGGGACTGTTTCGACCCGGATTCGTGTTGCGACGAGCATGAGAAGGCGATGATCGCGGCGCTGCGTGCGTATCTGCGGCCCGAGGTCGCGCCGGAATGTCTGCTGGCGCGGTTGCGCGACACGCTTGACCGCTGCTGCTGCGAGGATGGCGGGAATGCTGCCGGTGCCGTCGACGAGCCGGGACGGTCCGCGCAACCCGCGCAGCCTGTACGCGGCGCTGCGGTCGTGTCCTGAGACGCGATTTCGGCTTGGGCCCCTGTCTCGAAGCTCGGCAAGCAGGATAAAACGGGTCTGCATAATAAAACGGAATAATAAGATAACAAACGGGTCTGCCCGGCTTTCGCTGGGACAGACCCGTTGTCGTCTGTTATGACACCGCCGTATATGGCGATGTCTCGCGGCGTGGAATCACGCCGTCAGGCAAGAATCAGGCGTTCGGCCTTTTGCCGTGGTTGGCGGCCTTCTTGCGACGATCCTTGCGCTTGCGTCCGCGCATGCCCATGATGGACTCCTTTACTACGATTAATAAGCCTTGGGAATTATCACATACGGGGTAGACGTTGTGCAAGTGGCGAATTGTCACCGGCCGTAGGACGGCCGGGTGTCGGTCACTTGACCGTCACCTCGTAGCGCACCACGGTCGTGACGCTCTTGCCGGGCTCTATCACGGTCAGGTGGTCGCCGCTGCGGAACGCGTTGGCCGGGGCGGTCATCGGCTCGACGGCGATGCCGTTCGGATGCTGGTCGAACGGGGCGCCGGTGGCCGTGTAGCATTGCCACGCGTTGATGGTCTCGTCGCCGACCAGCTTGATCTCCATGCCATCGGGGCGGGTGAACACGGTCGTTGTCGTGCCGTCGTCGGCGCGGTGGACGTCCACCCAGGCGTCGTCGAACGCGCGTCCGTCCAGAACCGGGTCATCGCGCAGATCGAACTTGGTGCCGTCCACAGGCTCCAGACCGGCGTCAACGGTGACGTGCGTGTCCGCGTCGATCTTCAGGCGGCATGCGGCCGAATCGGCGTCACGCTGCTCGCTGGTCTCGCCGTTTTTGCCGTTCGCCACCCACGGGTGCAGGCCGAGCGCCCATGGCGCCGGCTCGTCGCCATCATTGCGGGCACTGACCGTGACGGTCATGCCCTTGTCGTTCAGCTCGTACGTGGCGGTGACGGTGACGTCGAACGGATAGCCGTCGAGGTTCGGGAAGCGCAGCGACTGGGTGACGCTGTTCTCGGTGAGCGATTCCAGCTTCCACATGTACTGGTATGCGTAGCCGTGGTTCGCGTTGTTGCGCGGCTCGGGATGGTACTCGTTGACCGGCGCGCAGTAGTGCTTGCAGTTGAAGTCGTATTCGCCGTCCTTGATGCGGTTCGGCCAAGGCGCGAGGATATAGCCGCAGCAGGTCGGCGTCAGGTCGTCCGGTCCGTAGCTGCAGAACACCTCCTTGCCGCCGTAGTCGAAACGGCGCAGCTTCGAGCCGAGCTCGCAGACGACGGCGGAGAAATCGCCATGATGGATGGAATACTGGTTGCCGGTACGCGGTGTGGTGCCCATTGCTTGCTCCATGATCGACAGTGATATTGTTACCGCTCGCTATCATAGTGTGCGCTGGGCTTTTGCCGTGTGCGGTCGGGGTGTCGCCTGTTGCCCCCGGGCGTTGTCATGTGCCGGTATCGCACGCGTAGGGATGTTCCGGCCGCACCCGTGCGCGTGCCTTTGCTACGCTGAGTCGTTGTGATTGAGTGATGCCGCATGGCGGCCACTGACTGCATGAGGAGGATGATATGGCGAAACGCATCGTGCTGGCGGACCCGCGCGGATTCTGCGCCGGGGTGGACCGGGCGATCCTCACCGTGCAGACCATCCTGAAGGCCGCGTCGGCGCGGGTGGATGGCCTGCCTCCGGTGTATGTGCGTCGTCAGATCGTGCACAACCGGCATGTCGTCGAGGATCTCGCCGCGCAGGGGGCCGTGTTCGTGCAGGAGCTCGCGGAGATACCTGACGAGGCTGCTGCCGCCGGCATCCCGATCGTGTTCTCCGCGCACGGCGTGTCGCCGCAGGTCAAGGCGGAGGCCGCACGTCGCGGCATGCACGTCGTGGACGCCACCTGCCCGCTGGTCAGCAAGGTGCATCGTGAGGTATTGCGTTTCGTGCGCGAAGGCTACGAGATCATCTACATCGGCCATCGGGGGCATGATGAGGCGGTCGGCGTGGTGGGGGAGGACCCCGTGCATGTGCATCTGATCGAACATGAGGCGGACGTGGATTCGCTGGATTTCCGGCCGGAGCAGAAGCTGGTGCTGCTCACGCAGACCACGCTCAGCATCGATGAGACGGCCGGCACCATCGCGGCGCTCAAGTGCCGGTTCCCGTGGATGAAGGAGCCGCCGAGCTCCGATATCTGCTACGCCACGTCCAACCGCCAGGCCGCGGTGAAGCTCGTTGCCGAGCAGTCCGATAGCGTGGTGATCGTGGGGTCGGCGAACTCCTCCAACTCGGTGCGGCTCATGGAGGTCGCGCAGGGGGCGTTGGGGGAGCGCGGGCGAGCGCACCGCGTGGATGACGCGAACGAGCTCGACCCGTCATGGTTCGACGGGGTCGAGGCGGTCGGCGTCTCGTCGGGCGCATCCGTGCCGGACGAACTGGTCGCGGGCGTCATCGAGGCCTTGCGCGCACAGGGCTTCACCGATGTATCCACCGTGGAGACCATCAAGGAGAACATGCATTTCGTGCTTCCGGCGGAACTCCGCCGGAAGCCCTCGCAGGCGCGGTAGTGCGCCTGCTCGCCTCACCGCCTCTGGTGGGACGAGGCGTATAGCAAACCCTATGTGAGGGTGTTCAACGCCAATGACGGGGCCGCCACGGTTCTCGGCATCGCGGCGGGGGAGTGCTCCACACTCGCGGTCGACGGCAAGGTGACGCTGACGGGAGGCTCCACGGTGAACGTGGGCGCTGACGGGTATGCGGCGGCGGGACTGTCCGCCACCGGTGCGCCCGTGGGCGCCGTCGCGCTTGCCGACCGCAGCCGGGTCCTTGCTGCGACACCGTGAAACCAGTGGCCCAAGCGGCGGAGAATCCGCCGAATAGTCGAGGCCTTCCCGATTCGCGCTCTCAAAACTCGCAGATACGAAAAGCCGTTTGTTGGAAAATGGCGGTTTCCGATTTCGTATCTTCGAGTTTTGAGAGCGGTAGTATGGAAGACATGGGCAAAAAAACGAAGCATGAGAAGGGTGCCGGCTCCACGCCGGCGACTGTGCAGCTGGAGAAGGCCGGAGTGCCGTTCAAGACCTACGAGTACGAGCATTCCAACGACCACATGGATGACGGTTACGGGGTGGAAGCCGCGAAGAAGCTCGGATTCGATGAGCATCAGGTGTTCAAGACGCTGATGGCCGACACCGGTTCCGAGCGCGTGGTGGGCGTGGTGCCGGTCAGCGGACACATGGATCTGAAGGCGTTGGCGGCGGCGGTCGGTGCGAAGAAGGCATCGATGGCCGACCCGAAGGTCGCGATGCGCGAGTCCGGCTATGTGGTCGGAGGCATCTCGCCGCTCGGGCAGCGCACGCATCACAAGACCGTGCTTGACGAGAGCGCTCTGCAATTCGACGAGATCCTGCTGTCCGGCGGCAAGCGCGGGTTTTCGGTCGGCGTCAATCCGCATGATCTGCTCAAGGTATTGAACGCGGTCGCTGCGCCCATCGGTACGTGGTGACGGAGTCCGGCTCAGCCCGCCGGCAAGTGCCGAGCCGGTAAAAACAAAGGGTTTATGGTTTGGCTCCCACAGTGCTTCTCTGTGGGAGCCCAAACCATAAACCCTTGTGGAATCTAGCGGCCTAGACCGCAGGGATTCACTCGGAGATCTCGGCGAAGTACAGCAGGGTACGGATCATGTTGCAGGTGAAGCCGTACTCGTTGTCGTAGAAGGACACGGTGCGGGCCATCGTGGTGCCGTCAACGGTGTTCACGTCGGTCTGCGTCGGGTCGAACACGCCACCGTGGGTGTCGCCGATGATGTCGGAGGAGACGATGCCGTCCTCGTTGTAGCCGTAGTACTCGGTGTTGGAGAAGGCTTCCTTGAACGCGGCGTTGATCTCGTCAGCGGTGACTTCCTTGTTCAGGACGGTGGTCAGCTCGGTGATGGAGCCGTCCGGGACCTGGATGCGCTGGGCATGGCCCTGCAGCTTGCCGTTGACCTCGGGCACGACCTTGCCGATGGCCTTGGCGGCACCGGTGGAGTGAGGGATGGTGTTGATCGCGGCGGCGCGGTTGTTGCGAGCCTTCGGGAAGCGCGGGCCGTCGAGGATCATCTGGGTGCCGGTGTAGGCGTGGATGGTGGTCATGAAGCCGAGCTTGATGCCGAACTTGTCGTTCAGCAGCTTGACCATGGCGGCCATCGAGTTGGTGGTGCAGGAACCGGCGGACACGATGTTGTCGGAAGCCTTCAGGATCTCGTGGTTCACGCCGAACACGACGGTCGGGGTGGTCTCGTCCTTGGCCGGGGCGGAGATCAGGACCTTCTTGGCGCCAGCGTTGATGTGAGCCT
>OLPQ01000999.1_pt1 | contig 21942 bp, 37 predicted proteins | sample 1672451 | NCBI WGS metagenome assembly OLPQ01 (sample SAMEA3136687, study PRJEB25190) | human gut metagenome | biome: human gut; feature: human-associated habitat; material: faeces | place: Austria | collected 2013
GGAACTCTTTGCTCAAGATTTTCTCCCGCAGCAGCTTGGTGGGGCTGTGCAACACACTGGAGTGCTGCTTGATCTCCACACACTCTACCCCGGCGGCTTCCAGCTTCTGCACGGTGGACAGAGCGTTCCAGCGGTCGTACCCGCACTGTACGATCTCCACGCCGTACTTCTTCGGCAGTTCCAAGATGAACCGCTCCACAAAGCTATAGTCGATCACCTCATCGCCGCAGGCAAAGCATACCCCGGCGGCGATCAGACGGCGGTAATCCACCGCTTCTTTCTTGGATTTGTATTCCACCCGGTCTGCCGGCACAAAGCCAAACACCTTGGCGTACAGGACCCCGTCCGCCACCGTGGCCATCGCCACTGCGGTGTTGTCGTCAGTCTGGGAAAGGTCCAGTCCCAGGTATACGGGCCGTCCCTGCCAGAACTCCGGGTCCTCGGGCCGGGCGCAGGCCTGCACCTTGGTGATCTCCACATAGCCCTCTACGCCCAGGCCCTTGTACTTGATATTGTTGTGCTTGCACAGGTAGTTCTCCCGCTTGTTTTCGTACAGCACAGCCATCGTGCGCATGGCCCGCAAAGCTGAAAAGACCGTGGCGTTTTTTACCGCCACCGGGTTGGATTGGTAGATCACCCGGTCGTCGGTCATCCACAAATCATCGCAAAGCAGCGCCGTGTCCGGCTCATACAGCAGGCTGAACCGCGCCTGGCCCTCCAGCAGACCATCCAGCGTTTTCTTCGAGATGTCGATCTCATCGATCATCGCGTTGTCATCGTTGGGGTACTGGGTCGAGATGATGATGCCCAGCTTGCTTTCCAGCGTGATCTGGCTGGAGCGCATCGCCTCTATGGGGTAGGCATCCATGGCACCGGCCTCGTCCGCCAAAAAGGCGTTGGCCAGATTGCCGTCCATCTTATCCCGGCTGTAGGCCAGCGGGGTGTACTCGCTGTCGGTAGGTTTGCAGCGAATTTCGCTGCGCAGCACCTTGAAAATGCTTTCATCCGCCAGCGCCGGGCTGCTTTTGATGATCTTGCGGATGGCTACTTTCAACTCACTGGACAGCTTCAGATCCGGAGCCACCGAGAAAAAGCGGCTGAACTTCGGCTCGGTCAACAACAGCAAAATAAAAATGATGGCCGAGTTAAAGGTCTTGTAGTTCTTGCGGCAGATCTCCAGCACGGCGGTTTGGTAATAACGCCGCCCGCGCCGGTCCTTGGTGCACAGCACCGCCGTGATCAGCAGCCAGGCATAATCTTCCAGCCCCTCGTACAGCGGGCAGCCCAGATCCGGGTGGACCATCAGCCGCAGCAGCCCGCAGATGCGCCGGTAGGCTTCCTCGTCTACCCGCACACCGGGCACCCGGCCATACACAATGTCCAGCCATTGTGCGCACTGCTTTTTCACATAGCTGCCTACTTGGTCATTGTCAGGCTGCAGACACCATTTGGCGTACTTGACCGCCGGGGAGCGCTTGACGCTGTCAGCCATTGCCGATCAGCCCTATCAGCGGGTTCTCTTTGGCGGCGGGGGTCTTGGGCACACTGCGCAGGGCGCTGGCCACGGTCATGGCGCACTCTTTTTCGATGTCAAACATCATCTTGCGCTTGGCCTGCACCCGGTTGTCCGCATCCAGGATGGATTTCTGCATCTTGGCTTGCAGGGTAAAGCGTTCGCTGGGCTCCAGGCGGGTATCGCCCTGCAGCTCGTCCAGGTTGCGCAGGAAGGTCGCCCGCAGGGCTTCAAACTCCTCACATTCTGCCCGCAGCAGGCAGTAGCGGTTGATGACGTTCTCGTACAGCGCATCGTCTTTACCGATGGCCGCCAGGATCGGTTGCACCCTCAAAAATTCCCGGTGCGCGGCTTCATTCCCGGCCACGGCCTCCTGCTCCTCCAGGTGCCGCCCCGTCAGCAGCGCTTTTTCCGCTGCCTGGCGCTGTTCCAGTTCCTCCTTGGTGGCATGGCGGGCCAGCCCCACCGCCGTTTTACTCGGTCGTCCCATCTTCACCCCTCCTCTCGCTTTGGTATTTAATCAATCTCAAATCCCCATTTCGGGAATTTTTTATTTTTGAAGGTGCCCAGTCGGTGGTGCGGGCGCTTGGATTTTTGCCGGGGTAGATGCCGGGGGGATCAACTGCGGAGCGCAACGGGCCAGTGTATGCAGTTTTTCCCGCGGGATCTGACCAGCTTCGGCCTGCTCATGGCAGCGACCGCATACGGTCAACAGGTTGTCATCCTCCAGCCGCAGCGCCCAGGCCTCCTCCAAAGGTTCGATGTGATGCACTGACAGCCCGCTGCATTGCAGCCGCCCTGCTGCCAGGCAGACGCGGCACAGGTTTAGATCCCGGCTGCGGATGGCATCTCGCTTGATCTTCCAGGCATTGCTGCCACGGAAAGCATCTACCCTGCCCCCGCTCTTGCGCCGGGCAGGCCGCTGGCCGCAGTCAAACCTTGTATCATGGATGCGCCCACAATAAGGGCAGGCTTTCAGCATGGGGCACCTCGTTAAGTAAAATAGCCCACCCCGCCAGCACACAGACGGAAGAGAAAGCAAAGGATGTGCGTGAGCTTCTCCGGGCTGACGGGGCAGATGGCACAGGCGGAAGGACTTGCACCTTCATCTTGCGGTTTTGGAGACCGCTGCTTTACATTAAGCTACGCCTACAAAAAAGCGCCGGTCTTTCCCGGCTGTCAGCTGTGATAAAGAATAGGAGGATTCGCTATGGACGCAATCGCTGCCGGAGGCTGCCCAACTCCCGGCAACACAAAAGCCGCAAGGCGGTTTCCCGTTCCTTACGGCTTTTGATGATAGTATTATAGCACGGATTTTTGGCCCTAAAGTACTATTTTAACTCCTCGCATATTTCGTATAACCGTTTGGCCATAAAGAAAATGTTGAAAAGAAAAAAGTAGAATAATGCGTATACCAGGAAACAAACAAAGTAGAAAGAAGCTTTCTCAGATGGATCTGGGATAAAGAATAGTAACACCAGCAAAATAGTCGCCAGAATAATTTCGATAATTCCAAAAGATAGGGCTTCGCCGCTTTGCCATAGTGCTCGATTTTCATTAATATTACGGACATCTTTTGAAGAAACGATAGACTTTTTATCCTCAGTCATTGCCATAAAACTGAGTACGGCACCAATCAAAATTGAAATTATAACACCTAAAAGATTTATAATATCGGAGTTTATCGGTCTTTTGATAAGTGTCAACATTGCCAATGAGCCAGAAATAAACGTGAAAAAGACTAAATCCAACTTTGTGCTAAAACACATCAAGTATTTGCGAAAAATGTTTTTTGGTAACAACTGATTGATAGATTGATTCGCTTTTGAAATCAATCTCCGAATAAGAAATGCAAGCACAAGAAAAAATATCCATGTTATCGGAGAAAAAAGAAAGCTCTTGATGCAACCTGGCATCGGTGTGATACCTCCTTCCACGAATTAAAGGTTTATGTGTTGGGACACAAAAATCTGCTTTGCTTGTTCGCAAAATTTGTCTTCGTTGGTTACGCCGTCAGGATCGACGATATCTCCCAAATCAATCTGAGCTAAGGCGGCTCTGTTGTCTCCTGCTGTATAAGTTCTGGACCGTCCACCTTCCCCGGCTACCTCGAATTTGATTTCATCCGGCATAAAGTTTGTTATGTCGTCGATATCACAGGGGGTGTTTTTGAAGCCGGCCGTAAGAATTTCTTTTAGATACCTCGTTATGGAAGTTCCCGTAGGCTGATAGTAAACAAGTTCTCTTCCAGTATAGTTCATAGGAGAATGAGGCGTATCCGGGCGAGCATTACTGATAAGGCGAACTTTCTTTACTCTACCACGGTCAATAAGCCTTTTGACCGCTTCGGCCTCAGCAAATGGTGTAATGGTAGAGGTGTAAGAGCAACCAGAAATTTTTTTGGTTGCACGTTTTAACACACGAACCATAGGAGATATAATGCTGTGTCTGCCACGAGATTCGATAATGACAACGCCATTTTTAGATTGAATGTCATCAGAAAATGCGATAAACACATTAAAATGACGACATACTTGATCATCAGGCAAAATTTGAAACGACTCCTGGACTCCAGCACGATGGACAATAGAATTATCTCCTGTTTCACCATATTCGACTACAAAATGAATATATTTGCCAAGATGAACCTGTTTATCTTCGCTATAAATATCTCCTGAAGATGCTATGTGATCCAAGCGAATGCTGGCATGAGTATTTGAAGTAACATATCCGACACTTTCCTCAGATAATGTTTGTTCATAGCCACTATCAGCAGCAGTGTTTGCACCAAAGCGCTCGTTATTAAGATTGAATGTATCTGCAATTTGCAGATTAGCCTCAAGAACGTCAATTATATCACGAGAAGAACTATTTCCCGATGGATTTTCTTGGGGAAAAGACGTTTGCAGATTGATTTTTTCTGCTTGCTTTCCACGGGGAGAAATTTCTATAATATAGCTGCTGGCAAGGGATTTTTGCATAAATACTGCTCCTTACATTGCGCTTTTTGCTTATTATAACATATAGCGGCGAATTTTCAATATAAGGAGTACAGATAAATTATAGCTTACGTCGTTGGCTCTAAAGGATTACGGCTAAAGAAGTCCAAAATTTTTTCCGACAAGGAGAATAAACTCTTTATGCCATCTCTTGGCGGTAGGATAACTAATATAGCATTTCATCGCCGCCCCTTCCAATGTATGCGTCCTCTTCCAAAAAACCAGCCTGACCATCTCCAGCCGTTCCTTCCCGTTTGGCAGGGAGCGTGTCTCCTCAATAGCCCGCCGCACAGCTTCCAGTTCCCGGCGGTTGATCTCTGGCAGTTCCCGCAGGGCGGCATCGGCTACCGGGTCACTTGCCTGGCCGTGGGCGCTGGGCATTCCCGTCAGGTTCGGGGACATTTTTGTGCGGCGCAGTTCTTCCTGCCGGGCACACAGCTCTGGGTAGCGACGGATCATGCCTTTTACATAGGGCCACCAGTCGTATCGTGGGCTGCTCAATCGTCCTCACCTCCATGCTTGTGCTCCATGGCGATGCTGTTCTCCGGCTCCTGCCGGGTGGCGGCCCTCCCGGCGGAGACACCCAGCGCGTAGAACCCGGCAAACATGCAGCCCAGGATGATGTCGCCGAGGATGGTTAAAATCATCTTATCCCTTCCTTTCTCCCAAATCGCAAAACCCATTTTCTTTCACCCAACGCGGCCAACCTTTATCGCTGACGCAAACAACATGCCCTGCATAGTATGTTTCGCAAGTGGAAAACAAACAATCCTTGCACCGTACCACGTCCACCAGGTCGCAGGCTACGCTGGCACCGCGCTGGTTATCGAATTTCAGGTCTTTCATCATCCAAAACCTCCCGGATCGTAATCGTTGTCTCCGCCGGGCCGGGGGTGGGCTTGGCCCGCACGGTGAGCGAGATGTGCTGAAAGCTGTCATCCCGGATGATGCCGCCCTTGGTCAGGCCGTCCAGGATGAACTTGCCGGAGTAGTTGTCCGGGTCGCGGCGGCGGTTGTCCTGGAACTGGTACTCGATCAGCACCTCGGCCCGTTCAAAAGGGCGCTTTGGCCGCCGGGCGCGGGCCTGCCAGGTGACGCGGTCTGTCCAGTCGGCTTTTACGGCGCGGTAGGCCTGGACGTTCGTCCGCCCGTTGAACTGGTTCATCGAGGGCGGCACCCCGACGAACACGAGCCTAATCTGCTGTCCAATCATCGTGTCCTCCAGTTCCGGGCCGGGTCGCGGTTAATTTGCACCCGGTGGCCCTTGCTGCGCTCCGCAATGCGGGAGCCGATGGCCTCATCAATGGCGATCAGCTCGTCCAGCAGCTTTTCGGTGGAGATGATCGTGTAAAGCCGCTCATCGTTGTAGCGGTAGTTCAGCAGCTCAAAGGCGAGATTGAGGTCACCTTGGGTGGGGCGCTCGGCACCCTTGAACAGGTCGTCGATGTAGAGCACCGGCGCGGTTTTCAGATCCCGCATCCGTTCCACGCCCTCCGGCCCGTTCAGCAGGGCCTTGATCCGGGCGCTCTCGTCACGCCACAGCATGTACCGCACAGGATACCGCAGGGAAAGTTCCTGCAGGATGGCCGTGCAGATGTGGGTCTTACCGCTGCCGACCTGCCCGCCTGCCAGGAACCAGCCCGCCGGGGCGGCCGCGTAGGCCTTGGCGGCGGCATAGATCCGGCGCTGCCATTCATCATCGGCCTGGTATGTAGCAAAGGTCATCCGCCGCAGGGCCGGGCCGAGGCCGCTTCGATCCAGACGGCGGCGGGCTTCCCGGCGGGCCAGGCAGTGGCATGGCACCTGTACGCGGGCGGCCATCTGTTCATCGTAGCGGAAATAGTATCCGCGGTTGAGGCAATCCGGGCAGTCGATGCCGTCATCCTTGGTTCCGGGCTCGCTGTTCAGCCGGTCCACTTGGTGACGCTGCCATTCTTCCTCGGTCATCTGGTGCCGGGGCTGTACGCCGGTATCAGACAAAATCCTCTGCAAACTTTGAAGCATGGGGCTGTGTCCCTCCTTTCGGTTTCGGTCCGCAACCGTCATCGGCCTCCCACTTTCGAATAGCTGCTTTCCAGTCCTTCATAGGATTACGGCCAATCTTCCAGCCGTTCGACTCATAGTGCGCGTACCACTTATCGACGTTGACACTGTTGTTTCGCTCTCGGCAATAGGCGCGAACATCTTCGATTGATTTCGGGCGAGCCTCGCGCGTGCTCTCTCTCTTATTCTTACTTGTATTATTTAGTATTGTATTATTCTCTTGCCGGTTTTTCGGGGGAGGGTTTAACAGATTTTCGGGGGAGGGCTCCCCCAGAATTTCGGGGGAGGGCTCCCCCAGAATTTCGGGGGACTCCCCCAGATTTTCGCCGTAGGGTGCAAAGTCCAGACAGTACGGGGTGATCCGCCGCTCGTTGACGCTGTTGTCGGGATTGCGGATCACGTCGATCTTGATGTAGCCGCACATCTTGAGGTTTGCAAGCCAGCCCTGCAAGGTCGTGACCGACACGCCGTACAGGGTGCGAAAATATGTGTTCGTCGCGTAACAGTAGCCGGTATTGTTCGATAGAGCCATGATCTCGGCGAAAAAGATCTTTTCCGCCGCCTTGATTCGCCTGTCGTCCAGAATTGCCGCCGGGATAAGCACGAACTGCCGCGCCCGGTTAGCTTCGTTCGGTACAGGATATTCTTCCATTTGCATAGTGACCTCCATCAAAACGGCAGATCGCCCTCGTCGTCGTCGATCGGCTCGAACTGGACGTTGGGTTCACCGCTGGCGCTGGCATAGCCGCCCTCCGGGTTCCCTTGCTGCGACTTCGGCCCGGCAAAGTTGGCACTGCTGGCAACGATCTCAATCGCCGTTCGGTTGTTGCCGTCCCTGTCCTTGTAGGTGCGGGATTGCAGGCGGCCGTCGAGGACGATCATCTGGCCTTTCTGGAAATATTTGCAGATGAATTCGGCCGTGTGCTCCCACGCGACGACGGAAATCCAGTCTACAAGATTTTTGCCGCTGGCATCCTTGCGCCCACGGTCGCAGGCAATGGTAAACGAGCATACGCTCTTGCCGGTCGTGGTCTGGCGCATTTCCGGGTCACGGACAAGGCGGCCCTGGATTGCAATTACATTAAGCATTTTTTGTCCTTTCTGTCGGGAGATAGTTCGTCCCGAACTTAGCTATAAAACCCTCGACCGTATCGCCGGTCTCGTCGAGGTATTTCTGCTCGCCGAGTTCATGCAGCAGCTGCATACGGTCAGGGTTGAAGTGTACGCCGTCCGGCGGCTCGTTGTGGCACCAGTGGCACAAGTCCACAACCAGGCCGTGGCGTTCGGAGAGGGTGCGGCTCGGCCCGCCGAAAATGTGATGCCGCTCCAGGGCAATCACCTTTCCGCACAAGTAGCATCTTCGCATTGCCACAGGCTCAACAGCCTGTCCACCTCCTCCGGGGATTTCGTTTCAATGCCCAGGGCCTCGGCATCCTCGATCAGATCGTCGAGGAGCCGGGCCATCTCGGCGCGGTCGTAGGTGCTGGAGCCGTAGTAGAGGCAGACATCGTCGTAGTCGTCGCCGGTGCAGTGCCCCATGGGTTCAGCAAGCCAGCCAATGCCAGAGCGCTGCCAGTGTTCGCAGGTATAGGCAACAGCGGCGGTCGCAACACGCACAATCTGGAACACACCGACCCGGCGGATCGCCTCGCGGTATACATCCTCTTTCGTGACACAGACGTTCGATGTGCTGGCCTCGATGGCGATCTTTTCGCACAAAACCCAGCAGTACGCATTGGCTGACAGGCTGCGATGCTCTCTGAACGGCTTGCAAGCCGCTGTGAAGGGCTTTTCGCCGTTGAGCATATCCAATAGCCTGTACGCGGCGGATTCGTAGGAGGGCAGGATTTTCAGGCACAGGAACAGCCCCTCCCGCTCACGGGAGAACCGCCCGCCGTTGAATCGTATTTCGATCATAAGCGCCGCCAGCTTTCGTGCAGCTTCTCCGTCCAGGCGGCGGCTACTTCGGCAGCCTCCCCGGCAGAGGTGAACACCTGAGAGCCGAGCTTGTCCTGCCGCACCCAGACCGTGGTGCCGTCGGTGCGTTTGAGGAAGATCTCGGCGGGCGGCCCCTCATAGCAGGCGCACAGGATGACCGGCCGGACAATGTAGCGGCCCAGGCCGGGATCGCGGTCGCTGACATAGGAGATCATGTACAGGCAGGTGCCGAGCTGAGGACGTTCCATCATGCCTGTGCCTCCTTCTGCGCGGCCTGCTGCTTTTTCCAGCAGGAATAGCACAGACCGTCAAATTTGATTTGTGCCTGCTCCAGGGTGATGGTCTGGCCGTTCTTGAATTGAAGCCCCTGCAGCGGGCGGCCGCACTTGGCGCAGACAGGCTTTTTCGCCTTGGCCTGCTGCTGTGCCGGGGCCGCATCGGTGGTGTACTTGGTGGAATCAGCCTGCCAGTAAATGTCCGCACCCACGCCCAGCGCCTTGGCGGCCACGGAGAGCGCATCGGTAGTTGCCATCTTGTAGCACTCGTCCGAGCAGTTCGGGCCGTTGCGCTCGTTGGCGCAGAACATCGAGCCGCCGGTGCCGGGGATAGCATCCGACCATGCGCCGGTCGTTTTATCGAGAAAATAGAGATTGATGTCCACGAAGGCGGCAACCTCGCCGGTCTTTTCGCATGGCTGCAGCCATTTTTGGGTGATCTCGTATTTCCAGCCGATGCCGCAGGGGCCGAACACCTCGGTCAGGGCCTTGATTCTCCACATGGGGTTGATCTCGGTCTTGCCCTTGAGCCGGCCGCCGGTGATGGCACGCTGGGCGTTCTCCGGCACGGCGCGGAACTGCTGGTAAATCTCGAGGTTTCCCATTCCTGTTGCATTTTCCATGCTGCTGCCCCCTTACTTGATCTGCAGGTTGAACGATGTCTTGACGGTCGCGCCGGGTACGATGAGCCCGGCCTTGAGCGCAGTTTTCAGCGCGGTCTTGGACAGCTCCGGCTCCTTATACTTGAGGAGATCGTCCTGATTCACGGCCACGCCGTTGATCTCCTCGTGATCGTGGGCCTGAATCCAGAGGACCACGCTCTCCACGTCCGGCACGTCCACGGCCTCGCTGGTGCGGTAGGACAGCACGTTGCGGGCAGTTTCCAGCTTGGCAGGCTTCACGCCCAGCCCGGCGGCCCGCTTGAGCTGTTTGTCCATGTAGGCAACCATGCGGTCGGCCTGGGCTTTCTTGGCCTTGTAGCGGGCAGCCAGAGCATCCGCTTCGGCCTTGATCTCCTTCGCCTCTGCCAGTAGCCCCTTGTAGGCGCAGGCACAATCGTCCAGCTTTTGGGCAAAGTCGCCCGCCAGAGATTCGAGGGTATCGTCGAAAGCCTCCTCCGGCACTTCCCCGGCATCGTAGGCATCCAGAAATTGCTGGATCATATCAGGAATTTCATAAAGTTTCATGGGGTAGCTCCTTCATAATGACAGGAATCCACTGCTCAGCCATTGCGGCGGCGATTCCCGGAAATGTTTTGGCACGTGTTTTAGGGTCACGTTCTTTTCGGCCCTGGAATTTGCGATAGTTTCCATGGGAATCTTTGCAGCCGCCGTTGACGTATGGCTCATGCGAGGCAAGGATCTCGGTCGCAAAGGAGGAAGATTTTTCGGCCATAGGCAGGTGCGTTTGCTGTAGGGGTGCCCGTACTCGTATGGCTGAATTGCCTGTGCATACGGCGGCAAGCCTACAATTTTCATGGGTGTTGGGTTTTCAACAGCAATGTGAGAGATAGAAGCATTGAAAAATTGGAGAAAGAACGCTTTTGCTTCCATGGCCTTTTGAAAGCGTTCCTGAACAATTTCACCCTTAACACGCATGCGGACGGCCCCTGCATTTGTCAGATAGGTGCAGGGGGGGGTGAGCAATGAGCAGATCCCATTTGTCTATGTAATGGTGTGTGCCGTCCATTGTCACAACCTGCCCGCCCTCGACAGCCTTCAAGGCATCTCCAAGAATGTGCCATTCCGGGTGTCCGCCGGATGGCTCTTGCAAGTCGCAGCTATATGCCTCAATCCCGCGGGAGCGGAACGCGGAGCAGACGGCCTGGCTCTCCTCACAGGCAATTAAAACTTTAGGTGTTCTCACGGCAGTTGGACCTCACTTCCTGCCCGCATTTCGGACATTTTGATTTGTATCGTCTGCCGACCGTCCCAAGGGCGGTGCAGCACGTTGGGCAGATCCAGACACCGGGGCCGGTGAGCGATAGCTGCACGAGTGGCGCCGGGGGGGCTTGGCGAAAGGGTCGTAGTCAGGGTCGCTGGGCTTAATCGGCGGCAGCGGCGGTGTCTCCGGTAAGTACATCCTCGGCCCCTCCTTCCTGCTGGTAGTTGTGAATCAGAGTGTCGAGACAGTCCTGCTGCCAGGCCTGGACGGATTTATAGCCCTGTGCGGCGCAGATCTTCGGCAGCAGTTCGGCGGTGGCATTGTCCACGCGCAGGCAGATGCGCCGGGTCTTGCGGTGGCGATCTCCCTTGCGGCGGTCAGGCTTGCGAGGGTGTACGGGGACGCGGGCCTCCTCGGGGATCTCGATCACGTCCGGCGTTGCGGCGGGAAAGGTGACCTCCTCGCCGGAGTAGATGTCGTGCAGTGGGCAATTCAACACCGAGAGGATCACGCCCATCAGGGGCGGGGTGGGCAGGCAGATGCCGCTTTCCATCTTGGAGTACAGTGCCACATCGACGCGCGGCTCGACTTCCTTCATCTTGGCCACGATCTGCGGCTGTGTTAGCCGCCGGTCGAGACGGGTTTCGCGGAGGTTCATTCTGCCGCCTCCGCTTTGTCATTGTATACGATTCCGAAAATGTAGTGCGAACGATAAGTAATGCCTGCTACAACGAAGACTTTTTCGCCGTCATCGTTGGCCTTGAAAGTCATGGGACAGCCGAGCAGGTGCGAAAAGAAGCGCACATTTGCGGCACCCAGGTGAACGGACGGGAAAGTTTTGTCGCCATCCAGGACATCGAGACAGGTGAAATCGACCTCATCCGGGCGGAGTACCTTGTCAAGCATGCGGAGCTGATCGAGGTTGTCAATCACACGGTCGAGCCATTCCTTCGGCTCAAGTTTCTGAATTTTGGCGTTTTCCATGGTGTTACTCCTCTCTATTGCCTTCTAGCAGAACTCCGGCGGCGTGGTTGGCGATCAGCACGGAGCCGATCAGGTAGGCGGCAGCAGGTTCCCCGGCACCCTCAGCCAGGCCGACGATTGCGGCCATGGCGGTGATGCCGCAGGCGGTGAGGGCCAGTTTTGCGGCCAGCACCTTGCAGGTGCGGCGCATTTGGTGTACAATAAAGACGCGAGGTTGTGCAATTTCGCGCTTTTGGCCGTTCGGGTGCGCCAACACCCGGGCGGCCTCTTTGTTTGTGGGCATAATGGATTCCTCCTAAATTTTGATGGTGTCGGTCTGTAAAAAGGCATCCAGCCAGGCATAGGCCCCGGCGCGGCTGATGAGCAGCTTGCGCTGGCCCCTGCCCTGCTGCGGCGGGTCAAGCCCAACCGCGAACGGAAACCGCCCGGCCACGATGTACTCGGCCATGGTCTCCGGATTGGCGGGCACCAGATTTGCCTTGAAGTATTCGCACAGGTCCTGCAGCGTCATCGTGGGGCGCATGGCAAGTTCGGTGCTGGTCATTGGTTTCACCTCCTTGTGCGGGTGAATTTGTTTGTGTACACTCTCCTGCCATGCTATAATCAAGCTGGAAAGGTCGTGTAAAAATGACGGATAAAGAGTTTAAAATTTGTTTTGCAGTGCGCCATTATCATACTTTTGGCAAAATACTTAAAAAAACTGGATACAACAGCTTTGATGATTTACAAGACGAATTTGCCTATAACGCACTTGATTTCGATGGAATGGACCCGACAGACCAGACGGTCATCACGCTTACGCGGCAAGCGGAAAATGAGTACCATCAGCGTTTTCATGCGTCTGTTACTTGCTGGGTGGCTTTTTATGGCGCAATTACGGCTACGATCGCAATCATTGCTGACGTTGTCATGCACTTCTTATAAAATGCCTACTTTTTGCAGTAAGCGAATCGTGACCAGAATGAGTGCAACCGTACCCTGCACAGCGCTATAAAGAGACAAGGCAAAAAGCAATAGGTCCTGTCTCCGCGCTTCCCGTTCCTCTTGGCTTTCACCATCGTGCCGATGACGGAAGCTGTGTAGCGCACAGTGCACTTTACGGTAGGTCTGTTTAATGGTGCCCATCGGTTTCACCTCCTTTTTGCGTTGGTAGTCTGGACTATGGGACGGTGGTTGGTGGTGGGTTGTGTGTATATCCATTCGATGCTATAATGAAATCAAAATGGAGGTGCATACGAAGATGCTTCAAAAATTTGCGATTGTGCTTGCAGTAATCTTGGGATATAGATTTTTGTTCTGCCTATCCGGGCTACTGCGCACCATGTACTATGAAAGGCTATACATGGATTACCTGGCAGGAAAGCACGGCGAATTTGCAAGCTGCACCGCCCCGGTAAAAAAGCTGTTTAAGCAAGCAGGCGTTACAGATGCCACGGTTGCCCACGTGGAATACGTCGGATTCGACAAAATCAGAACGGGGAATGCCCGGGTTACAGAAAACATGGCGGTTAAGCGAGAAGATGTGGCAACACATGTGTTGGGAATGTTTGCCAAGGCAAAGGGCACATTTCGTATGAATTTACTGGAATGTGTTTCGCCGCTGTACTGGGTCCAACTGATTCTGTTTCTGCCAGTAAAGCTGTGTGGTTATCTTGGCGTTGACGAAACAAAGGCAATCCCGAAACTGTTGCAGGTGCTTTATTGGGGATCAGCTCCCCTGCTGCTGATCTTCCGCACCCAACTGTACGAGGCTGTCCTCCAGCTTCTCCAGCAAGCGCAATAAAAAACGGCTCAAGTGAACAAGTCCTCTGACATCTACCTTTTCGGCAGATGCCATATTTTTTTGTGCGTCCAGCAGGTTGGTCAGGATTTCATCAGTAAGAATGTCTTTTCGTGAATAGAGCATCGGTTTCACCTCCTTTTTGCAAAAATTTGCTTGTCAACCCCCTGGTAGTCCGAAGCATGGGACGGGTGGGGTGGTATAATGGGGTCAGTGGGTAATCAGGTCATCAACTTTGCAACCAAAATGCTCGGCAATTTTGATTGCCGTTGCCAGCGTGGGGCCGCCGCCATTTTTCCAGCGGTTTGCATTGCCCTTACTAAGGCCTAGCGATTCGATGACCGATGTGGCACTTTCACCATTCTTGACACAGAGATTTGTGAAAGTCTCCCAAAAGTTCAAAAAAATGCACCTCTCTTTCGATTTTCTATTGACGAAAGTGCACTTTTGTAGTAGTATGAAGTTGCCGACAACATAGCTACAACGCAGTGCCTTATCGCTACAAATGCATTATAAGGCATTTAAGTGCACTTTGCAAGACTTTTAATGCACTTTTCTGCACTTCTGCGTTTTGCACAATTAGTGGAGGTGCATTTTAGTGTTTTTTGACAAATTGCAGGCCCTATGCGACGAAAAAGGCATTGCTATGTCTGCTCTGCTGGACCAGGTGGGCATGAGCCGTGGTAATATGGCTCGCTGGAAAGAGGGCCTAACCCCGAAGCCTGCAACGCAAATTAAGCTGGCGGAAGCTCTTGGAGTTGACCGCAGTCGCCTACTGGAAGAGCAGCCTAAAGCGGCAAAGCCTGCTTCCCACGATATACTAGATGATGTAGACGTCGCCTTTTACGGCGATTACAAGGAATTGTCCGAAGATGACAAGGCTGTCCTGCGTGACATGGTCAAGGTAATGCGGGCGCGCAGGGCAAAGAAAAATCAGGAGGATTAAAAACCAGTGTTCTGCCTGTCTGAGTTTTACGGATATTGCAAACAGAATGATGTAGATATTATGCCGTTTGCAGCGCTGCCGCGTCCGGCTTGTACGGTCCGCGATGGGCGCTACTATGCCGTGGTACTCAACTTTAAGCGGCTGCACACGGTCTGCCAGATGCGCACGGCGATGCTGCATGAATCCGGCCACCTGCACACCGGGGCGCTGCACAAAGTGGACAGCCCATTTCAACTGGTGGCCCAGAACGAGCATCGCGCCGATGCTGATGCGTTCCGCCGCTGCCTGCCGCCGGAGGAAATCCGCCAGGCCATGCACCAGGGTTATACCGAGCCGTGGCAGCTGGCGGACTACTTCGATCTGGACGAGGACTACATAAAAAAGGCCCTGCACTACTGGACAGAGTGCAGGGGCGTGGACTTTAATCGGTAAATTGTGAAATTTCAAAAAAGCAATTTAAGGACTTGCACATTTATAACTTATAGGTTATATTATTAGAAAGGATGTGATTTGTTCTGGAACTGGTTAAAATGGAAGGCTACGACAACATATATGGGCCTGACAATTTTTTAGATGAATTCTGTAAATGCGTTCTGGGAATGAAACCTGAACGTGTATTTAGTGACAAGCCCCCAAAAGCCGCTGCGCGATATGTCCGCTGGCTTCAACGTAGTTTGACCCAGTTAGATACGCTTGGAAGTGCGACGACTGCCCTTAAGAATTTCGAGAAACTTCCTGGTACGGCAGACATCTACTCGGCACGGGATCCTAACAGCCGGAAAAATCCAAGAATCCTTTACTTTTACATTCAAGGACAAAATATTGTGTTGTTATATCCATTTCTTGAAAAAAGTGATGGAGACTATCAACGTGGTATCCGCACCGCAGAAGCGAGGAAAATCTTTTTCCAAGCACAGTGGCCCTTGGATGAGCAATAGGAGGTTCGCAATGAAAACGTCAAACGCACTGAACAAACTGTTTGAGGCTATGATGACCCCGGCAGAGATGAGCGCCAACCGCCAGTTGGGGCTTATTTCTGCTGCCATTGAATTGTGGCGAGCAGACCATAACATGACGCAGGCTGCTTTTGCAGAGTTTATGGGTGTTACCCAGGCGATGGTTTCTAAATGGGAAAGCGGTGAATACAATTTCACGGTCAAGGTACTTGCGGAAATCAGCACGAAACTTGAAATGCCGTTGGAAACGCTTTTTGGCGGAAACGTGGAACCGTACAACTATGAAAAATCTTCTATGGTGAGCAGTAAAACGAAAGTGGAAGCGCCTGGCGAAAGCACAACTTTTAAGCCTTTTTATCCATGCAAATTTGAAATTCTTCCGGGAGGTGCCGCATGATTTCAACACAAGCAGCAGGTGCAGAACTTGCCCTCGAGCAGAGCTTTATTTCAGAATGTCGTTTTGATAATAAAATTATAACATTGGGAGCAGATGCAATCCTGACTAATAATGCAGAGGTTGCTGTCAGCAATCTTTATTTCAACGAGGACAAAACAAAGAAAATGGGGCGTGTGCGGGTAATTGTCAGCGGTGATTTATCTGTGGAGAAGCACCCTGATATCCGTTGTGATTATAAAATGGTTGTCGAAGGCGAATTTTCGGCAGCGCAAGATAAGCCAGATGAAGAAGTACAAAAGCTTTTGTGGTTTAATGGAACTTCAATTCTTTATGGAATTGCCCGCGCAAAAATGGAGGTAATGAGTTCCACTGTGTTTGAAAGAGGAAAAATCACGCTGCCGATTGTCAATATGGCTGAGTTTATTAAGCAGCAGAATGCAGCATATCTGAAGAAAAATGATGTGCAAACTGAAAGCTGAGAGAACAAAATAAAAAACGCCCCACGACGGCAATCATGGAGCGTTTTGATAGATCAGCTTGCCCAACAGATGGAACAATCGACCCAGCAATCGTATTGTACCACCTTCGGGCAGGTTTGTCAAAGCATACCTGAAGGAGATATAATGCTATGAAGTGTTCAAGATGTCGCAGGGAAATCCCCGACGATGCCCAGCTTTGCTGCTACTGCGGCAAGCGCCAGGCCCTGTCCCCTGCCCCGCAGCGGCGGCACCATCGCCGCCCGCGCGGTACAGGCTCGGTCTGGAAAGATGCCCGCAACAGCAAGCGCCCCTACGTGGCAGTAGCAGCCGACGGCACCCGCATCGGCTCATATGCCGAGGTTTCCTCGGCAGTTAAAGTGCTGGATGAGGTGAACGCCTGCAAGATCTCGCCGGAGCGCCAGACTTACACCCTGGCCGATGTGTACGAGCGCTGGAGTGCACTGCACTACCCCAAGATCAGCGCCAAGGCGCAGCAAAGCTACACCAACGCCTACCGCAAGGCGGCCATCCTACAGAACCGCCGCATCATGGAACTGAAAACCGAGGACTACCAGCAGATCCTCACGCAGATGGCAGCAAAAGGTGCCAGCCGCAGCCTGTGCGAAAAGCAGCGGCAACTCTTTTCGCAGCTGTGCCAGTACGCCATCAATCAGGACATCATCCACACGAACTACTCCACAGCACTGGTGCTGCCAGACCCCAGCGACCCTAAGACGCGTGTGCTGACCGCGGAAGAAGTGGAGCGCATCCGCAGCATGACCGAGGACCCCCGCCTTGGAGAGACTGCCCGCATTGCACTGGTGCTTATCTACACCGGCATGCGGCTGAATGAACTGTTGACGGCCCGGCGGGAGAATGTGCATCTCGACGACGGCTACCTGATTGGCGGCGAAAAGACAGCCGCGGGCCGTGACCGCGTGATTCCGCTGCACCCGGACATTGTCCCCTACATCCGGCAATGGCTGGACGGCAACAAAACCGACTACCTGCTGCCCTCGAAAACAGGCGTCCCGCGCGACCACAACAACGTGCGCAAGTCCTTCAACAGCCTGATGCACAAGCTGGGGATTTCGGGTGTAACGCCGCACACCTGCCGCCACACAGCTGCCACTAAAATGGCCGCCAGCGGCCTGCCGCCGGAGGTCACTAAACAGATCCTCGGCCACGCCGATATTGCAACAACTTTGAATATTTACACCCACCCAGACGCAGCCAATCTGGTCGAAAATCTGCGCCGCATAAAGTGGGCGTAAACCTGTAATAAACCTGTAAAATCACGCTTTTTAGCGATAAGCCGCTATATTTGGACTGCTTCCCAAGCAGTAGGTGGCGAGTTCGAGACTCGTATCCCGCTCCAAATTAAGAAAGAGGCTTACCCGGGAGGGAGCCTCTTTTCTTTTTTACAAAGAAGGAAATATTATGTTAGACGCTTTTCCAATTTATCACTGGTTTCACAATGGCAACCCCTACTCGGGGGCGGAGCAAGGGATGCGGTATGTCATTACGCCGGGCAAAAAGGCCGACCCGGCGGACGAGAGCGGTAAGCGAAAGATCGAGTTTTTGACCGTTACGGTCTGGCCCGGGCCGTGGAGCGTTGAGCACACCGCCGAGGAAAAGATACGATCCGCTGAGTTTGAGGGCAGCCAGGGGGGGCTGGACGCTGCCGTGGCCTGGCTGCATGAGTGCTACAAGGGTGATATGCCCCGCTGGACGAACATTCCGTCCATTTTGGACTGCGAGCCGGATCGCTGACGGTCCGGTGCAATAGAAAGAGGGAAAGCTTATGGTACAGGTCGACTTAATAACCGGCTTTTTAGGCGCAGGAAAAACAACGTTTCTGCGCAAATATGTGCACTGGCTCAACGCCCGCGGGCAGCGCGTCTGCATTTTGGAAAATGACTTCGGCGCGGTGAACGTCGACGTAATGCTGCTGCAGGATCTGCTGGGCGACAATTGCGACATCGAGACCATCAGCGGCGGCTGCGATTGCGACACCCACCAGCGCCGAATGCGCACCAAGCTGATCTCGCTGGCGATGCAGGGCTTTGACCGCGTACTGGTGGAACCAAGCGGCATTTTCGACGTGGACGAGTTCTATGACGTGCTGCGGGACGAGCCACTGGACCGCTGGTACACGCTTGGCAATGTTATTGCCATTGTGGACGCGCTGCTGGAAACGCAGCTCAGCCCCCAAGGCGAGTATCTGCTGGCCAGCGAAGCCGCCAGCGCGGGCATGGTGCTGATGAGCCGCTGCCAGCTGGCCGCCCCCGGCCAGGCGGAGGCAACACTGGCGCATTTGAACCGTGCGCTGGAAGCCTGCCACTGCGCCCGCCGCTTTGCTGCGGACACCGATGCGTTGTGCAAGCCCTGGGACGCCCTGACCGACGCCGATATGCAGCGGCTGGACAGCTGCGGCCACTGTCAAGCCAGCTACGTCAAGCTGCATTTTGACGAGCACAAGGCGTTCACGTCGCTGTATTTCATGGAGCTGCACCTTACGCTGCCCCAGCTGCAGGATGCCGCCCGGGCACTGTTTGCTGATCCGGCCTGCGGGCATATTTTGCGCATCAAGGGCTTTTTGCAGACCGTTGACGGTTGGTGCGAACTGAATGCCACCCGCGACACGATGCATGTAGAGCCTATTCCCGATGGGCAGGAAGTGCTTATCATTATTGGTGAGGAACTGGACCGCTCGGCCATCGAAGCGCATATTGGACAGAAAACTGCCGACCAGGAGTGATTTTTGTTTGCACCTTATCGGCCCTGCCTACCTTGCGGCAGGGCCTTTTATAATGGCAGGCCGCCGTTAGGCCTTCCTTTTGAGGCTCCAAAAGGAACACATAAAAAGCAAAATGCTGTTTGAACGAGAAACCGGCCGCAAGGTGGCCGGTGAGGGAAGTCTCAAGCCGCAAGCGTAGGAAAATCACTTATCAAACGCATTCGTCCCATAATACCAGCGGTCCACAAAAATTTCCACGACCAACGGTAATATAACAGCCATCAACAACACCCATAGGGCCACCAGGGCGCTGGCAAGGTCGTCGGTAATCACGGTCAGGGCACGGTGCAAAATTTTACCGGCAAACACCGGCATTGGGGTGCCAAACACCTGCAGCAGGTACCCCCAGAATTCCCCCAAACTAAACGCCCCCAAATAATCGCAGGGCAGTGTGGGGTTGCGGGTGTACACGCGGCGGCGCTGGTCGGCGTTGCGCCATAGCAGCTCCTTCTGCTTGATGTACCCCAAAACACCCATAATCAGCACGGCCATCCAGTAGGTGCCGCTGGCTTCGGTCCAGGTCATAGGCCGGCCCCCTTTCTGTTTAGGCCCATTCTACCCTGCATGTCGAAATTTGTCAATCTAGCGGCCGGGCAGTTGCAATTTTGCTACAATATGGTATACTGATAAAATATGCAAATTTAACTGCCAACTATGAAAAAAAGGAGTTTTTATGCTGATCCCTGTACTGCTGTTTATTGTCGGGCTGCTGTTTCTCATTAAAGGCGGCGACTGGTTCGTGGACGGCGCATCGGCGCTGGCGCGGCGGTTCCATCTGCCCGAACTGCTGATTGGAGCCACAGTGGTGTCCATCGGCACTACCCTGCCCGAGGTCATGGTCTCCACGATGTCGGCGCTGTCCGGCCACGGCGAGATCGCTTACGGCAACGCCATCGGTTCGGTCATCTGCAATGCGGCGCTGATCGCGGCTATCACCATTGCGGTGCGCCCGGGCAAAGTGGACCCCAAAACGCTGAAAATGCCGGTGCTGTTCTTCTTTGCGGCGGCGGCCATCTACTGCGTGGCGGCTTACGGCTTCGGCAAGTTCACCCGTCCCATGGGCTTTATCATGCTGGCGATGTTCGTGGCCTACATGGCGGCCAACATCCACCAGATGAAGAACGCCCCCGCAGAGGAGCATGAAGAGGAAGAAGAGACCATGCCCTTGCCCCGTATGCTGATGCTGCTGGTGCTGGGCGCGGTGCTGATCGCCATGGGCGCCAACCTGCTGGTGGACAACGGCACCCTGATCGCCCAGGCTTTGGGTGTGCCCGAGAGTGTTATCGCGCTGACCTTTGTGGCGCTGGGCACCTCCCTGCCGGAACTGGTCACGGCCATTACCTCGCTCATCAAGGGCCACAGCGACCTGTCGCTGGGCAATGTGGTCGGCGCCAACGTGTTCAACCTGGTGCTGGTCAGCGGCGTGTCGGTCGCGCTGGCCCCCTTCACGGTGCCACAGAGCGCCACGATCTTCGGCATGAACTCCAGCCTGGTGCTGGAAATCCCCGTTATGATTGCGGTTATGGTACTGTTGACCGCGCCGGCCTTGGTTAAGGGAAAGCTTAGCCGTGTGCAGGGTGTGGCGCTGCTGGTAATTTACGCAGTGTTCTGCGGGATTCAGTTTACGCTTTGATTTTAATATGTTGCTTTGCGGGCGTCACCACCATGCGGTGACGTCCTTTTTTCGTGGCATCTTATCCAAGGCCTAGCTTTTTTGTGACCAAAAGAGTACGCGTAGCGGCTAGAAGCCGTTAAAAAAGAGGGACACCGCATGGTGGTGTCCCCCGCCGGCCGCAAAAAGCCAATCAAAAATTATTTTTTCTTACTCTCCCAGTAAGCCTTCACCGTTTCGCACAGCAGCGCGTGGTCCTTCAAATGCGGCAAACCGGAAATAATCGCCGCACCGCGGAACTCGCCGTTGACGTACAGCGGGAAGCCGCCGCCGCAGAAGGCGTAGTGCTCCTCGTCATGCTGCCAGGGGGCCTTGGCACCGTACAGCTCCCGCTCCACGGCGGCGCGCAGGCTGGTGGTGCCGGTCAGCTGCACAGTGCGCTGCTTCTTGTCCATCCAGTTGTTGTTGGTGGCGTCGGTGCCCGGCAGGAAGGACTGATACAAAATCATGCCATCCAGCACAATGCGCACCGCAATCGGCTTGGGAGCCGTCTCCCCCGCCGCACGCAGGGCACTCCCCAGGGCGTAGGCATCGTTAAAATCAAAGCTGTCAAACCGCACGGTGTTTTCCAGTTCGGTCAGTTCCTTTAAAAGAGCTTCATCATACATACAAAACAACTCCTTTTGCGGCAGCGCGGGCCGCCGTACAAATTTTCTCCGCCATTACTATAGCACAAACGCCGCCAAAATACGAGAGCAAAAATATACAAAAAGCCGCCCCAGCCTACTAACTGGGGCGGCAAATTTTTGCTGCTTAAATCAAAGCCGCGTCAGGCCTTAAGAAAGGAACCACTCGGGGCCAAGGCCGGTGACCGTAAAGGCGGTCAGGATGTACAGCAGAATGGAGCAGATGTAAGCAAACGGGATGGACAGCTTCAGGTAGTCACGAGACTCGACCTTGGTGTAAGCCAAGCCCCAGGCGATCCAGCTCTGGGTGATGCAGGAACCAACGTTGACGGTGGTTGCCGGGATGGTGAACACGCAGAACAGGAACGGCACGCTGAAGTGACCAACGGCGGACAGCACACCCAGGGTGGCAGCGCCGCAGCCGTACAGGGTCAGGGGACCACGGAAGAAGCCCAGGATAGACAGGGCTGCAAACAGGGCGCAGACCACATACTCATTGGTGGGCATGATGCCGCCCAGAACTTCCTTGAAGTACGGGGAAGCGTAAGAAGCGCAGGTGTTGAACATGGGCAGGGTCAGCAGGAAGCCAACCAGCGGAGCGGTGTCGACCACGCCGTCATAGTACAGCTTGTTGACCAGCTGGCAGTTCT
>OLPQ01001009.1_pt1 | contig 21816 bp, 13 predicted proteins | sample 1672451 | NCBI WGS metagenome assembly OLPQ01 (sample SAMEA3136687, study PRJEB25190) | human gut metagenome | biome: human gut; feature: human-associated habitat; material: faeces | place: Austria | collected 2013
GGATGGGGGGGTGGGGCTATGTTCTGGCTCCCCGCCGGCCGCCCGGGGCCTTTTGGCCCCGGGCGCCGCCAACGTGCCTAGCGTTTACGGATACCCCAGACCAGGGCTCCGACGCCGGCTATGGCGATAACAAATGCCATGAGCAGTGCGGCGGTCTGCTGGTCACCCGTGGTGGGCAGGAAACCCTTGACCGTCTTGACGATGTTCGTCACGGTCTTGGGCGTGCCGGGATCGGGCGTCGGCACGGGCGTCTCGGGCTTCTTGTACGTGTTGTTGAACACGATGCCCTCGACGCTCTTGTCGCCCTTGGTAAAGGCGACATTCGCCTTGAGGTTGCCCTCGCCGTCATCGGCCACGTTGACGGTCGCGGTAAAGACGGACTTGTCATAGGTCATACCGGCCTCGTCGCCCTTGACCTCGCTGATGGTGTAGACGTACGTACCGGGCTCGTCGTACTCGAACTTGTCGAAGTTGATCTTGCCGTCGGCATCGTTGGTAACAGTGGACTCGATGTCCTCGCCAACGAGCTTAAAGCTAAACTCGTCCTTCTTGAGCTCGCGTCCCTCGAGCACCTTGATGGCACCGATGGAGACCTGCGTGGGCATGGCATGATACTTGTTGGTAAAGCCAGCCGACTCAGTAGTTCCCTCGAGCTTGTGCGTCGCGGTCAGCGTGCCGTCGCCGTTGTCGGAGACGGTGGTCACGACGGTGTAGGTCGTGCCGTCATAGGTGACGCCCTTGTACAGGCCGAGCGCGTTGGGGCAAGCCTCGCGCAGCATGTACGTGTGCGCGCCAGGTGCCTCGTAGCGGATCGGGCTCAGCGCGACGGTGCCATTGGCGTCGTTGGTGCCGATCGCGACAACCACGCCGTCCTCGAGCAGCTCAAACGTGAACTCGCCTGCTGCTAGGTCGCGTCCGGTCAGACGCTTGACCGTCTTGACCTGATCGGTCACCACAGAATCGGTAGGCGTCACGCTGTAGGTGTTGGTGAACGTGAAGGCAGCGCCGTCGTCACCCTCGCGCACGACCTTCAGATGTCCGGCACCGTCGTCAGTCACGGTGTAGGAAACCTTACGCGTGGCGTTGGCGTCGTTGGTCACGCCAGGGGCGCTACCGGACTCGGTCACCGTGTAGGTAAAGGTGTGCGAACGCGGGGCGGTGGGGGCTGCGGGATCGGACTCGCCGCCGGACTCGTCGGCATTGGCATCAGCGTCGACGTCGGCCTCTTCAGCCTCTGCCTCGTCGGCCTCGGCTTCGTCAGCTTCGTCTGCCTCGGCCTTATCGGTCGCATCATCCGTCACGCCCAAGGCGCGGTTGAGGTCCTCGAGCGTAAAGTGGATCTTGCCAAAGTCCACGTTGCCGGCCGCGTCGTTGGTTGCGGCCGTGCGCTCGGGCATCGGGGCGCCCGCCTCATCGGCGGTCACGGTAAAGGTGAACTTACCCGTGATATCGGCCGGGGTCAGGCCCTCGGCAGCCTGGAGCTTCTTGGCGCCGGCGAGCGCGGCGTCAACGGCATCGGCGCCGTAGACGTTCTCGAACACGGGCTCGACGCCACCGTAGTCAGGCTTCGCCGTCAGAGTGCCGTCGCCGTTGTCGACGACGATGACCTTAAAGCTAAAGCTCGACTTCGCGGCAGTAATACCCTTTGCTGCGAGCGGGGACGTGTACTCAAACGCCGTGTAGTTGATAGTCCACGCAAGCTTGGCATCCGCGTCGGTGCGGATGGCGCGTTTGGCGTTTACCAGGTCGGCAAGCATCTCGGTCGTGTAATGCAGCGTGCCAAAGCTCACCTGGCCGTTAACGTTCCACGCCGTAGTGCCGTTGATGGCTTCCGTCTCACCTGCATAGGCAATACCGAAGCAGAACTCGCCGTCGGCCATCGGACGACCGGTCAGGGTCTTGGTTGCGACAACCTGAGCAGCGGTGCCCGGGTTATCGGTCGATGCGTGGTAGCTGTTGGCGAACGGGACCACGGCGCTCTCGACCTTGTTCTCGCCACTCTTGTAGACCGTCGCATGCGTGCCCTCGGGTCCGCCGGAAACGGTCGTCGTAGCGGTGAGCGTACCAGCGCAATCGTCGGCGATAGCGATCGTCACGGTGCGCACGGCCTCGTCGTAGGTGTAACCGGGCTTGCCGTCGTTCTTCTCGGCAACGGTGTATGTAAAGGTCTTGCCCGCATCAGCCTGCGTAAACTTGACCTCATGGCCAGCCAGGATGTCGATCAGGCCAACCGTTGCCTCTGCCGTTGCAGGGGACTTGTACACGTTGGCGCCCTCGTGCAGGCCGAGCGCGATGGCCGAAGCCTCGTCGGCAGGCGTCACGGTAAAGGTGAACTGACCCTCGGTCATGGGACGTCCGGAGAGGCTCTTGCTGAGCTTGAGGCCGCCGGCCGCGGCGTAATCGAGCTCAGTACGGTACGTGTTGGTGAAGCGGCCGCTTTCCTTCTTGGTGACGTTGGCGGTCAGGGTGCCGTCGCCGTTCTCGGTCACGGTCACTTCGGCAGTTGCGACATGCGCGTCATACGTCATACCGGCCGCGCTGCCCGCGTTCTCGCGGATCTCGTACTTGTAGGTTCCGGCAGCCGTGTAGTTGATCTTGCCGAACTTGATGGCGGCGATGCCTTCGTTGTCCGCATCCTGCTTGGTCACGGTTACGGTTGCCGGGTCGGGCAGTGGGGTGCCCTCGGAGGCCGTGATGGTAAAGCTGAACTTGTCTGCATCCGTCCAGTCGCGACCGTCGATGGCCTTGCTCAGGCCAAAGTCGAGCTCTGTGTCGAGCGGGGTCACGCTGTAAGCGTTCTCGAAAGTTGCAGCCTTGACGTCGTCCTTCAGGACATGCTCGGCCTTGAGGGTACCGTCGCCGTTGTCGGTGATGGTGGTCTCAACGGTGTACTTGGCGTTGCTGTAAGTGACGCCCTTGCTAGTGGTTCCGCCGTTGACCTCGCGCAGTGTGTAGGTGTGCTTGCCGGGCTTGTCGTACTTCACGGCGTTCATCGTGATCTTGCCTTCGGCATTGTTGGTGCCGGTGGCGACGACCTTGGCGTCCTCGCCCTCGCCCTCGACGAGCTCGAATCTGAACTCGCCAGCCTTGAGGCCGCGGCCGTCCAGAACCTTGGTCGCGGTGATCTGGTCGGTGACGCGCGTCTCGACGGGCGTCACGCTATAGGTATTGGTGAACGTAAATGCCGCATCGCCGTCCGACTTGCGGGACACCCTCAGAGTACCCTCGCCGTCATCAGTCACGGTGAAGGAAACCGTACGCGAAGTCTCGGCGTCGTTGGTCACGCCAGCGACCTCACCGGACTCGGTCACGGTGTAGGTAAAGGTGTGCTCGCGCTTCTCGGGCTTCTCGCCCAGAGCCTTGTTAAGGTCGTCGAGCGTAAAGGTGATCTTGCCAAAGTCGACCTTGCCCTTGGCATCATTGGTCACGCTCGCGTTCGCGGGCATAGGTGCGCCCTCTTCACCGGTCACGGTAAAGGTGAACTTACCGGCAATGTCAGCCGGGGCCAGGCCATCAAGAACCTGTAGATTCTTCTTGCCCACAAGCGATGCCTCGACAGGCGCGGCAGTGTAGGTGTTCACAAACTCGTTGCCGACATCGCCGTAGACAGCCGTCGCCGTCAGGGTACCATCGCCGTTGTCGACAACGGTTACACATGCGTCAATTGCCGACACGGTGGCGCTCACGCCCGCAGGCAGCTTGCCGGTCTGCTCGGCAGCAATGTAATGAATGGTCCACGTGGGCTTGTCTGCCCTGGCGTCAAACGACGCCTTGTCTTCCTCGACCAGCTTGGCGAGCGACTTGGTCGTGTACGTCAGCGGCCCGAACTCAACCTTGCCACCCTTGTTGGTTGCATCCAGCAGAACCTCGTCGTGCCCCGCATAGCTCAGCGCAAACTTAAATTCGTCATCGGCCATCGGGCGCCCCGTGAGCGTCTTGGTTGCCTCAAGAGTCAGCGGGGTTTCCGTCTTGGCGCTATAGGTGTTCTTGAACTCGGCCTCGCCCGAGATCTTTTCAACGTCAGCCTTAAGCCCACCCGTGGCCTTAACCGCCACGGTCACCTTGAACGTGGCAACGTTCTCGCTGTAGGTGATGCCACCGGCGCCGCCCTTGACCTCGCGGACCTCATAGGTGTACTCGCCCGGCTTGCTGCAGGTGATCTCGCCGAAGTCGATAGCTGCCTTGCCATTGTCGTCCAGGTCGTCATTGGTCACGGTCGCGGTCGCGGGTGCAGGCATCGGGGCGTCATTCTCGGACGTTGCGGAGAGTTCAAACTTAAACTCGTCCGCATCCGTCCAGCTGCGGCCCTCGAGCACCTTGGTCAGGCCAAAGCTGGCCTTGGTATCCACCGTTGTCGGCGTCACGTTAAAGCTGATCTTGCCGTTGTTGCCCAGGTAGGAATTGACATGCGTCGCGGTCGCCTTGGCGGACACGTTGTTCCACTTGGGGTTAAGAACGTCGGTCGCGGTACCAGTGTTGTTGCCGCCCACACTCTCCTTGGTGGTGTGGAGCTCGTCGATAAAGGCTAGGCGCGCGGTTCCCACGCTAAACGAAAGGTTGCCGTCCTCGTCAGCAACAATAGCGCCGTCAAACTTCGCAGCGTCGCCGCCGATAAACTCGATGACGGCAGAGGCGGGCTTGGCCTCATCGTTTTCGCCCTGCTCCTCAAACTCATCCTTGTAGTAATAGGTGCCGGTATCTGCCAGCGAATTCTTTGCAGGCTGCGTGCAATCCTTGTCCGTGTAAATGGGCGTCTGCTTCTGGAAGTAGTAGTAGCGGTTGGTGTCGGCCGGCTCAAAGGTCGCAACCGTATTGCCCAGATCGCCGGCAGCCCACTTGTTCGCGTAGAAGTTCACGGTCTTGGTGCCATCGTCGGCAACGGTCGTATTCTTTTCGATGTAAGCCTTGAGCCCCGTGACCTCCTCAGGCGTAAATAGGTTGTCGAGCGCAACACTCTTCACGCTCGAAGCATACTTCACCTGGATGGGCTTAACGTTGTCGACCGAAAGCTTGCCGTCTACGGTCTTAAAGTGACTCAGCGGAATCAACGACGCAGGAATATTGACCGTTACGATATCGCCCTTCTGGGGATTGTCATCGCCGGCGCGCTGCACGGTGATGAGCAGGTCTTTTGCCTTGCCGGTGAACTCGTAGGTGTCGGTATTGGTTTCTTTATTGACCGTCTTGCTCGCCTTGGTAAACGGCGTGCCGTTAATGACGACTTCGGTAAATCCATCAACCTGCATAAAGTCGCCCAGCTCGTCGGTAAACGTGATGTAGCCGGACTTGGTCTCGTCGTAGCCCTTATGGATTTCGGTCGGATAAGGCGCCTCCGATGTGATGGCCTGCGAGATGTCGTCGAAGACCTTCTTGAGCTCTTCGGCATTGGTCGCCGACTTGTAGTAGTTGGAGTTTTCCGCACGCGTTCCGTGAGAATTCCATTTCGTGGCATTGGGGTAGTTGCTCGAAACGGCCTGCATGAACTTGTTCTCTTGGCTTGTCTTCGAATCCTGGACGCTGGCTTTGGGATCCGCGCCATCAAAGATGCCGATAGTATAAACGGTAGCCTTGCTGTCCTTCATGCTCTTGGCGGCCGTTACGGCAGCGTTAGCGACATCCGGATTGAACTCGCTGAAGCTTGTCGGCGTGCCGTCGGCAAAGAACACAACAATCTTCTTGGCGTCCACGCGACCAGAAGTGATGCCCTCTGCCAGCTGCAGGCCATTGTCGGCGCGCGTTGCACCAGCGGGTGTAATCTGGGCAATCCTATCCTTAAGAGCTTTCACGTTGCCGCCGGAGCAATCGGTCAGGCCTTTCATTACCTGCGTGTAATTGTAGGTGTGTTCTCCGTCACGATACGTCCCGTTGCCAATATTGTCGGACTTCTTGCCCGCGAACTTAACGATTGCAACCTTATGCTGCCTATCCACGCCCTCGATACCCTCGTTTTGTTTGGCAATGGTGTCGATGAAGCTGCTGGCAGCGCTCTCCAGTGCATCGATACGCTTGGTGGAATCTCCACCGCCCATCTCACCATCCATCGAGCCAGAGGCATCCAGCACCATCACGATGTCGAGCGGCGTAGTAACCGTCACGGTTGAATTGGACGTCGAGGACATGGCCGAAAGCGTAGTCAGAAAATCCGACTCTTCGTTTTCCTCGGTTGCCTTGACCGTCTTGTCGGTCCAGATTCGGCCGACGTGTTGGGTCGATACTTTATTGCCGCTATGGCCAGCCGCCCAGATTTCCCAGCGGCCGCTGGTATCGGGATCGACGACCTTTCCGGTCATTGTCGGTCCATCCATTCCGGTGCTGGACCTGGCGTTGGCCTCGGGCAGCATGGCAAATGCCGCAGCCGGCAATACCAGCACTACGGCCAGCATCACCGCCAAGAGACCCCTCGTGTACTTACCCATCGCGTCTCCCTTCTCGCAGACTCAGGCCTTGCATCAGCCTCAAGTTACGGAATGAGACACAATTTGAGCAGGTGACACACGTTCCAGATTCGGTTTTGAGCGTGAGACAAATGTCTCACCATAGTTGAGACACGAGCGTTTTCGCAGGAAAACGGGTGCGACTCAAGATGGACGGGGCAAAAGAACCCGTTTTCCTCCGTCCCCGGGGGATCAATTGGTGGTGCTCGCCACGAAACTGGCCTATCTACTATGTTTAACCCGATGCCCCTGACCACAACCGCGTTTCATGAAAAACCGCAGGCGTTCTACCTGCGGTTTCGTTTTCGCGCTTTTTGGCATGGTTGAGGGTAGCGGCTTAAACGTAGTAGATGGGCCCATTTCGTGGCAGACGGGTCGCGCGGCAGCCCTCGCAAGGCCAAAATGGTCCGTTTTCCTCCGTCCACGGGAGATCAAAGGCTGTTACGGATATGGTGCCATTTCAAAACCATGCCGGATTACGGAGCTAAAGTCGGGACCCTCATCCATACCTTCATTTTTAGGAAAACGGCAGGCTGTCTACCTGCGGTTTTGTTTTTGCAATTATCTGTATGGTCGGAGGTTCGCTACCCAGCCCCGTAAACCGGCATAGTTTTGTTAGCGGCAGCCTAACCGCGCGTTCACGCGCGGGGCCGGCGGGGCATTTTTGCCCCACCGGCCCCTATTCCAGCGCTATTCCGGCTTGGTTTCTACCGTGGGAGTCTTGTCCGCCGCGACTGGAGTGCGCGCGGTGTCCATAGTCAGGCAGTGCTTGGGGCAGCTCTCGATGCACTCGCCACACACCACGCAGGCGTACGGGTCGATCGACCAGGTACCACCCTTGCGATCGACCGCAAGCGCGCCCGCCGGGCAGCGACGAGCGCACATACCGCAGCAGATGCACACGTCCATATCGTTGACGATATGCCCGCGCAGGCGCTCGGGCGCCGCCAGCTCCTCCTGCGGATAGCACACCGTGACCGGCTGCTTGACCATAGAGCCCAAGGCCGTCTTGGCAAATGTCAGCAAACTCATGCCGCGCCTACCTTTCCGTGCAGCTAATGCAGGGGTCGATGGTCAGGATAATCATGGGCACGTTGGCAATGAGCACGCCCTGCAGCGCATGCGTCAGGCCCGCCAGGTTTTGCGACGTCGGCGTGCGCACGCGGAAACGGTCCAAATTCTTGGTGCCGTTACCGCGCACATAGTAGTACGCCTCGCCGCGCGGTTGCTCCATCACAACCTCGCCGCGTGCGCCATCGGCCGGCGTAAGCTTGGTGCGCCCGCCGATGCCGTCGTGCGGAATCTTGCCCACAAGCTCTTTAATGATGTCCATGGCCTGCGTGACCTCGGCACAGCGCACCTGGCAGCGGGCATAGCAGTCGCCATCGGTGGCAACGATGGGCTCAAACGCAGCCAGGTCCGCATAGGCACCGTCGCCAAACATGCGCACGTCGTAGTCCACGCCCGAGGCGCGCCCAAACGGACCGACCATCGACAGGTCCAGCGCGTCTTTCTTGCTGATCACGCCCACGCCATGCAGGCGCTCGCCGCAGCTGTCGTCGTCCAAAAAGGTATGCACCAGGGCCTCGTAGTCGGGGCGCATGGCGTCGAGCGTCTGGACAATGCCCGACAGCTCGGAGTCCTCAATGTCGTGCTTAAGGCCGCCGATCTCGTTAATCGACAGAATCACGCGACCGCCACACGTGCTCTCAAAGATCTTGAGAATCTGCTCGCGCAGCGTCCACGAACGATAGAACAGCGCCTCGAAGCCAAAGGCATCGGCGAGCAGGCCCAGCCACAGCAGGTGCGAGTGAATGCGCGAAAGCTCGTGCAAAATGGTACGGATATACTGCACGCGGCCAGGCACCTCGATATCGAGCATGCGCTCGCAGGCGCTGGCATAGCCGCAGCTGTGACCCACGGCGCAAATGCCGCAGATGCGCTCGGCGATATAGCCAAACTGGTGCATGTCGCGCTTTTCGGTGAGCTTCTCGAGTCCGCGGTGCACAAAGCCGATCTGCGGAATTGCCTCGATAACGCGGTCGTCCTCGAGCACCAGGTCCAAGTGAAGCGGCTCGGGCAGCACCGGGTGCTGCGGGCCAAACGGAATAACGGAGCGATGTGCCATGGACCTTACGCCTCCTTTTTCTGCTTATCGCGGGCGGCTTTGGCGGCAAGCGCCGCGCGAACCTTGGCCGCTTTCTCGGGATCCATGGCGGCGAGCTTTGCCTCCATCTCGGCAGCCTTGAGCGCGGCCTTGGCGGCAGCCTCGTCATGCTGAGCATCGGAGCCGGCAGCCGCAGCGGGCTGAGCGACGGCAGCGCCCCCAGCATTGCCAGCGCCTTCCCCCGCAGCGGCCGCGGCAGCGGCGGCCTTCTCGGCCGCGGCCTTGCGCGCCTTGGCCTCGGCGGCGGCACGGACCTTCATGGCCTTCTCGCGCGCAGCCTTAACCTCGGGCGTGATAACGCTCATGGGCTCGGCAGTCGAGACCTGGTAGAAAAAGCCCTTAAAGTCAATCTGCATGTCGGTAATGGCAAGCCCAAACAGGTCGTGTGCCTCATTTTCAAACGGGAACACCGCAGGGTAGTACGAGCTGATGGATGGAATCTCCTGGTACCGGTCGATACCATCGACTACCAGGTTCTCAATCGCATAACTGCCGTCCTGCGCGATCTGCTCCTGGGCAGCACGAACGTTGATGAACGTATAGACCAAGCGATACGTGCCGTCGTCCACATTGCGCTCGGCGTGCATCTGTACAAAGCGGGCACCGGAACCCTTGAGCGCCTGGACATGCGACAGCAGCGCATCGAGCTCGACGGTGGTATAGATTGCCTTTTGCATTACTCGGCCCCCCTTGCAGCGGCGGACGCGGCGGGCGTCCCAGCAGGTGCGTCGCCAGCGGCGGGCGCGTCGCCGGCCTCAGCCGCGGCCACAAATCCGTCCTCGCCCAGCTCAACACCACCATCCCAGGTAGCGGCACCGCCCACGGTAAGCGGGTCGCCGCCGGCGCGCATCACGGCCTCCTTCTGGTCCAGGATGCCGCACGCCTCCACAATGGCGTCGATCACCGTCTCGGGGCGAATGGCGCATCCGGGCGCGTACACGTCCACGGGAATTGCGCGGTCCACGCCACCGATCACGTTGTACGCATCGCGGAACACGCCGCCCGAGCACGCGCAGATGCCGCACGCCACCACGCACTTGGGCTCGAGCATCTGGTTGTAGATCTGGCGCACGACGGGCAAGTTCTGGGCGTTGACCGACCCCGTCACCAAAAAGATGTCCGCATGTTTGGGGTTGCCGGTGTTGACCACGCCAAAGCGCTCCGCATCGAACAGCGGCGTGAGCGAGGCCAGCACCTCGATATCGCATCCGTTGCAGCTCGAGCCGTCGTAATGAATAACCCACGGCGAGCGCGACATTTTATGATCCATGGATGCCGCCTCCTAAATAAACACGTCGACGAGGATGGGCATAAGGTTGAGCAGGCCAAACACCAGCGCCACACCCCAGCCGAGCTTAAAGCAGCTGCGCCAGGTGCTACGGGCGAAGGTGTTATCGATCAGTACCTCGACAAAATACGTCATGACCATAACGACCAGGGCGACGACCCAGCTCACCGGGTTGTCCCAAACAAAGAACATGCCCACCCACATCAAAAACAGCACGGTCTCACACCAGTGCATAAGGGTCATCTTGGCCAGCGTGCCGCCGCTCATCTCGGTGGCGACGCCCTGGACGATCTCCTGATGCGCGTGATGCGAGTACGAAAGATCGAACGGCGACTTGCGCAGTTTGATGGTAAGCACCGCGAGCAGTGCGAGGAAGATGGGCGCGCTGTACACGATGATGGGGGCCGACTGCCCCGTCACGGCGATGGAATCGAAGCTATCGGTGGCAAGGTACAGGCCCACACTCATCAGCAAAACGGCGGGCTCGTAACTCATGACCTGCAGCAGCTCGCGGTCGGCGCCGACCTGGGCAAACGGGCTTTGCGTCGAGGCGGACGCCAGCACCACAAAGATCGCAGCGAGGGTAACCATAAAGGCGCATAACAGTGTGTTGGAACCCGACACAAAGATGCCGCCGCCCACCACGGTAAAGACGAGCGCGCACGCCATGTAGGTATCGTCCACGGTGTTTACGCTGGCAGGGGCTTTGCGCAGGAGCTTGGCTACATCGTAGAACGGTTGCAGCAGACGCGGTCCCACGCGGCCCTGCATGCGGGCGGACAGCTTGCGGTCGATGCCGTCGATCAGGCCACCAACCAAAGGCGCCAGCAGGGCAAACGCCACGGTGCCTATAAAGATGCCTACGACACCCGAGCCTTCGAAATACTTGCCGCGCAGCACCGAGGGCTCGCCCATGGCGAGCGTATCGGGACCAATCCATACGCAGCATAGCAGCGCGAACAGGATGATGCTGCAGCACACGATGCTGCCCGCGGGGCCAATGCGATTCTCGCCAAGGGCATCCTCCAGGTACCAATTGCGCTTTTCGGCCTTCACCTCGTGTCCCATCGAGCCGCGGAAATGACGGTAATTGTCGGTTCCCACACCCGAAAGATATACGTTTACGTGCGGTTTGTCGCTCACGCGGAATGAAGTCAGCAGCACCACGGCGATAAAAGCCACGATAACCACCATTAGATACATGGCATCCTTGCCAATAACATACGGCACGCGGCCAAACACCATGGCCAAGTAAGGCGACACCAGACCGCTCGAGATAATCGGGAACGCTACACAGCACAGAATCAGCAGCGCGGCGATAGTGTTGAGCGCTATCCATTCGGTCTTATGGACATTGCCCTCCACGTTTTCGGCCGTAGAATCCACGCCCGAAAGCTTGGCGAGCCACTTGCCCCAGAAGAAGAACGTCGCGGCCGAGCCAAAGGCCAGCACCATGATCATGAGCACATTGCCGGTCTGCGCAAACGCCACCAGGGCGCCCCACTTAGACACGAGCATGCCAAACGGCGCCACGAACATGCCCATGATGCCCAGCATCATCAGGCGCGTCAGGTGCGGCATGCGGCTGAACATGCCGTCCATGTCCTCGATATTGCGGCTGCCGATATGATGCTCGGCCGTGCCCACGCACAGGAACAGCAGCGACTTTGCCACCGTATGGAACAAGATCAAGAAGATGGCGGCCCACACGGCCTCGGGCGCGCCGACACCCAGGCAGGCACTGATGAGGCCCAGGTTGGAAATGGTGGAGTACGCGAGCACGCGCTTGGCATTGCTCTGCGAGATGGCCATGAGGGCGGCGAGCAAAAACGTGATGGCGCCCACACTCGTGACCATAAAGCCGGTCACGGGATAGGTGGCGTACAGCGGGCTCAGCTTGACCATCAAAAACACGCCGGCCTTGACCATGGTGGACGAGTGCAGCAGGGCGCTCGTGGGCGTGGGGGCGACCATGGCGCCGAGCAGCCAGGTGTGGAACGGCATCTGTGCGGCCTTGGTAAGCGCGGCGATCGACAGCAAGACGACCGGCAGCACCAGCAGCGCGGATTGCGCGGTTCCGGCGCCGGAAAGCTCGATCATGCCCGAGATGGTCAGCGGTACGCCGTTGACGTGCAGGAACATAAGGCCCGCCAAAAACGCGATGCCGCCCAGCATGTTGAGGATGATCTGGGTAAAGGCGTTTTTGATGGCCTCGGGCGTGCGCGTATAGCCAATCATAAGAAACGAGCACACGGTGGTGATTTCCCAGCCGCAGAACAGCCACTCCAGGTTGTCGCTCGTCACGATGACGAACATGGCCGAAAGGAACAGGAACATAAGCGCCAGGAACTGCGGGCGTCGGTCGGGCGCGGTCTGCCCACGCAGCGCGGCCTCGTGCTCATCGTGCGCCTGGAAGTCCCTCATGTAGCCCAGGGCATACACGCAGATCAGGCTGCCGACAATGCCAACGGCGAGCACCATGATCACGCTCATATAGTCCAGGTAGAGCGGCGTGGCGGTGACGACCTCGGCCGTGGGCAGCGTCATGGCAGCGAAGGCAACCGAACCCACCAGCTGCACCACGCCGAGCACACCGGTAAGCGCGTTCCTATATTTGAACGCGTTGTACAGGATGACGGCGCACAGAATTACGTCGATGACGGAGCTGATGATCGAGAGCACATGCGAGGTGCCGGGGGCAACCTCAAAGCCCTGCGGACCCGTGCCAAAAAATAAGACGGCAACTACAACGGTCACCGCCATAATAATGCCGGAGCCTACAAGCCCTACCGCATCGCGGGCTCGGTCACTGCGCGCGAGCAGCATGCCCATCGCCGGTACCAGCGGAAACAGGGTAAGGAAATACAGTAGCGTCATACCATCACTCCCCCATGCAAAAACGCTGCAATTATTTAACGTTATAGCTCAAATTGGGAGTTCAGGCGGCAGGTTTTCGGTCAACTGGGGAGTTTTAGGCGTATAGGGTAAGGGCATATCCGCTTTGGAGCAGAGAGGCGACGCTCCCCCTATCGTAGCGGCGGGCGCACGGGCCACTGCGCGCGGTTTATTGACCACTTTGAAGGATGTCCCGATAGACTCGCGGCGGTCCAAAAAGTTGGCGCGGCAAGAAAAATGCGCCCCTGCGGACGCACCATCCCGTTCGCTATTCCGCCTTTTTAACGCGCGGTTTACGACCCCGCGGCTTATCGACCAAGGCGGCCTCGCCACCGTCGCGATACTGTCGGCACCAAGCTTTAACCGAAGACTCGCTGGGGATCTTGTGCTTGACCATGACCTCACGCACCGTCAGACCATGTTCCAAGCGGTCCTTAACCACGGCAAGTTTAACGTCAAACGAATATGTGTGGTGATGAGAGCCCGCATTGAGAACGGCGTCGGCGCCGCCAACGGCATACGCACGGGCCCACTGACGGGCTGTGGCCTGGGGGATGCCAAGCTCTGCGGCGAGCGCGCGATGGCCGACCCCTTCTTGGAGGATCTCGACGGCGCGCTGCCTAATCTCGGGCGCATGCGTGCGAGTCCTTGTTGTTTCTGACATACCTGCCACTTCTACTTCTTAGCCTTAAACGTTAAATTGCTTTCTTACGTGCAAGTTAGATAGTAGCATTTTACTGTTTGCTCAAAGCAGTTAATTAAAATAGACGCGGCGCTATCTGGGAATTTGACACCATTTTACGACATTTCTTTATTGATTATTTACGCTGGTAACTAGCTCGTAGCTAATCGTCATTCGCTTGCCAGCAAAATTGGCATCTCTTTATGTCCTTTGGAATAGAGGATATAGTTATTAACCCCTCCTCCAATAATTTTGAGCAGTCTGCAGGGCAGTAGACGCCTCACTCCCCATGATTAGCGCGCATTGCCGTCCACCGGGGCAAAACAAAAAGGGCGGGACCTGCTGCGCTTGCAGGCCCCGCCCCGATTGACACCCGATGGGACGCGGCCGGGCGAGACAGATCCGTGCTACCGCCCCGCCTGGCCGCGATGTTCAACTACAGCTCGTTGGCCGCGTGATATGCCGTGCGAATGGCGTTCGCAATGTCGGCGGTGCGCTCGCCCGAGCAGTCGCCCACACAGGTCACGGGCACCGTAACGCCATCCAAGTCAAACGCGTTGGCCTTGGAACCGACGGCCATCACCACGTAATCGCAGGCGATCTTCACCGGCTCCTCGGCGCCGTCATCGGCAGTGCGCACGGCCTCCACGCCCTCGCCGGTAATGGCGGTCAGGCGGGTCTTCACGTGCTGCTCCACGTTGTGCTCGGCAAAGTCGCTCATGATCAGCGGCAGAATGGTCTCGGACTCGCCCGCGGCAATCTTGTCGAGCATCTCCACGATCGCCACTTCGCAGCCGTGCTGCAGCAGGTACTCGGCAGTCTCGGTACCCACCAGGCCACCGCCAATGACGGCGACGCGGCCCGTAAGCTCCACCTTGCCGGCCAGCACGTCCCAGCTCGAGACGACCTTCTTAGAATCGGCACCCGGAACAGGGATGACCACGTCGTGCGCGCCCACAGCCACAATCGCGGCGTCGGCGGCGTTGAGGTCCTCAGTGGTAGCGACGTGGTTGAGCTCAACCTTCACGCCCAGGCCGGGCAGAATCTTCTCGTAATACTCGACCGAGCGCATGATTTCGTCCTTGCGCGGAGGCGCGGCCGCCAGCACAATCTGGCCGCCCAGATGATCGCTCGCCTCGTAGACGGTCACGTCGTAGCCGCGCTTGGCCGCCACGCGCGCGGCCTCCAGACCGGCAATACCGCCGCCCACAACGGCGATCTTCTTGTCGCCCACGCCCGGCTTAATGGCGATGGTGGCCTCGTCGCCGTTCTCGGCATTGAGCACACACGAGATGTACTTGCGGTTTTGAATCGCATCGACGCAGCCCTTGTTGCAGTTGAGGCACTCGCGGATGGGCTCGCCCGTGGCGGCCTTCAGCGCAATGTCGGGGTCGCACATGAGCGAGCGGCCATAGGCGATGATATCGGCCGCGCCGTCTTCCAGGATCTTCTCGCCGGCCTCGACCGAGACAACACGGCCCACAGTTGCCACCGGCACGGAGACCAGGGCCTTGACGCGCTCGGCCACGGGCAGCGTCCAGTTGTAGGGCATGGCGCCCATGGACGGAATGGTGTCGCCCATATTGCCGGTGTGGTTGGCTTGTGCAACCTGGATCATATCGATGCCCGCGCCCTCGAGCAGCTTGGCGAACTCGCAGGCCTCGTCGGGCTGCAGGCCGCCCTTGCCACGCGGCGTGCCATCGGGGTTCTCCATGATCACGGGGAGCTTATACTCCACCATCAGCTGCGGCGCGGCTTCCTTGATGGCAGCGACGACCTCCAGCGCGTAGCGAACGCGGTTCTCAAACGAGCCACCGTACTCGTCGGTTCGCTTGTTGAGGATCGCAGAGCACAGCGAACCCACCAGGCGGTCGCCGTGGACCTCGATGGCGTCGATGCCGGCCTGCTGCGCGCGAGCGGCCGAGGCAGCGATGGCCTCCTTGATCTGGGCGAGCTGCTCTACGCTCGCCTCGTTCACAAAGTGCTGCATATCGTGGTGCAGCTTGGCATATGCCTGCTTGCGGATCTCGTTGGACTCGGCCATCTTGGCGGCAAAGGTCTCCTCGTCGCCGGCGGCCTTGGCCTCCTGCGCGGCTTTGGCCGCAGCCATGGAGCCCATGACCATGCGGCCGACACCGGGCACGTCGTACTCGGGGTGGAACAGCTGCAGCGCGACCTTGGCACCGTGCTTGTGGACGGCGTCGGCCAGCGCCTTAAACGTGGGAATCTGGGCGTCGGTCGCCAGCTTGGGCGTGGGGCTTGCGGTCATGACGGGAGCGACGTCGCCGATGACGATGTAGCCCACGCCGCCACAGGCCAGGCGCTCGTAAAAAGCCAGGCTGCGCTCGCCGATGGAACCGTCGCGCTCCTCATAGCCGGTGGTCAGCGGCGGGAACATAATGCGGTTCTTGAGCTCAAGGGGGCCAACCGTAATGGGCTGGAGCAGCTTGGACGCAGGTGCGGTCATGGACATTCCTCTCTTGTAGACGCGGCGGCGATGGTGCCGCGTAGTTGTTTAGAGGATATGGCATGGGGGTACAGCGGCACAACGAAAATCGGCGAATATCAGGTGGAGGCAGGCGGATGGGGCGGGGCGGCCCGTCGGTTTGTCTCAATCTGTAACAGCTACCCAGCAAAACCGGGTCTTACTGTTACAGATCGAGATATTCCTCTCGACCCATCCTCAACAATCTAAATCTGTAACAGCTAGACCCACTTTTGACCCCTACCTGTTACAGATCAAGACAAACGGAAGCGCTCCGTCGGAAAATCTCGATTTGTAACACCTACAGGCCAAAAACGACCCCAGATGTTACAGATCGAGACGAACAAACTCGGTCCAACCAAACATCTCAATCTGTAACATCTAGACCGACTTTTGGCCTCCACCTGTTACAGATCAAGACAAACGGCGACTGTCCGTCCGAATATCTCAATCTGTAACAACAACTCGGCAAAATCCGTCCCTCGTGTTACAGATCAAGACAAACGGAGCCCCGCTCGCCGGAAATCTCAATCTGTAACATCTACAGACCAAAATCGGACCCATCTGTTACAGATTGAGACAGCCCCAACAACACCGTCCCCGTTCGTGGAAACGACCGCCACACTCACCTTTTTAAACAACCTAAGTTGATGCCATCGCCGTCCATGCCCGGAATGGCAAACGAGAACAGGTCTTTACCCCACTCAAAGTCGAGCTTCTCCTTGATGAGCTTGGCGTTGTGGCCAAAACCGCCCGTGGCGACAATCGCGGACTTGCACGAGATCTGGTACTCCTCGCCGTCCTTGTCCTTGGCGGTCACGCCGCAGATGGCGCCGTCCTCACCCTTGATAAGGCCGGTGCCCGGGCACTCAAACATAAACTCGACACCCAGGTCCTGGGCACGCTCGGTCATGCGCTTGGTCATCGTGGTCGCCGCGCGATGACGCGAGCGCCCGCCTCGGCTGCAGCGACCGCTGCGGCAAGGCCGCTCAGACCAGCGGCGACGACAACGACGTCGGTCTCTAACTGTTTCATGCGAATCCTCCTTTATAGGGCTCTCGGACGAGCCCGGGTTTCATGCGAATTGCATGCGTATCGACAGCCATACTTTCGCTCGAGAACAGGCTCAAAACCATGTGCAGGCGCACCGATGTTTGCCCATAGCGACCATGGGCTTTGTGCGGATGAACCATGCGTTTGGGCAACGCTTTCGAGCGCATGGTCCTGGCGCCATACGCACAAAGGGGGGCGGTGTGCCTTATGGCACCCGCCCCTGATAATCGAGTTTTCTTATGTTTAGTCCTATAAACAGTCCAATATCTTTAGGCAAGATCACCCCGACGACGCTCATCCTGCCTGGAATGCCAGACTCCACCCGCCCGCTCGATGGGATGAGTCCGCGCATCACCTGGACTCTCTACGCCTCCAATGGATCGGTAGCCTCTTACGAACACTTTCAAAAGTATGACAAAAGAGAGAAAAGTCCGTAGATTATGCATCTTTAGACTCGTGAAAAAGCGCATCGTGCCCGTCAGCGGCGACGCACCGGCCTTCGGGACGCCTGAAGGCTACTGGGCACGGCGGCGATGTTCATCGCGAATGATGCGGACGCTGCAACTGGTATTATATGACGTACTATTGAAAGGATGCTGAAGAGGTTGCGGGAAAAGACTTGCTTACTAGAAGCAGAGCAAGGAAATCCAGAAGACGGATTGCGGATAAATGATATGAATTAAATAGGGCACTGCGCGCTATAGAAGGAAAAGGGTGGTGGGTCCTGATGCTGGTCCTGTCTGCTGTTTTAAGTTTATTAATAAAATCTGGCTGTGTAATCTGTGCAGCCCTTTATTTAATCCTCTATATCGGAGGTCAAAAGAAGGAATATCTGTATATCGCTCTGTTTATGCTAAGCCAGTACTTGATTGAGCTAATAGTTCGAGGATACGAAATTAGTTCGCCCCTTTATTATTACTTTCATAATTTTTTTTCGGTGCCCGTAGTAATCAAGTCGCTATTATATTTCGCCTGCGCCTTTCTCATATGTCATTTATTCAAGGGGGCTGTTGGAGGGTCAAAAACGTGGATATTGACATTGGTGGAAGCGCCATTGTTCATCTGGCTCATCATGTTCCCTTTGTTAAAGGTGCGTACAGGATTCTTGTATATTTGTTATTTGTTGCCATTCCAACTTCTGGTTATCGTACTAGCCTTTATCGGTAGCAGGTCCTTTGGCAAAACAGTGCATAAGAGCATGTTTTTAAGGTTAGATATGTTCTTGCGACTGGTTGGAATCCTTGGATTAATGACTGTCTTTGAGGATATTCTTACGGGGTTACATTATGGGCTAAATAATGATGTTGCAAGCCTAGTAACTAGCGGCGCGATTCGAAGCCGCAATTTTGGCGAAAGCGTCTCCCAGATAGTTGTTGCCGCATATCTTATTGTTGTTGCGGCGCGTTTTTTTGTTGACAAGATCACAGTGAAACCGATCAGCTATGAAGCCTTGACAGGAGAGCTTTCGGAAGAAATCATAGACGCCTATGCGACATCTATTGGCCTTAGTCTCAGAGAGCGAGAGATTCTGGGATTCTTGCTCAAGGAGAAAAGCACACAGGAGATATCCGAACTGTTGTTTATTTCGACTGGCACCGTCAAATCTCATACACATAACATTTACCAGAAGGCCGATGTTAGCAACAGGATGCAGTTGCTGCAGAAAATCAGATGTTCATAACGTTGATTACGTTGGGCTAATCAATATGAATCCCACTTCCTTTTGTTTATACAGCTTAGCGCTTTATGAACCCTGGTTCATAAAGCGCTAAACCAGGGTATAGGCTAAGATTGAACATATTTATCGAGACCAGTTCATGTGAAAGCGGATCGGAAAATTACATAATTTTGTCATTAGGTTGTCGGCAACGAGGGGCCTCTGCTTTAGCCATCAAGTTATCGTCAACACGGAACCTCTGAAAGAGAAGGTGACAAGATTATGAGAAGAAAGATAGCCTGCGTATTGTGTTGCGCCAGCTTATGTTTAAGCATGGTGGCAGGCCCAGGATGTTCTGCAAACAATACGCAAGGTGGGTCATCAGACGGCACGCTGGCAAATGCCGGTTCAACTTCTGAAAACGAAGAGTTTGACGGGAAGTTCGATGCAACCGTCAACGCAGGAAATGCGCAAGAAGTTGTGTATGTAAATGGCTCTTGGTTTGACATGGGAAAGCAGTATGGCTTACAGCAAAAGGATCAGTTAGAAAGTAACTGGACAGCTGTAATGGCTTCAATTTATGCAGAGGCAGACGATGCCGCATATAACGAAGCCATGGGTAAGATTCTGAAACATTATGAAGAGGATGATCCATCTGTATTTAATTTCTTGTCGGGCGTAGCTGAGGGGGCAGGAGTCTCAAAGGAAGATGCAGTAGTTGCAGTTATGGGCTCATCTGTTCTTAACTATGACCTCATGATGCATTTTGATCCAGAGAGCTCAAATGATCCAGAGCGTTCAAAAACATGTATGAATGTATCTGCTTGGGGAAGTATGACTCAGGATGGTCATCATCTTGGAGCTGCTAATCTTGATGCAGTCAGCACAACACCCGCCGCAATGTTCTCGAGCATGGTTTCTTATCCGAAACATGGCAATGCAGTCATTGCATCAGGTGGATTGCAGGGAAATGCGTTCATGAACTCCAAGGGCCTTATTATTACCTATGCCGGAGGGCCTACGGCATCGCCAAGCGATGATGCTAAGACAATCGATAGGGAAGGCACCTTCCTCGATACTTTGTTTGCTTATTGGTACACAGCCACAAAGTGCGATACGGCAGACGAAGCAGTCAAAATGCTTACGAAAACTGAGTGGATTCACACGGGTAACATCAACGTTTCCGACAACAAGGGAAATGCGTATCTCATCGAGCAAAAAGATAATGCATATGTGGTGCGCAAAGCCGGTGACTACGGTGAGACGGACTATCTAATTGCAGCGAATCATTTCAGGGATGAGCTCTGGATGAATGATTCATATGAGGCATATCCGGATAGCGTGCCAAGAGCCAATACTCTAGAAAAGGTTATGCAAGACGAGAGCGGCAGCGTTACCCCACTCACGCTCGCGAACGGACTCGGAAGCATTCGTTACTATGACGAGGGCAAATGGAGTGAGGAAAATTGGGACTTCGGTGGTTTCTATCAGTTCCACTCTCCAGAAGGCGATGACATAGAATTCAAGACGATTTTCAGGACAATTTTTGATGCAACTGATCAGGAAATGTATGTCTTGAGAGGTCATGACGAGAAATTCCGTTCAGACGTTCCCTATGGTACAGCTAATTACTACAGGCTTACTCTCGGAAAGAACATGCAGGCCACTAATAAGAGCGCAGAAGTCGACGCGCGTATTGCGGTAAGAAATGCAGGAGCTGAATTGTATAAGAAGGGCTCAGTGGATGACGAGTCCATGGAGTATTACAATAAGGCTGCTGAGGCGGTGCACACGGGATGCAATTACACCACTATGGCTGATTGCGCCAATGCGAAAGGCGATAAGGAGCAGGCTGCGATTATGTATGGCCTTGCTACTTCGCAGTTTGCCAATGCTCAGCGATACGCACAGGCATCTTATACTACTGAAAATGTAATTATTCAGTAATCTTGCGTAACGCTCAGCTCGTCATTTAAAGAAAGCGGAAGTGATCTCGAACCCTCCCTAAAGATAACGCTCGAGATCACTTCCAAGATGTACCATCATGCCGATCATCTCGGCATGATGGTATTTTTCGTTTATTCGCGCTGCCAGGCTTTCCTGCGTCTGACCCGGAGTTTTGATCATGGAGGCCGGATTCGAACCAACGGCCTCCAAGGCGCATAGATTGACACAGGGGATCAAAAATGCCCGCGCAGCAACTAGTTCGCCGTGCTATTTAGCCAAAGAAAAACAGCCCAGAGAACAATACCTCTGAGCTGTTAAAAGTCTTGGTCGCGGGGGCAGGATTTGAACCTACGACCTCCGGGTTATGAGTCCGCTCGTTAGTCGTCAACCAGTATCAACGGTTACATATTTTCGCAGGTAAAACGCCTTTTCTTGTGCAACCAGCATCAACCCGTATCAACCAGTATCATGCAGATTTGCCCATGATTTGCCCATAACAGTACATTTCCGTACTCTTTTCATGCACAATAGAGACATGAAAAAAGGTCGGCAAAAACGCGCTCCCAGGCTCCGATTTTGACCTAGGACATAAGGGTTGCCGCCCCGTAGGTCATAGGTTCAAAACGCGGCTTGGAAGAAGGATAGGCATGGGCAAAAGCAAGGGTTTGAGCATCACCGGAATGGGCTCGATAGAGATGATCCGCAGGGGCAAGTGGCGCGTCCGCGTGTCGCTGGGCAAGGACCCCGTCACCGCGTGGTCGAGCTCGAACGTCGGGTACACGTACATGAGGATCGACCGGGTTGGACAGACGGGGTACCTGACGGCGTCATGACCAGCTGTTTACCGAACTAGGAGGCAAAACTCATCGCCGGTCCCGGAAATGTGCCACGTGATTCTCGTCGCGGCCGCCACCAGCTTGGCGTCGTGCGACACGAGCAGGAGCGCGGCGGGGTACGCAGCGAGCATGCGTTCCAGGGCTACGGTCGAGCCGAGGTCAAGGTGATTCGTAGGCTCGTCCATCACGATGAGCTCGGGCCTGTCAAGGATGCCCAGGGCGAGCATGAGCTTGCGCATCTCCCCGGGACTTATGGTGTCTCCCTCCTGGATGCGTTCGGGCTCCGAGTTGAGCTGTGCCACGATGGAGAGTGCGCGGCCTCGGCGGACGTCCGGAAGGTCACTCAGGGTGGCGAGGGCGGCGCGCTTGTCC
>OLPQ01001011.1_pt1 | contig 21782 bp, 15 predicted proteins | sample 1672451 | NCBI WGS metagenome assembly OLPQ01 (sample SAMEA3136687, study PRJEB25190) | human gut metagenome | biome: human gut; feature: human-associated habitat; material: faeces | place: Austria | collected 2013
CCCCATATCCAAACAATGCTTAGACACTGTTTCTTGAAATGTTCGGTTTAAGCCTGACAGCCCCATTCTTATCGAAAAGGAGAATCCTCCATGCTCGCCAAAAACCAATGCTTTGAAATGACCTGCGATGCCTTCGGTCAGGATGCGCAGGGCGTCTGCCGCCACGAGGGCATGGCCGTGTTTGTCCCCGGTCTGCTGCCCGGCGAACGCGCGCTGGTGCGCATCGTCAAGCCGGAAAAGCGCTATGCCTTTGGCCGCGTGGAAAAGCTGCTGGAAAAGAGCCCCAGCCGCGCCGAGCCGTTCTGCCCCATCTACAAGCGCTGCGGCGGCTGCGTCTGCCAGCACATGACCTACGAGGCCTCCCTTGCCTTCAAGCGCCAGCAGGTGCAGGATCTCCTCCGGCGCGTCGGCGGGCTTTCCATCGAGGTGCCGCCCGTTTGGGGCATGGCGCATCCCTTCGGCTACCGCAATAAGGGCGCATACCCCGTCGCGCAGACGGACGGCGCGCCTGCCTGCGGCTTCTTCGCGCCGCGCAGCCACGATCTCGTCCCCCTGCCCGAAAACGGGTGCGCCATTCAGGACAAAGCTTCCGCCAAGGCCACGCAGGCCGTCCTGAATTGGATGCGCGAAAACAGCGTCCCCGCCTACGATGAGCAGACCGGACGCGGCCTCGTCCGCCATATTATGACCCGTTCGACGACCTCCGGCGAGCTGATGGTCGTCGTCGTCGTCACCCGCGCGGATATCCCGAAGGCCAGTCGGCTGATCGAGCTGCTGCGCGCCGCCGTCCCCGGCCTGTGCAGCGTCTGCCTGAGCGTCAACAGCCGCCGCACCAACGTCATTTTGGGCACGGACATCCGCGTTCTCTGGGGCAAAGCCGCCATGGAGGACACGCTCTGCGGCCTGCGCTTCTCCGTTTCGCCGCTCTCCTTCTTCCAAGTGAATCCCCAACAGACCGAGAGACTCTACGGCCTCGCGCTGGAATACGCCGGCCTGACCGGCGCCGAAACCGTCGTGGATGCGTACTGCGGCGCGGGCACGATCTCCCTGCTGCTGGCGCAGAAGGCCAAAAAAGTCATCGGCATCGAAATCGTGCCGGAAGCCATTCAGAACGCGAATGAAAACGCCGCGCGCAACGGCATTGCCAACGCCGAGTTCCACGTCGGCGCAACCGAGGAACTGCTGCCCAAGCTGGTGGAAAACGGCCTCCGCCCGGATGTGATCGTGCTCGATCCCCCGCGCAAGGGCTGCGATCCCGCCGTCTTGCAGGCCATTATCGCCGCTGCGCCCAAGCGCGTGGTCTATGTTTCCTGCGGCGCGCCGACCCTCGCCCGCGACGCCAAGCTGCTCGCCGAAGGCGGGTACGCCGCCGAAAAGGTTCAGTGCGTCGATATGTTCTGCTGGACGGGGGCGGTGGAGACGGTGATGGTGTTGTCCAAACTTTCTGATGCCGAACATATCGACATTAAACTGGATATGAGCGAACTGGATGTGACGCCTGCCGAAAGCCATGCGTCCGCAACCTATGACGAAATCAAAGCCTATGTCAAGGAACACACAGGTCTTACGGTTTCAACGCTGAATATCGCACAGGTCAAGCGGAAATATGGAATCATCGAGCGGGAATGCTACAACAAGGCAAAATCAGAGGGTGTAAAGCAGCCGCAATGCCCCGCAGATAAAGAAAAAGCGATTGGAGATGCGCTGAAGTTCTTTGGCATGATATTTGATGCCATTTAACGCCAAATTCATTCCCTATTCTTTAGCAACGCACATAGAAATCCCGACAGAGCTTTTCGCTCCGCCGGGTTTTTTTACGTTTTTAGAACATGTCTTTTGTAAAACAATTATTTTCCCGTAGGATTTCCATTAGATGGCGTATTCTTTATACAATAATCACACAATTTCATTTTAATTTCGCCCTTATAGCGACTTTCATCTATACGGGAAGTTTTTAACATGTGCGACTGAATTGCTTTTTTATCCGCAATTGCTTTTTGAATATCATCAATTTCCGGCGCAAATGTCACATAAATGCTATCTCTCAATTTTTCATCGAATTGCATTAGAATTGCATAATTCTTTTTTACATCTATCTTTTTTGCAGCATCCCCCGTTACTTTAATCAACAACCTCGTTTCTTTTTCATAAAACCAAATCAAACTTTTGCAAAATCCCTTCATATTCGTTTTCAGCTTTTCAATTTCATTGTTTGATATTTTATGATTTGTCATTGTATTATACTTCAAGTACATTTTATCATGATCATCTTTTCCAAAGTAAATGACATCTTTGAAAACGCTTCTCATCGTATCGTTTTCTTTTAAGGAGCAAATTGCATCTCCTACCTGTTTCTTTCTATCTTCGTCAAGTTGGATCAATTCATATTCCGAATTCTCAATCAATTTCCTGATGGATGATTTTGTAAATCCGACGCGTCCTCCATCTCCCTTTAGCCCAGAATACAGATACCACAAAGGCAAGTTTTCATTGATCCCCGTACTGAAGCAGAGTGAAAAGTATAAATGTTCTTCGTTTCCAAACACTTTTCTTTCTTTTTGGTCATTAAAAACCTGTACATTTGAAATTCTAAACGACTTTCCTTCCAGTATCTTTTCAATAGAACCAAGATTTGTATAATGGAAATAATGTCCATGCCCATATTCTCTTCCGTATAAGTATTCCTCAAGTTCACTTATATTCTGTATTTCGCCAAACTGATTCCATTTCCACTTGTTCATACTTTTTTCATTCCTTCCTTTGATTAACCGCCTTCATTGAAGCGTCCGTCTTCCGCCGATAATCGTCCAGCCTCTCACGTCGCATTGCCCATACCCATTATAGCCTGCGGCGACAACCGTCCCGTCCGCTTTCACTCCGACCGTGTGAGCCCAGCCTGCCGCGATGGACACGATATCCGTCCAGTCCCTCACGTTGCATTCGCCATCCTCATTCTTGCCCGTCGCGACGACCGTCCCGTCCGCTTTCAATCCGACCGTGTGAGAAATGCCTGCCGCGATGGACACGATATCCGTCCAGTCGCTCACGTTGCATTGCCCAACATCATTCCAGCCTGCCGCGACGACCGTCCCGTCCGCTTTCAATCCGACCGTGTGAACATCGCCTGCCGCGATGGACACGATATCCGTCCAGTCCCTCACGTCGCATCGCCCATACCTATTATAACCTGCCGCGACGACCGTCCCGTCCACTTTCAATCCGACCGTGTGATCATCGCCTGCCGCGATTTTTCCTTCATGCAAATCCTGATAGCGAATCTGATAGCTGCGCTTGAGCGCATCCTGATACCCAACAGCCGATGCAAACGCCTGTGCCGCAGCCTCACTGTCCTGTTCCGTCAGCAGACTTTCGCCCTTCTGGTACTGCAACTCTTTGACCTTTGTTGCCGCGTCGCTGTAATCTCCAGCCGCCTGATACGCAAGCTTTGCGCCGTCATAGTCGCCAGCCGCCATCAGGCTCTCACCCTTCTGGTACTGCGCTTCCTGCGCCATGCTATATGCTTCAATAGAGAGATACCATGCCGCCGCGCCGTCGTAGTCACCCGACGCAATCATCGCTTCACCCTTGGCGTACTGCGTGTTTTTAGCCTGCGTTTCAGCATCCTTGTATTCGCCCAGCGCCTTGAACGCCGCGATGGCTTCGTCATACTGCCCATTTTGCGCCATCTCCGTCGCCGCCTTATACTGCGCGGCGGGAATAATGACAAACTTCGCCGCCAAACCCGCCGCAGCCACCAGCAGCACGACAAGCACAACGACGGTTGTCACAATCTTTTTCTTTTTGGCAGCCGCTTCTGCCGCCGCAATCCGGGCTGCGTTTTTGCGGCGTTCGCGCTCATAGATTTCCTCCGCGGTTTCCGCACATTTCTGTGCTCTCTCGGCGCTGTCCCTGTAATCGCCCAATTCGAGGAAAATGCGCTTGGCGCTCTCGAAGTCAGCCGCCGTATCCTTCGATGCGCCGGATTCCATATCCTCGCAGCCTTGCTGATATTTTCTCGCCCGATCCTCTTCAAACCGCTCAAGCGCTGCCTGATGCAGCGCTTTCGCCCGCTGATCGCCGGAAATTCTGGCTTCTTCAATCGCCTTTTGGATGCGCTGTCTGCTCTGTTCGTCCTGTTGTTTGGCGTCTGCGACCTTTTGATTGATTTGCGCGGTCAGCCCTTGAATCGCGGCGTCATAGCGTGCTTTCAAATCCCCCTGCGCAAACTGCAAGGCACGGACAAACTGCTTATTTTTAAGCGCGTCTTTCAGCAGCGGCAGTTCTTCTTCCCACGTCGAAACGAAGGATTGATAACGACGATCCACGCGATATCCTTCTTCAATCTCGTACGCGTTCAAATAGTCCGGTATGCTGAACTGCTCAACCATCTGCGCAAGCCGTTCCTTCTCCTCTTTTGTCGGCAAAAGAACCAGTTCCTCCGCCTCCGTGCGTCTATCCTGCGCATCTTCCCAATAGGCTTTTGTCCATGCTTCAATGGTTTCGGCCCGTTGTTCCGCCAAGAACTTGCCCATGTACGCTTCGGCGTTCTCCGCGTCAAGGTTCAGTGCCTTTTCAAAGAACTCATCGGCCTTTCGCCACTCGTGATCGACGAGCGCCATGTTGCCGCGCTTAATCAGAGCGGTCAGGTTCGCATCCATCACCGGCGCGGCGGGCGCGGCCGCCTGCTGGATAATAACCTTCGGCTGTTCGGGCTGCTTCTCCGCGCTCAGCACCTTCTGAATGCCGCGCAGCAAATCCTGCATGAAGCCGATTTTGCTCATATCCTGGCTTTGCAGGTTGGAAAGCTCCTCCGGCAGATCATACGGGTCCATGCCGCGATAGCAGGGAATCAGCAGACGCTTGCGGTCATTTTTCATCAGCGCGAGATAGCGGCTCCATTCGTTCTTGACCCAGACAGCGTTGAAATATTCCGGCTTGCTGCCGATGACCACCATCACCTTCGCAGAGTTGAGCGCCGCAAAAATATACGGCTCGTATTGCTGACCGAGCTTATCCTCCAGCGTGATGCGGCTGAAAAACACCTTGTAGCCCTGTTCAGTCAGACCATAATAGACCTCCTGCGCCCACTGGGAATCGCGGGTGCGCTGACCGTCTTCGTCCGTCTCCTTGTAGCAGATGAAGACGTCATAGGGCTTTTCGTTCGCGGAAATCGCGAGAATGTTCTTCTGGATATCGGCGATTTGCGCCGCCTGTTCTTCATACAGACGGCGGCTCTCCGCGTCCGGAGCATACTTCAACGCAGCGAGATAGTCGTCGTCCGTCAGGATGGAAGCCACCTGCACACGATGGCAGGTCGGGATGCGCTTGCCCGTCGCCGGGTCTTCGACATACTCGATGCCGAATCGGCTCAGCACCGCGCCCCAGTGCGCCTCCGCGTCGGTATCATCCTGCTCAAGAATTTTCTCATATGCTGCGACTGCCTTGTCAAATTCGCACTGACGGCGATAGTGGTTCGCACGGTTATAGCGGTTGAGCTTCTGCTCGTCATCCGCCTTCGGAATGGTCGAGGTGCTGCCGCAGTATTCACAAGTACCGTATGTCGCGCCGGGGATAAACTCGATGTCCCCGCCGCACATTTTGCATTTGATAACCATGGTTTCTTCTCCTCTTACTTCTCGTTCTTCGCCGTCGCCTTGCGCTGTGCCATCAGGCGCATTGCCCTGTCAATCGCCGCGTCGGATGCGTCCTCTTCCAGCGCATCGAGCACCGCGTCAATCTGTGCATCCATCGAGCAGGGCGTCGGATCGGCAAAGCGGATTTCCTCTGCCAGCTTGGCGAGCTTCGGGTTGCCTGCTGCCAGTGCGTTCGCCTTCGCGCAGATGGCTTTCCACGCCTGCGTTTTGTCCGACACAACTCGCTCGGTCTGGTTGACCACGTCGCGCGCAACGCTCTTGCCCAGCATCGTGAAAAGCGTCGCCGCAATCATCAGCCCTTCAATGACCGCTGCCACCCAAATCGGCACGACGCGGCTCACCGCCATCAGCACAAACGAGAGGGCAGTCTGCGCAATCAGCATCATCGCCGCAACTTTGAATATCGGCCAGCCCAGCAGGCGGCTCTGCCACCCTTCTCCCTTGGCAATCGCCGCCTTGCAGCCCACCGCCGCCAGCACAAAGAGAATCAGCGTCGTGCAGAGCGCCACGGCAAAAACAACGTTGTGCGCAAACGGAATCAGCATCGCCAGCGCCACATAAACCGCGCAGAGAATCGCGCTCATCAGCGCAACTTTATTCATCGTCTTTTTCATTGTTCATCCCTCTTCTTTCCGCAGTTGGTGCAAAAATTGCCGATAATGCCTTTGTTGCCGCAGGCGCAGTCCCACGTTTCGGGTGCTTCCGGCTTCTTCGCGCCGCAATTCGGGCAGAAGTTGCCCAAAATGCCCTTGTTGCCGCAGGCGCAGTCCCACGATTTCGGCATTTCCGGCTTCTTCGCGCCGCAGTTCATGCAGAAATTGCCCCTGTTGCCCTTCTGCCCACAGGCGCAGTCCCAGCCGACAACGGGTTCGGGTTTCTTCGCGCCGCAATTCATGCAGAAATTGCCCCTGTTGCCCTTCTGTCCGCAGGCGCACGCCCAGCCCTCTTCCGGCTGCATCGCCTCGCCGACAGCGCCGGCAATCGGGGTGATTGCGTCCTTCGCCATGCCGATGACGCTACCGACCGCGCCCAGCCCGACGCCGACGCTCATCACGTCGCCCGCCATGCCGCCAATGCCGCCCGCCGCGCCGCTGTTGTTGCGCATCGCGGTCACGCCAACCTGACGCGCCGTCTCCTGCTGATAGGTATAGCCCTTCATGCGCATCTCCTGCGCCTCAGCCTCAGCCTGCATGCGGTAAGCGTCCGCCGCAGCCTGTGCGCGGATGCGCTCCGCGTCCGCCTCGCCCTGCGCACCGATGACCTTCATGCGTGCCTCGGTCTGCGCCTCGACAGCCTTGCGCTCAAACGCCGCCTCGGCTTCCGCCTTTTTGATTTGTTCTTCGCGTGTCTTGAGGTACAGATCCGCGTGCTGCTGTTTCAGCCGCCGGAAATTCGGGTCGTCGTCCGGCGTGACGATATTGCTGACGAAAAACTCCGGCATTGTAAGACCGTATTCTGCCAGATTTTCGTTGATCGCCGTTTGCAGATGCGCGGAAATGCTGTCCAGCCGCTCATCCAGCTCCAGCACGTTGATGTGGTTATCCTTGATGATGCGGGCAAGGTTGCTCTTGACCCTGTTCATAATCAGCGTGCGGAAATAGCCCGTTTCGCCGCTGAAAAGCTGCTCCTGCGTCAGCGCGTCCGCCGTGCCGACCAGCCGCATCAGCAGCCGCCGCGCGTCGCTGACCCGCAGGTTGAACGCGCCGCTCGCGCCCAGCTCGACATGCAGCCCGCTGATGGGGTCGAACAGACCGACCTTGCTGTTCGTACCCCACTTGATATTCATCAGCGTGGTGAGGTTGACGAAATACACTTCCGCGTGGAACGGCTGCCCCTGCACCGGCAGCTTGAACAGGCTGTTCATCTTGGGCAGAACGCCGGTTTCAAGGTCATACCGTCCGGCAGGGAAGCTGTCCAGCGCTTCGCCGTTGCGCAGGAAGATGGCCTCCTGCGTTTCATGCACGATGAGCTGACTGCCCATGACGAAATCGGTCATCGGGTGTTTCCAAACGAGCGTATTCGCCCCGCCCTCGTACTGAATGACGGCTGGAATACCCTTGTCGCGCTGCTCTGCCAGCCGCGCTTCCTTTGCCACGTCGATTTTCGTGTCGCAGACCGGGCAGGTGTAGGTGGTCGCGCCCTTTTGTGCGGAAAGCTCACAGGCGCAGGTCGGACAGCGGAAGGTAATCCGCTTGTTCATGCTCTCGGCGGTCAGCAGCTTTTCGCCGCAGACCGGGCATTTCGCGTCCTTCGCCTTGCTCTGGTCATATACCACGTCGTTGCCGCAGTTCGTGCAGCGGCAGGACGCCATTTTATCCGTCTTGACGTTGATGATGTTGCCGCAGGTGCAGTGGATGCGCTTGCTGGCAAAAAAGCCCGTGCTGGCCTCGTTGTAGCGCCCGCAGACCGGGCAGGTAATCATGAATTTGCTCATTGAAATGTCCTCCATACGCTTGTTAGCTTCCGTTTTTTGGGAAAAAGCGGAGGGGTACTCCGCTTCGCTCTTATTTTTTGAAATCCTGCGCTGCTTGTTTCAGCGCGTCATTGATGGCGTTGCTTGTAAGTGTCACACCCGCTTTCACGTCGATCTGCGCCGTTTCGATATTCTGTCCGACCAGCGCGTCAAACACCGATTTATCCGCAATCAAATCAGCACCAAATCCCGGGATTTCATCATTTTGTGGCACCGAAACTGAAACAATTTTCCCGTTTGCATCCACTTCAACGTTGACCGTGAACGGGCAAAATCCCGTTACTTCATATTCGTTCGTATATGCCATTTTTCCAACGTCCACCTCTGTTTTGGCTTGATTGCTTTCGACCTGTTTTTTTCCGTTTTTCTTCATCCAATCTTCTTTCGCTTGTTTCAGCGCCTCGTTGATTGCATTGCTTGTAAGTGTCACACCCGATTTTACATCAATTTGCGCCGTTTCAATACTTTGTCCGACCAGCGTGTCAAACACCGATTGATCCGCAATCAAATCAGCACCAAGTCCCGTTATTTCTTTGTTTTCAGGAATAGAAACCGAAACAACCCTTCCGTCCTCTGTTAACTTGATTCGAACTTCAAATGGTGCAAATCCTACCACATTATATTGATAACTATCATAATCCTCTAGTTTGTCCAGTAAGTCGAGCCGGTCATTCGCTCTGAAATACTTCACAGCCTCATCAAATTTTCCATTTTGAATCAATAATTCACCATATTTCAATTGTACATTTTCCACTTGATTTCTTGCATCTTTATAATCGTCCAGCGCCTTAAATGTCGCAATAGCTTCGTCATACTGCCCATTTTGCGCCATCTCGACCGCCGTTTTATACTGAACGCTCGGAATAATCACCAATTTAGCAATCGCCGCAATTATAACAATCGCCGTAACCACAACTACTGCAATCGTTACGTTTCGTCTACTTCTAGCCTTCTTCGCCTCTTGCTCGTCCATCCATTTTTGAGCGAGCTGTTCGCATTGCTGCGCCTTTTCTCGGCTGTCCTTGTAATCACCCAAAGCTCCAAAGCCCCATCTGACCTCTCTGTAATGGAGATCTGATTTCGCCTCATTCATTCGATTACAACAATCCTGATATTTGCTTTCAAGCTCCTGATCCCGCTTCTGAATTACCTGTGTATACATCTGCTCCAATTGCTTATCCGCATCAGCGAATATCTCGCTCATCTTATCCTGTGCATCGCAAATATTCTGCTCTTCCTGTTTTTGAGCTGCTTCAACTCGCCTGTCGAATTCCGCGTTTAGTGTTGCTATAACTTCGTCGCACTGTTTCCTTAAGTCACCCTTTGCAAATTGCATTGCACGCATCAAATTCTTATTTTTACGCTCGTTTTCCAAAAGAATTTTATATGTTTCTTCGCTTTTCACACTTGAAACATAGGTTTGTTTGGTGGGATAAAGATGTATAATTGTTTCTGCGTTCAAACGCTCCGGAACGGTATACCATTGAACCATATCTCCGATATGCTCTTTTTGCTCCTGCGTCAATTCAAGCGTCAATGTAACTGGCTGAAAGGTTTGCTTTGCAAATGTTTCTGCCCATTTTTCAAAGCTGGGTTCTCTTTCTTCTGCCAAGAACTTGCCCATATACGCCTCGGCGTTCTCTGCGTCGCCGTCCAGCACGCGGTCAAAAAACTCATTGGCTTTTTCCCAGTCGCCGTCGGAGAGCGCCATATAGCCGCGCTTGAGCAGCGCCGCCGCGTTGGATTCGCCGCCGACAGAAACATTCTGCTTCATCACCTGCTGAACAATCTGCGCCACATCGACGCCCGCGCTCTGCGGCTTGCTTTCCTCCTGTTTGCCGCCGATGATCTTTTCAATGCCGCGCAGCAAATCCTGCATCGCGCCAACCTTGCCCATATCCTGCGCCTGAAGCCGCGCAAACTCCTTGGGCATGTCGTAAGCGTCGATATTCTTGTAACAGGGAATCAGCGTCTTTTTCTGCCCCGCCGCAATCAGCGCAAGATAACGGCTCCATTCGTTCTTGACCCAGACGGCATTGTAATATTCGTAATCCGTGCCGACGGCGAGCATGACCTTCGCACTGTTGAGCGCCGCGAAGATATACGGCTCGTATTCCTGACCGAGTTTATCCTCCAGCGAAATGCGTGCAAAAAACACGCGGTAACCCTTTTCGGTCAGCGCGTTATAGATATCCTGTGCCAGAACGCTGTCAAGCGTGCGGCTTCCGTTTTCGTCGGTTTCCTTGTAGCAGATAAAGATGTCGTAAGGCTCCTCTTTGCCGGAGACCTCGATAATCCGCTTGCGCAGCTCCTCGATCTGCTTCGCCTCGTCGCGGTAAACCTTGCGCGCCACAGCGTCGGCGTTTTCGCACGCCTGATCGAAGTTGTCATCCTCCATCACGCTGTCAAACGACGAGCGATGGCAGGTCGGGATCTTTTTGCCCGTCTTGGGGTCATCCACATACTCGATGCCATATTTGCACAGCACAAGCCCCCAATAGGCTTCCGCCTCGGTCGGGAACTCCGCGACGATACTTTCGTAAACGCCCGCCGCTTTATCAAACTCGCAGCCGAAACGCAGGCGATTTGCCCGCGCAAAAAGCGTCACCTTCTTCTCGTTATCCGCTGTCGGGATGGTCTGCCTGCTGCCGCAGTATTCGCACTCCACCACGTTGCCCTCGGCTATATTCGGCAGATCACCGCCGCACATCTTGCATTTGAAAACCGCCATTTGTATATCCTCCGCATTCCAAAATGTTACCAATAAAACATTACCAATATCTACATTTTTTGACAAAGTTAGTATATCATTTTGCGTGACGTTTTTCAATGATGAGCGCGTCTTAAAATCTTCAAATATTGAGTTTCGTTCGCTGCTGCAGATGATTTCTTACAGCCGCTTTATCGCAGTTGTTTGGAAAATCCCATATATCCAAAAAGCCGATTCCCAGCCATTCAATTCGTATTGGGAATCGGTTCTTCATTCTATATTTTAAAGGAGTAGATCTTTAACACCTTCTCACAGCGTTCTAGCAGCACATTCAGCGTGTATAACAAATAATCTTATGCATTTAATATTCCAGAATTATGCAATGGTAATATTTTATCTTTATGTAAATACATTATATTTTAATATTTATAAAATTTCCTCTTTCATCTAAAGCGAATGGAATACTATCAATTTTTTCGTTCTTTTCAATCGGAATATATGCATATCTATTATAATAGTCGATTAAATCTTGCCATCCATTATGCAGATTCTTAATATGTTGAACCCCTTTTTCAGTTATCGCAATTGAAAAAAAACTCTCCTTAAACTCATTTTTTTCCAATATCCTTTTCTCATATGCAATAACTGCATGATTGCCACTTTCCAGAAGATTTATCACATCTTCTCCAAATCCATGATTGCTTCCAATCCAATTAGCATAATATATTGATGTATAATGCATCCTAACCCCGGGATGCGGATGATCATATTCCTCAACGCTTTTTTCAATATATTCATCAAAGTTTCTTCCCATCCTTTCGGCAAATACTCGGAAGCACAAGTAATTTGCAATAAAAAGAATATCGAACGTTGCACAATTTATTTTCATGTCAGTACTCCAACGCTGCAGAAACAGAATCGATTGTATAGATGCTGCAAAGGAGTCTGCTGCATATTCTTTCAACTGTATACCCCATTTTTCTTTACAGCTTCTCTTATCACAACTATCGTTCGATGCGCATTTTGTCTCATCAATATGATATTCACCTTGTTTTTCTCGCAAATGCCCATATGCTATATGTCCAAACTCATGTGCTACAATAAAATTAAGCATATATAAAAACAAGGTTTGTAAATATTGTTCTTTTTTATTTTCACTAATATTGAAAAGTATCTCTAATTTTTCCTGATTAATAAACTCATTAGCTTCATTCCAAAGTGCTGCTATAAGACCTATCGATAGTGCAATAGTATTTTTATCTTCGTCGTAATGACAAAATGCGTTAATTATCTCACTGTTACATACCCATAGTGACACATTCATTTTTTTATATTGTTCTTTTGAAATCCAAGTAGGCAATCCTTCTCGCAGCTTTTTCAATATCGGATTTACGGTTTTCGACATTGTATAATAGTCTTCAACATACTCCCATAATTCATATGTGATCCCTCCACTTGAAATTGTCATTTTTTCCATATATTTCAGCCATCCTTCTTTTATGTATGTCTGTCGATATGTTAAAAAGCATGAATATCTTTAACGTGTTCAAACATCGCCCTTTCTCTAATTAACATAATTAATATCATTTGTCTTTTTCATGCGCCTCTCCGCACGCTTCGGAGCAGTATTCGTCGCTATCCTGTTTAGCAATAAATGCTTTCTGGCAATGCTCGCACATTTTGAGCGGATTCTGCGTATCGGTCAGGCTCAAAGAAAGCAGAAACCGAATCGTCAACATCAGCGAATGAAAATCCCAGACCATCACAGGATGTTCCCGCAGTTCCAGATGGTAACTCGGCACATTCCCGTCAAAGCACGCGATACCTTGCCGATATAATTTCTTTGTCGTTGAATCCAGTTTCTTTTTATCCCGTTCATAAAGAAAAACAGACACAAAAGCAAACGCCCAATCCCGAAAAACTTCTTTCATCCAGTCAAAGCGTTCACCGTAACTTCTCAAAAAAGACATCGCCTTCGCCTGAGGATCATTGAAAAATGTCGATACCAACGCAATCTCCATTTTGTCATCTCCAGGCACCTGCCAAACTGATTTGACTCCCTGCTTGTAAAAAGACGGCATAGCAAACGGGAAAAACAGCTTCAAATAGTCCATTGTTTCCATAACTTCCTGCCGGATGTACGGATTCTTCGGCAGATAAACCTTTTCGTAATCCACAAACTTCGGCGTAGTCGGAATCGCAGCCATCAAGCCAAGCAAACCGTATCGGCAGGCAAATTGCCGTATTGCCTCTTTGACTTTTACATCCGGTGTTTTATGGAATTGGAGCAGGCCAATGTTGACAGCTTCCACAATCAGCTCATCCGCCTGTGTCATCGGATTATATACATCCGCTTCCGCTTTGGCAGCAGGCATCAGATACTCCTGACCGTCTGCTTCCATTCGCCATTCATAATCGCTGTATTTTGCCCATCCGGCGGATGTATGTTCAAACAATCTCGGAATCATGTGTCATTTTCCTCCTCTGTCTGGGAACTTTCCGCATATTCATTGAGAAAACGCTGCTCCTGCAAAGTCAACGCTTCATTTTGGCTGTCTAGCTCTCTAAGTGCTTCATATACCTGTTTTTGCAGCTTTCGATGCACAGTGCCGCGAACCTTGCGGACGTTGCGTTCGGATTGCTCGCGCAAATCTGCCAGCTGCTGTACGGAATATCGGCGTATGCCCAGAAAATACAGAATTTCCTTATGATCCTGCTTCAGATTCAAAACGATCTGCCGCAAATACTCCCGCTCCGTCAAATCGTGCATCCGGAATATACAGTTAGCCAGAAAATCGTCAAATTCTCCGCGACAAATCTGTTGGAAAGTCGGGCGACCCATGCTGTTCGGTACAATGTTGCCGCCATCGGAAAGAATCACTTCAATAAGCATATCGCCCTGCGCAACCTTATAGCGACGCTCTTTTCGCATCCGACTTTTTTCTTCTCGATCATACCACTCAACAACATTTTGAAATTCTGCCGTTGTTCGAGCAGATAACTCCAATCGACGAAGCGCTTCTTCCCGCATGCTTTTGGCAAGTCGTTTTCTGCGTTCAGCAGCAGAACGTGTATCTTTGCTTTGGCTTTCATCTGAGGACGACTCCCCGCCTTCACCTTTTGGATCTGTCCACTCCCGAACGCTATCGCAGAAAGCAGGTATTCCTTCCCCATCAGACCACGGCAATTCCTCATCCGGAATCTCATTGCCATCTTCGTCGTAATAGATCATGTCCCGTATTCCATATTCTGTACGCATCGCTGTCTCCACTCAGTCTATATAAAATGGGAACACTCGTTTTTCTCATTATAAAAGTGAACCATTAAAAAGTCAAAAAATTTCTCAATATCGAAAAAACAGTTCCGAAAATGGTTCTCGTTTGTCCTATAAGATAGAGGGAAAACTCCACATCAAGCAAGAGCTTCGTAAAAAAAGGATGACGGAAAATGCTGCCATCCTTTTTTTCGTAGCCCCAGAGTCCAGAGGCGGAGCCTTTGGCCCACGGCACTTTGCACCCGAAAGGGTGAAAGTGTCATAGTGGGTAGTTACACTTTCGCAGAAAGTGCCTGTTCCTCCGTCCCTTGCGCTCCAAACGCCCCTCCAAAAGGAAGTGATCTCCCATGGCAAGAAACGACGGCATAAACCGTACCACTGTTCGCAATCAATCCCGAACAGAAAGCAACATTGCAGACGCAGAAGCGCACAATGAGCGCCTGAAAACCTGCTACCGAAACGAAGATATCATTCCTGAACGCAGTCACCTGAATATCCATTTCAAGGAACCCACAGGAAGCTATCAAGAGATGTTCAGCCAAATGGAACAAGACAGCACGATCTCTACCCGCGGTCTGAAACCAGATGCCGTTCACTATGACGAACTGGTTTTCGACGTGAATTCTGCTTATTTTCATAATCACGGCGGCTATGAATATGCACAGACATTTTACGCTGAAGCATATAAAGCCGCCGTTGATATCGTCGGCGGCGAACAGTACATCCTCTCCGCAGTCATGCACGCAGACGAACGTAACGCCGGTATGAGCAAAGCGTTGGGCTATGATGTCTGGCACTATCATCTCCATGTCATCTATGTACCGGTTGTTGAAAAACAGGTACTCTGGTCAAAGCGATGCAAAGACTCCTTGCTCATTGGCACAGTCAAAGAAACCATTATGCAGGTCAGTCACAGTAAAAAATGGCAATCACAACCCGTTTTTGATGAATCTGGCAAGACAATGCACACTAAAAACGGAAAAATCGTTCTCAAAAAATCCTACAGCGTTTTGCAGGATCAATATCACGACCACATGGTTTCGGCAGGTTTCACTGATGTCGAGCGTGGCGAACGCGGCAGCACCGAAGAACATCTCAGTACTGTTCAATTCAAAGTCATGAAAGAACAGGCAAACCTTGACAGCCTTCTCGTTCAGCAGCAAGCCGCAGAGCAATCCGCTCAGTTGGCGCAAACACAATGCAGGAAAGCCGAGCATGACATTGAAACTGATCAGAAAAAGCTGGATGGTCTTGTAAAGAACACCAAGGATATCGAAACATTTGTTCAACGGCTCGGTTCATCCGAAGAACTCCTGCCCGATGTTTCCGTGTTGGAAAGTGGAAAATCTTACCGCGCAAACAAAGCACTGCCCGTGGTTAAAAAACTTGTTCGCAGGTTAAAGGAAGTCTACGTTCTCCTCGTTAATGAACGACACGCCAACAGCAATCTTGCCAAAGAATCCGTCTTCTGGCGGCGAAAAGCGGAGACTAATGCCGCATACCGAGAGGATGCCGTCAAACTGAACAAGCTGAATCAGCTTCTCGGCAAAGATGAAATTGACAGGCTTCTCTCTCAATGCAAAACGCCCGAACGCCATCCCCTCAAATCCAAAGAACACGATCTGTCTTAAAGGAAGTGGATACCTACGAATATCTTTGAACTCATCAAGTCTCGCATAACCGTTCCGCAAGCCGCCAAACACTATGGGCTCCATCTGGAACGAAACGGCATGTGCCGCTGTCCTTTCCATTCAGATAAAACCCCTTCCATGAAACTGAATGAAACCTACTACTATTGTTTTGGCTGTCATCTTGTCGGCGATGTCATTGACTTCACCGGCAGATTGTTCAGTCTGTCTCCTCTTGAAGCCGCGCAAAAACTCGCATCTGATTTCGGCATTGATCCACACACACCTGCTTCGGCTTCACTTGCTGTTCCTCGTCCTCCAGCTAAATCCCCGTTAGAGCAGGAACGCCGCTGCGCTTCGGCATTGCTTGACTACGAATGTCTCTTAAAACATCGTCAGCAACAATTCGCTCCCTCTCACGACACCGACAAATGGGATGAACGCTTTGTATCCGCGACTCATTCGCTACCGCAAGTTTCTTATCTGATTGACTGCCTATATGATGCCGATGCAGATTTGCGCAAGCAGACTGCGGATTCTTTGCTGAACGACGGCACACTTCATAAAATTGAAAAATGGAACATTGCTCATAGAAAAGAGGTGCTTCCGTGTGAAGAAAACGACACGCTTGCTGCCTGATTCCTTTCCTTCTTGGTTTGACGGGCAAAATATCAATGAAGCGTTATTCTGCCGAGACTATCTGGAATCCCATCAGCTGCTTTATACCGAAAGAAGTTTTTTCACCACCGAAGGACGCATGACCGATGAAGCATCGCTCAAAACGGACATCTACCAAATCATTGAACCCTGTGCGTCAATCGGCGTTCCCAAAAAGATTTCCAACATCATTGAGCTACTCAAAATCATGGCATATACCAACAACTTTCATCCGCAAACGGATCGGATTCACGTTGCCAACGGCACATTATTTCTTGATGGCTCCTTCTCCAAAGACAAATATGAAATTGTCCGCAGCCGTTTTCCGGTAAACTATGCTCCTTCCGCATCCGTGCCCGAAACTTGGCTTCATTTTTTATCCGATATCCTTTATGAAGATGACATTCCCACGCTTCAGGAATATATCGGCTACTGTCTCATTCCCTGTAATAAAGGACAACGCATGATGGTTATCAAGGGCAACGGCGGCGAAGGAAAATCTCAAATCGGCACGGTTCTCTCTCATCTTTTCGGCTGTAACGCAAAGGACGGCAGCGTGGGCAAGGTTTCTGAAAACCGCTTTGCACGCGCCGATCTGGAACATGTTCACCTGATGATCGACGACGATATGCGTATGGAAGCACTCAAGCAAACCAACTACGTCAAATCTCTGGTTACTGCCCAGGGAAAAATGGATTTGGAACAAAAAGGCAAACAGAGTTATCATGGATGGATGTATGCCCGCCTGCTTGCCTTTTCAAATGGTGATTTGCAATCCCTCTATGACCGCAGCGACGGCTTTTATCGACGGCAACTGATTCTTACAACAAAAGAGCGCTCCCCTAACCGTATCGATGATCCGGATATTGCTGAAAAGATGTGCAGCGAACTGGAAGGGATTTTTCTCTGGGCTTTCGATGGGCTTCAACGATTGGTTCAAAACCATTTCCATTTCAGTGAAAGCTCGCGTGCCCGTGCCAACCGTGACACCGTTAAACAGGACGCCAATAATGCCCTCCTGTTTATGGAAGCCACCGATTATATTCATCTAACGCCCAAAGGCAAGATCGGTTCTCAGGAATTATATGAAATTTACACCATCTGGTGCAAGGAAAACGGATTCTCTCCACTCAAAAGCCGCAGTCTTTCCGATTATCTGATTGCCAACCAGAAAAAATACGGTATCGAACATACCAATAACATAACAAATCCTGTCGGTCGCCGCGTATGGGGCTTTACAGGTATTCAAGCAGTGATGTCGCTTCCTGCCAAGGTTACAGAAAGCTGGAAAAGGGATGATTCCATGTATACGCCTTTTACATGATGTTCCTTATAGTGAGAATTTTTGTGATTTTTCCCGTACATACGTACACCCATACGCGAAGTCTTTGTACACAGGTATGTATGTACGCAGATAAACCGAAATTCTGTATGTGTTCTTTTCCTCATTATTTGATTCAAATAACGTGTCTAGAGGTGATCCTTATCGCGACAATCAAAATGCACGACGAATGGGAAGGGCTCGCTCGTATGCTTGCCGATCTGATTACCAAGTATGCCGATGTTCTTGAGGATCAGGATAAGCCCAATCTCTCCAATGAAGAAGAACAACAAGATGCCGCCTGATCTCTCGTCATTTCTTTTTTAATCGCTTGTTTTTGTTTTCAATCGCTTGTTTTTTTGATATAATAAGACCATCATGCAGGAGGTGAGCCCATGTCTGAGATTTTTGATATCTCCCGATTTGATTCCTATCGGGAAGATAACCGCCGTGAAGTCAAAAAAGCGCACGATGGCCTTCCTGTTTCTCTTTGGGATACATACTCGGCTTTTGCCAACTGCTACGGCGGCATCATCATTCTTGGCGTTAAAGAAAACCCAGATGGCAGTTGGCGCACGACCGGATTAAAGAACGCCGCCAAGCTGCAAAAGGAATTCTGGGATATCATCAATAACACAAATAAGGTTAGCATCAACCTGCTCAGAGAGAACGATGTTGAAACCTATGAATATAACGGCGATGTCATTATGACCATCCATGTTCCCGCTGCCCGCAGAGAACAGAAGCCCGTCTATATCAATAATGATATGTTCAACGGCACCTTCCGCAGGAATTACGAGGGCGACTATCACTGCACCACCATTCAGGTCAAAACCATGCTTCGCGACCAGGCAGATGATACGGTCGATATGTCCATTCTGGATGGTATTGGTCTGGAAATTTTCAATGCTGATTCCGTGCGCGGCTATCGAAATACTTTCGCCTCACTGAAAGACGGGCATCCATTTGTTCGGCTCGATGACAACGAGTTCCTTCGAAGCATCGGCGCGGCTGCTATTTCCAATAAAGACAACGCCCTGCATCCCACGGCAGCCGGATTGCTGATGTTTGGCAATGAATATGATATTGTCCGTCAATTCCCCAATTATTTTCTGGATTATCGCGCCGAGCTTGATCCTGCTATCCGCTGGACGGATAGAGTTTTTTCCAGCTCCGGCGATTGGTCGGGAAATATTTTCGATTTCTATTTCCGTGTCTACAACAAGTTAAAGCAATCTTTGACTGTGCCGTTTAAACTCTCCGGCGTAACGCGAATTGATGATACGCCCATGCACGAAGCTATTCGTGAAGCACTCGCCAACTGCCTAGTCAACGCCGATTACTTCGGCTCCAGAGGCATTGTCGTAATCCTCCGTCCGGATCAGATTACTTTCGCCAATCCCGGATATAGCCGTACCGGAAAAATACAAATGATGCGCGGCGGCGTTTCCGATCCTCGAAATCGCGGATTGATGAAGATGTTCAATCTCGTCGATATCGGTGAGCGTGCAGGCAGCGGTATTCCTAAAATCATGAACATCTGGAATGATGAAGGAATGAAAGAGCCTGTCATCATGGAAGAATTTGATCCTGATCGCACCATTCTGACTTTATCGCTTGAAAAAAAACAAGCGATAAAAACAAGTGATAACGCTCCCGTTTCTTCTTCAAAAGCTAAGAAAACCCTTGAAAATCAACGAAAGATACTTGAATATCTGAAAGATCACGGGCGTTCAAAATGCTCCGATATTGCAGCGTTTATAGGACTCAGTGAAGCTCGCACACGGGTCATTCTCTTAAATATGCCGGAAGTTGAAGTTACCGGAGCAAACCGTTACAGAACTTATCGAATCAAATGATATTCTCATCCTATCGCTTGGAATGAAACCAAGCGATAGGATTTTTTTATTTGCCCTAAAATCTCCATCCATCTCCAAATTTCTCTTGAGTCTTAATGTATGTATATGATATACTATCCTTGAAAGAGATGTCTAAACCATTCTGTAAGCACTATTACAACTTTAGACGCAGCGGAGTGAATTTCAGTGAAAGAAAAGACAAAGGTTTACATTTATACCCGCGTATCCACCGCCATGCAGATCGACGGCTACTCTCTCGAAGCACAAAGGAACCGCACGAAAGCATACGCCGAGTTTAATGACTACGAAATTGTCGGCGAATACGAAGATGCAGGCAAATCCGGCAAATCTATCGAAGGGCGAACCGAGTTTAACCGCATGATGGAAGATATCAAATGCGGCAAGGACAACGTGTCCTTTGTTCTGGTGTTTAAGCTCTCACGCTTTGGACGCAACGCCGCCGATGTCCTTTCTACCCTGCAAACCATGCAGGATTTTGGGGTTAATCTGATCTGTGTAGAGGATGGCATTGATTCCTCCAAGGACGCAGGCAAGCTGGTTATTTCGGTTTTGTCGGCTGTTGCCGAAATCGAACGCGAAAATATCCGAGTTCAGGCCATGGAAGGTCGGCTTCAAAAAGCACGCGAGGGTAAATGGAACGGCGGCTTTGCTCCCTACGGCTATGATCTGGTCAACGGCGCGCTCATCGTCAACAAAGAAGAAGCCGAAGCCGTTAAACTTATCTTTGATCTGTATGTTCACAAAAAGATGGGTGGTCGTCTAATTGCCCAGTATTTGGAGCGTCACGGTATCCAGAAATTGTCCCATCAAAACACCAAGGGCGAGCTTTTCAGCGCAGCCTATGTCCGCGAGATTCTGAAAAATCCCGCCTACTGTGGCAAAATTGCTTATGGTCGTCGCAAAACCGAAAAGGTTCATGGCACCCGAAATGAATATCGGATCGTTTGGAATCAAGATTATCTCCTGTGCGACGGTATCCACGAGGCACTTGTTTCCGTTCAGGACTGGGAAGATGCGCAAGTTCGACTTCGTTCTCAAGGTGAACGCTATAAGCGCTACGAACGTCATGACAACGAACATGCTTACCTGCTCACCGGCTTACTCAAATGCCCGGAATGCGGTGCTGGTATGTACGTCAGCAAGAGTGTCAAAAAGAGAAAAGACGGCTCTTCCTACAAAGAGTTCTACTACTACGGCTGCAAGCATCGCCGTCAGGATCGCGGGCATAAATGCAGCTACAAAACGCAACTTCCTCTTCCACTGATGGATCAGGCTGTTGTCGAAGTTATTACATCTCTTATCAAAAAACCTGATTTCGCCAAACTGATGGCAGAGAAAATCAATACAGAAATCGACACCTCAGCACTTGAGCAGGAAATCGCACATCTTGAGAAGCAGCTTCGTCAGCAATATTCGGTCAAAGAAAAACTGATTGAAGAAATCGACCAGCTTGATCCAGATGATCGCCATTATCGTCATAGGAAATCCGATCTCGATGAACGACTGTTTAGAATGTACGATAAGATTGATGAATCGGAAGAATTGCTCATTGAAGCCAAAGCCAAGAAGCAATCCATTGAAGCAGATAAAGTCACAACGCAAAACATCATCGCCATCCTCACCAATTTTGAACACCTGTACAGCGTTATGAACGACGTTGAAAAGCACGAACTCATGGCTGAACTGATTGCCGATATTCAAATCTACCCCGAACGGCAGCCAAACGGTCAGTGGCTGAAATCCATCCATTTTCAGCTTCCGATTATTCCGGAAAAAGAGCTGCAGTTCGGTTTAGACAATTCAGGCGGATTTGAAACTGTTATGTGCTTTTCCAAGGGAACATATCCACATCGCTCTGTGAAGGTCGAATTCCCGCTTGAAGGGCTGAGTGTCGCTCAGCTTCAGGGGAGCGCGACCTATGAGCAGATCAAGGCGTATGTTCTCGAGCACAGCGGTCTCAAGGTTTCTACCCTGTACATCGCACAGGTCAAGCAGAAATACGGGATCATCGAGCGGGAGTGCTACAATAAGCCCAAGAGCGAGGATGCAAAGCAGCCCCAGTGTCCGCCGGACAAGGAAGCTGCGATTGTTAAAGCGCTCAAATTCTACGGCCTGATTGCCCCTTGAATAGGTACCGTCAAGTATTATGCGCAAATTCATTTACAAGTCTGGCAGAACTCAGTCT
>OLPQ01001032.1_pt1 | contig 21486 bp, 17 predicted proteins | sample 1672451 | NCBI WGS metagenome assembly OLPQ01 (sample SAMEA3136687, study PRJEB25190) | human gut metagenome | biome: human gut; feature: human-associated habitat; material: faeces | place: Austria | collected 2013
AGCACGCCGCGGTCCTGATATTTGCGGTGCACGACGGCGGGATGATTTTTTTCAAAAAGAGGAAGAAGAAACAAAACTGAAGCAATTCTTTTATGGAAATATTGAGGAATCAGTACTTCCCGAAGAAATTAACCGAAAAAAATTCCTTTTTTTTATATGACGCAGTGGATGCCATTGGAAAAATTAAAAGTACATTTTAAAAGTATTGAAAAGTATGGAAAGAAGCTATATGAAGATATAAAGGAAATTATACGGGAAATGTATCCGGAAGGCTACATATTTTCAGTAGATGAATTTGTAATAGCGGCAATTCCATGGTCCGACAGTTTTCCCCCGTTTTCAGGGACAGCGGTATCTATCGAGAGAAAACAATTGAAGGAAAATATAAAGAAGATAAATGAACATATACAAATATATGTGATGCCATCCCGGATTACAATAGGAGAAGGAAAAAGAATTTATCTGAGAGTCTTTCAAATTCTTCATTTCATGGAAGCATTTCCGGAGGAGGCCAAATGGGATATTTCTGGATTTTCAGAAACACATTTTCAGAGCATTTCCCAGGTTTTCTCATACGAATGCCTAAAGACATCTATTGGACATGCCAATCTTTTTGAGGAAGAACTGGCAAAATATCTGGAGCTTCTGTGGAAAAGCATGGATGCTGACGGTATTTTTATGCTGTATCATAATCTGCTTTTTCAGATGGAAGAACTAGGCGGCCATACGGTGCCAATGCCAGAACAGAGTTTTTTTCGAGGAAAGCAGGATTTTTTGGATTTTTTTCGAAATAAATATTCGGAAATTGAGCTGCATTTAAATAAAAGCGGTACGAAATCCTATGCAAAATGGCTGGCTGGTGCTGTTGATTATATGAAAAAAAATTATGGGGACAGCGGGCTTACGATTGAGCAGATTGCAGAATGTGCAGGGCTTAGTGCAAGCCGTTTCAGCGTCCTTTTTCGCCAGGAAATGGGGCAGACTGTAAATGATTATCTTACAGAGATACGGGTATCACAGGCGATATTTCTTTTGGAGAATAGCAATTACAAAATTTACGAGATTGCAGAACTGGTAGGTTACAAATCTTCTCAGTATTTCGGACAGGTTTTCTGTCAGAAGACCGGTTATAAACCGCTGCATTTCCGAAAGAAAAAATTGTGAGAAAGAGAATGAAGAGAAGATATGTTTAAAGTGCATTCTAAACTAAGTAAGGTGATTTTACATAAGTTTCTCACTATTTATACCATTATTTTTGTGATCTTGGCCGTGCTTATTTTCACAAGTGCGGGGATTTTTTTCCTCTATAACACCGGGAAAAGCATATCATCAAAAATTTCTATGGTTACTAACGTGTGGGATGAATTTGAAACTACCAAAAGAGAACAGATCTATGCTTTACTATCAGAAAATAATCTTGCCAAATATCTTCAGGAGTACTATCGTGCTCCTTCTGCCAGAAACAAGGAAAGGGTAAACCTATGTCTGGCAAGTTTTCAGACCTCTGATTCAGGAATCCAGTATCTGCTCATGGAAGATGAAGAGGATAATCTGTTTCATTCATTAAACAGTTCATCTGCTGAACTCCTTGAAATTTTGAAGGAGAGCAAAGAGTATAGGAATACAAAAGAAAATGGCGGAGAATATCTTTCATCTGTGAAAAAAGGCGCTGTCAGTGAAATGCCAAGTATTTATGCCTGCTATACAAAATGTCAGAATATATACGGGCATACCTTTACGATTTGTTTCTGCTATGATGTCCGCTCTATGGTACGAAGCATTCAGGATGCAGGAGAGGGGCTTGATATTGTTCAGATATACAATGTCTATGGGGATGAACTTTATAATAATAATTTTTATGAAGAAGAAAATGATGCCGGAAAAGAAGAAGGAGAAAAGAGCGAAGAAAGTAAGTTTTCTGTTTACACAGAAAATTCGGTACATATTTTGGGATGTTCGTTTTCCAAAAAAGGTGTGTTCCGTGTAAAAGATAGCTATAATACTTTAGTATACAGTGTTGGAACCATTTGCTATCAACGCCTGCTGGCAGAATTTGGCTTATTGTTTTTGGGACTTCTGATACTCTATTTGATTCCAATCATATGTGCGATTTTGTATATTGTACCGGCTAATGATAAGATGCTGCTTCCAATCAGCTATCTTCGGAACCAGGTAAATGAATTTTCTATTGGTGATGAACCAGTACAGCTTTTTGACTCAGAGGATGAGATCGGGGAACTAAGCCGATCCTTTTATGATATGGCAGTGAACATTAATAAGCAATCAAAAGAATTATCTCAGAAAGAATATGAAAAAGCAGTCACTTAAGCTTCTGACGACACAGCTGGATCCACATTTTATTTATAATACAATGAATATTATCAATATTCTGGCACGGCAGGGAGCATATGAAGATATTATCAAGGTTAACACTGCCCTGACCCGTGTACTGCGTGAAAGACTGAATACCCAGAATACAACATTCGAAGAAGTCGGTCGTGAGATTGAGGCTTTGCAGCAATATCAGTTAATTATGGATTACCGTTATCATAATCAGGTGACAGTGGAATATGATGTTGATGAAAGTATTCTGGAAAAGAAAATTCCAAAGAATATCCTGCAGCCTTTAATGGAAAATTCTTATTATCATGGATTGTCTACAGATTCCGGAGAAATTCAGGGAAATATAGAGATATTGATTTATCCGCTGGAAAATGAACTGATTATAGAAATCAGTGATAATGGAAAAGGATTTTCAGAAAAAAGGCTGGAGGAAATACGGGATAATTTAAAGCATGCTACTTTGCATAAAGAAAAGGAGGCACATATCGGCATGGAAAATATTTATCGACGTATTTCCTACCTTTACGGAAATCATTTTTCCATGGAAATCCAAAGTGAGGAAGGTCATGGTTCCACAGTTATATTGACATTTCCACTGGAAACAGAAGATTCCAGCAGTTGATTTTCATTAATGATCTGTTGAAACAGTGCTTCATTCAGATCTGGGTTATTCCACTTAAAAAGTGAATTCTGGATATAATCATCTGGAAAAAATAATAAGGAGCGATCTTCCAGGGCGGGAGAAAGCTCCTTTGCCTGTTCTTCAGAAGAAATCAGGATACCTGGAATACAGCAGCTGGTACTGTTTTCTTCCAGGGGATACCCTTTTAATGTGTTGATCATTTCAATTGCCAGATAGTAAGGATCAAGAGTAAAATGCGATACTCCGTAAGCGCTTTTTAAAATCCCGCTTTGAAAATCTGCTAAGATTTTGTCGGAAAAATCAATTGCAATCAGACTGATACGGCTGGTGGTGCGCATTGCCTGAATTGTGGTTAATACCTGCTCGGTGCCACCGATGGTTTTAGTCCCGGCCAGGAAAAAACAGTCCAGATCCGGATAGGCCTGTATGATGCTTTTTACATTTTCCTTAATATCGGAATCAGAGTGCAGATTACGGGCTTCAGTAAAAATCTGGGCGTCCGGATATTCCATAAGAGCCTTTTGAAATCCTTCTTCTCTTAATCGGCAGCTGTTATCCCATTTGGATTCAGACAAAACTGCGAACTTTCGGTATCCTTTTTCCAGAACGGATTTTGCAAGCTGATAAGCACCTTCTTCTTCATTTTCATAGGTGTTCCCGATATAGTAAGGAGAAGCTTTGCAAAATTCTTCTATGTTTTTGTCTGAAATACTTCGAAGATAAATTCCCCAGTAGACTTCGGCTTCTTCACACATTCGGCAGATTGTGGGGAGAACTTGGTCTGTTGTGGGAGAAAATAGTATGCCGTCTACATTTTGAGAAAGGAAATATTCAATATTGTAGATGGACTGCTCATTGGATGTACCGAAGGATTGGGGATCTGCACGGATGAATTCTACATTCGCAAGTTTTTCCAGATGTTTCAGGTTTTCATTTAAAATATGAAAAGATGTATTGTAATCTGCTTCTCGAAATTCCAGCCCTATGCGAAGCGGAGGGTCAGTCCGGGCAGAAGCGGAGACATTTACTGGGATACAAAGAAAAAAGAAAATAAGAAACAAAAATGCTTTGGATAAATGATTCATATGTGCCTCCAAATTGTTTTGATGAGCTTTGGATTTGGGATATATTTATTATAATGTAAATGATTTTTTTATTCCATAGGAATTCGTGAGGATTTTGAAGAAAAAGAATTTTTAATAGGAATTCAGTTTATACTTTGCAACACTTTAGTTGAAAAAAATGGAAAACAACGAAAAACCACAAAAACAAAAGGAAAACTCCAACCAAAACAACAAAAGTAATGTTGAATTATGTTGACACCGAAAAAGGGATGACGTATAATGAGCATAGAAAACTATGTCATGGAATGGCGGACATTTATGTTGCCGGATTCTGGAATTTCTTACAGATTTGCAGAGCCCGGGACTTCCATGAGAAAGGAGAACCATGGAAAAATACAATTCAAGTGAGATTCCCAAATCCTCCAGAATTACCCGTCTGGTAGACCATCTCTATGCCAAGATGCCAGAGATCGAATCTTACAGAGCCAAGCTGATCACAGAGTCTTATAAAGAGACCGAGGACCAGCCGATCATCACCAGAAGAGCCAAAGCTTTTTCCCACATTTTACATAACATTCCGATTATTATCCGGGATGAAGAGCTGATCGTGGGAAGCAACTCTATTGCTCCAAGAGGCTGCCAGACTTTCCCGGAATTTTCATTCCAGTGGCTGGAAGATGAGCTGGATACCGTAGCTACCAGAACTGCGGATCCGTTCTACATTTCTGAGCAGGCCAAGGCAGATCTTCGCGAGGTGCATAAGTACTGGAAAGGCAAGACCACAAGTGAGCTTGCCACTGCTTATATGGCACCGGAAGCAATTCGCGCAATTGACCACAATATTTTTACACCTGGAAACTATTTCTATAATGGTGTAGGACATGTTACCGTAAAATACTGGGAAGTTCTTGAAATCGGCTACGAAGGCATTATGGCGAAAGCACAGGCTGAGCTGGATCACTGCAATGTGGGTGATGGAGATTACGCAGAGCGCTCCCGTTTCCTGGAAGCTGTGATCATGAGCTGCCAGGCTGTAATAGACTATGCCAACAGATATGCGAAGCTTGCCCTTGAGATGGCTGAGAAATGTACAGATCCCCAGCGTAAGGCTGAGCTTCTTGTAATCGCGTCCAACTGCAGCAAGGTTCCTGCCAAGGGAGCCACTAATTTCTGGGAGGCATGTCAGTCCTTCTGGTTCGTACAGCAGCTTCTGCAGATGGAGTCCAGCGGACATTCCATCTCACCAGGACGCTTTGACCAGTATATGTATCCTTACTACAAGAAAGATATTGAGAGCGGTGCCATCACCAGAACAGCAGCTCAGGAGCTGATCGACTGCATCTGGGTGAAATTAAATGACCTGAATAAGGTTCGTGATGCAGCTTCCGCAGAAGGATTCGCAGGCTACAGCCTTTTCCAGAACCTGATCGTAGGCGGTCAGAACAAGGATGGCGAGGATGTGACCAATGACCTTTCCTTCATGTGTATTGAGGCATCCATGCATGTACATCTTCCGGCACCGTCACTTTCCATCCGTGTATGGAACGGCTCCCCTCACGACCTTCTGATCAAGGCAGCAGAGCTGACCAGAACCGGTATCGGACTTCCGGCATATTACAATGACGAGGTAATCATCCCGGCGCTGCAGAACAGAGGACTTTCCCTGGCAGATGCCCGTGAGTACAATATCATCGGATGCGTTGAGCCCCAGAAGGCCGGCAAGACTGAAGGCTGGCATGACGCAGCATTCTTTAATATGTGCCGTCCGCTGGAGCTTGTATTTGCAAATGGTATGGATCAGGGTGAGATGGTTGGTATTCCTACCGGCGATGTTACCAAGATGGAAACCTTTGATGAGTTTTACGATGCTTATAAGAAGCAGATGGAATACTGCATTTCCCTGCTTGTAAATGCAGATAACGCCATTGACGTTGCCCATGCAAAGCGTTGCCCGCTTCCATTCCTTTCCAGTATGATCGATGACTGTATCAAACGCGGAAAGACCGTTCAGGAAGGCGGCGCTGTATATAACTTTACAGGTCCTCAGGGCTTTGGTATTGCCAACATGGCAGACTCCCTGTATGCAATCCGCCAGCTGGTTTACCAGGAGAAGAAGTTCACAATGGAAGAGCTGAAGGAAGCTCTTGCATGGAATTATGGCAAGGGCCTGGACGAGCAGTCTGTAAGAGATATCACTACCGGTATCTTAAGAGAGATGACAGAAAGCGGTGCTAAGGTAGATGCAGACACAGCAGCAGCTGTTCTGAAATCTGTTATGAATGCCCAGATGTCACCTGAGAAGATGGCAAGATATCAGGAAATCCACGACATGATCGCTGAGGTTCCCAAGTTCGGAAATGATCTTCCAGAAGTGGATTACTTTGCAAGAGATGTGGCATATACTTATACAAGACCTCTTCAGAATTTCAAGAATCCAAGAGGCGGTCAGTATCAGGCTGGACTTTATCCGGTATCTGCAAATGTACCGCTGGGCGGACAGACTGGTGCCACACCAGATGGCAGATATGCACACACTCCGGTTGCTGACGGTGTTTCCCCATCAGCAGGCAAGGATGTGAACGGACCGACCGCAGCAGCAAGCTCTGTTGCCAAACTGGATCACTTCATTGTATCCAATGGTACTCTGTTCAATCAGAAGTTCCATCCGTCAGCACTGTCAGGACGTGAGGGACTTGAGAAATTTGTTGCACTGATCCGTTCCTACTTCGATCAGAAGGGAATGCATATGCAGTTTAACGTTGTAAGCAGAGAGACACTTCTTGACGCACAGGCACATCCGGAGAACTATAAGCATCTGGTTGTACGTGTCGCCGGCTACAGTGCACTGTTTACTACACTGTCCAAGTCCTTACAGGATGATATCATCCGCAGAACAGAGCAGGGCTTCTAAATGAAAATATAAACGGAACTGCTGGCGGCTTTTCTCACAGAAGGCTGTCGGCACTTCCGTATAATGGAGAAATCTATGGAATATTTAGATACCACAGGACGTATCTTTGACGTCCAGCGTTATTCCATCCATGATGGTCCGGGAATCCGTACCATCGTATTTCTGAAGGGATGCGTGCTGCGGTGCCAGTGGTGCTGCAATCCGGAGTCCCAGGAATACAAGATCCAGACCATGAAAACCCCGGACGGTGTGAAGACCATGGGACGGGATGTAACTGTTCGGGAAATGATCGAGCTGGTGGAGAAAGACCGCCCTTATTATTACCGTTCCGGCGGCGGCATGACTCTTTCCGGAGGGGAATGTCTTTGCCAGCCGCAGTTTGCCCGTGACCTTCTCCGCGCTGCAAAGGAGCGGGGAATCAATACCGCCATTGAGAGCATGGCATGTGTTCCCTGGAAAAATATTGAGATGGTTCTGCCCTATCTGGATACTTACCTGATGGATATCAAACATACCAATCAGGTCAAGCATGAACAGTTTACAGGCAAGCCCAACGGACTGGCGCTTGAGAATGCCAGAAAGGTTGCCTTATCCGGGCAGACCAATCTGGTAATCCGCGTTCCAGTCGTTCCAACCTTTAATGACAGCGTGGAGGAAATCAAGTCTATCGCTTCTTTTGCGTCCACTTTACCGGGAGTGAAGAAGATTCACCTTCTTCCTTACCATCGTCTGGGACAGGATAAGTATGACTGGCTTGGAAGAGAGTACAAGCTGCCAGAGATCCTTCCTCCGGAACCGGAGCACATGGAGCTTCTGAAGAAAGCGGTTCACTCTGTCTGTGATCTGGACTGCCAGATTGGTGGATGAGAATGAAATTAAAATGATAAGGGGTCAGAATTTTGAACTGGAATTCTGGCCTTTTTTATATTTTGACGGGGACAAAAACCTGTGGGACTATTGTCTTTCCCGCACACGCGGAAAGGAAAAATCTATACGCTGTTATATTGACATCTATCATATAAGCGTGCAATATAAAGATATTTCCCCAAAAGCACTGTGCGGATTTTTTGCACAACGTTATGAAAAAACAGGAGGATAATGAAATGAGCGTTAAAAAATTAGGCTTTGGACTGATGAGACTTCCGGCAGTGGACGAAGCAGACAAAAGCAAGGTAGATGTAGAAAGAGTCTGTCATCTGGCGGACCGGTTCCTGGCAGAAGGCTTCACCTATTTTGATACAGCAGCATGCTATCACAGCGGAAACAGTGAGCAGGCCTTTCGGGAGGCAGTAGCAAAGCGCTACCCAAGAGAAGCCTACACAATCACAGATAAGCTTTCCCTTTTCATGCTGAAGGAAGCCTCTGAAATGCCTGGATTTTTTGAAAAACAGCTGGAAAACTGCGGCGTGGAATATTTCGATTACTACCTGCTCCATTCCCTGGATGAAGGTGCTGCGAAGCAGGCAGAAGAGTGGGGCGCTTTTGACTTTATGCTGGAAAAGAAAGCGGAGGGACTTGTTAAGCATGTGGGCTTCTCTTTCCATGACAAAGCAGAGGTACTGGACAAGATCCTCACAAGACATCCGGAAATGGAATATGTGCAGCTTCAGCTGAACTATGCAGACTGGGAGGATAGCGAGGTACAGTCCCGCAAATGCTATGAGGTCTGTGTGAAATATGGCAAGTCGGTTCTGGTTATGGAGCCCATCAAAGGCGGCATGCTGGCGAATGTTCCAGCAGAGGCAGAAGCACTGTTAAAGGGCGCCAGACCGGAAATGTCTGTGGCATCCTGGGCCATCCGTTTTGCTGCATCCCAGGAAAATGTATTTATGGTACTGAGCGGTATGAGCGATGAGCAGCAGGTGGAGGATAATCTTTCCTATATGAAGGATTTTGCCCCGCTTTCCGATGAGGAAAAAGACCTTGCTGCCAAATCTGCGGCAATCATCAAATCCAAAGAAAAGGTGCCGTGCACAGGCTGCCGCTATTGCACAGACGGATGTCCAATGAAAATTGCAATCCCGGATTATTTCAAGCTTCTGAACCGGATCAGCATGTTTGGAGAAGGCCAGCTGGCGTCAGTCAAATCCATCTACAAAGACCGTACCGAAAAAGAAGGCCACGGAAAAGCATCTGACTGTGTAGGATGCCGACAGTGTGAGGAACACTGCCCGCAGCACCTGCCAATCACAGAATATCTGGAAGAAGCCGCAAAGACATTTGAATAATTGGTGATTTTTGTGTATGATATAGGAAGATGCAGGGAAAGGTAGTTTGCCCTGAACATCTATATGAGCGGAGGCATAAAAATACAAGATAAAAGCAGTTGGATTGAATGCGGTAAAATCTGGCTGGTGCGAAACTTACAGATAAAGGAGAAGTGAGAATGAGAGGATTATACTCATCAAAGGCCAAGATCAGACACCAGATTTTTACTGAAATCGCCCGTCTTGCCTACGAGGGCGATATTGAGAAGGAAATGGACGAGCTTCCATACAAGATCCTGCCAGGAGAAGTTGCCACATACCGTGACAGTATTTTCCTGGAAAGAGCCATTGTAGGAGAGAGGCTGCGTGTGGCAATGGGACTGCCCCTGCGCAATATTTCCGAGCATGCCCCGATTTCCAAAGGGGTGGAGGCGAGCCTTATTGAGGAGAAATATTATGAGCCGCCGCTTATTAATATTATCAAATTTGCCTGCAATTCCTGCCCGGAGAAAAGAGTCCTGGTGACAGAAGGCTGTCAGGGCTGCCTGGAGCACCCATGTCAGGAGGTCTGTCCCAAGAATGCCATTCATATGGAGAATGGCAGGTCTGTAATCGATCAGGAAAAATGTATCAAATGCGGCAAATGTATGGAAGCCTGTCCATATAATGCCATTATCAAACAGGAAAGACCATGTGCAAAGGCCTGTGGAATGAATGCTATCCATTCCGATGAATATGGAAGGGCAGAGATTGATCATGACAAGTGCGTTTCCTGCGGAATGTGCCTGGTAAGCTGTCCGTTCAGTGCCATTGTGGACAAGGGACAGATTTATCAGACCATTATGGCGTTAAAGAGTGAGACTCCGGTCTATGCCATCGTAGCGCCGGCAGTGGCAGGACAGTTTGAGCCGGCACTGAAAAATACCCAGATTCGCGGTGCCTTTAAGGCTCTTGGATTCACGGATATCAAGGAGGTAGCAGTTGGAGCGGACCTTTGTACCATTGAGGAGGCCAAAGACTTCATGGAAGAGGTACCGGAGAAGATCCCGTTTATGGGAACCTCCTGCTGTCCGGCATGGTCTGTAATGGCGAAGAAAATGTTCCCCCAGTATGCAAACTGCATTTCCATGGCATTGACCCCTATGGTGCTTACTGCCAGACTTCTAAAGCAGGAGAACCCGGACTGCAAGATCGTGTTTGTGGGCCCCTGCGCAGCTAAGAAGCTGGAAGCAAGCCGTAAGAGCGTTCGAAGCTATGTGGATTTTGTGCTTACTTTTGAGGAAGTACAGGGAATGTTCGAAGCCAAAGATGTGGACTTCGGAAGTATTCCGGAAGGAGAGCCTCTTTCCCAGGCAAGCAGTGACGGCCGTGGATTCGCTGCCAGCGGCGGTGTTGCAGCAGCTGTGGTAAAGGCTATAAAGCGTATGGACCCGGACCGAGAAGTGAAGGTAGTCAGCGCTAACGGCCTGCAGGAGTGCAAAAAGATGATGATGTCCGCCAAAGCAGGAAAGTACAACGGCTATCTGCTGGAAGGAATGGCCTGTCCAGGCGGATGTATAGCCGGAGCCGGAACGGTGCAGACTGTAAAGAAAGCCGGAATGGCACTAGAGAAAATGAAGAAGGAAGCCGCATTTGAGGAATGTATGGATACTTCCTTTGGCGGCGAGCTTGCGAAGCTGGAAGAACTGTAAGCAGCGTTGGCCTTTTGGGGCATGCGAAGCGTGTGACTGTGAAGGCTCTGAACAGATCATTTAGAATGAAAAAGGAGAAATCAAAATGCGTGCATACGAACGATTGCTGAATTATGTAAAGGTATATACCACAAGCGAGGATGAGCAGGAAATAGTGCCGTCCACCAGCCGCCAGTTTGATCTTGGAAATCAGCTGGCCAAGGAGCTGAAAAATATTGGAGTGCAGGATGTGCGTATTGACGACAAATGCTATGTTTACGGAGTGATCCCGGCGACAGCAGGCCTTGAGGACAAGCCGGCAATCGGCTTCATTGCCCACATGGATACTGCACCTGATTTTTCCGGGGAGAATGTGAATCCCCAGATTATCCCGGACTATGATGGAACCGATGTAAAGCTTGGAGAAAGCGAATACACCCTTACCCTCAAGGATTTCCCACATCTGGCAGATCTGAAGGGAAGAACCCTGATCACCACTGACGGTACCACTCTTCTCGGCGCAGACGATAAGGCTGGAGTAGCAGAGATCATGACCATGGCAGAGCAGATTATAAAAGAAAACATCCCACATGGAAAAATCTGCATCGGCTTTACCCCGGACGAGGAAGTTGGCCGAGGCGCTGATTTCTTTGATGTAGAAGGCTTCGGAGCTGATTTTGCCTACACCGTAGACGGCGGCGCAGAAAATGAAATCGAGTACGAGAATTTCAACGCGGCAGGCGCCAAGGTAAAGATCAAAGGCTTCTCCGTGCATCCGGGCAGCAGCAAAAATACCATGATCAATGCCGCCCTGGTTGCCATGGAGTTCAACAGCATGCTCCCGGCAGGAGACACTCCGGCAAACACAGAAGAGTATGAAGGCTTTTTCCACCTCTGCGAAATGAGTGGTGACGTATCCGATGCAAGTCTGGATTATATCATCCGTGACCACGACAGTGCCATGTTCGCCTGCCGCCAGGAGATGATGCGTCACATTGCCAAGCTTCTCAACGAGAAATACGGCGAAGGAACCGTCACACTCACCATCAAAGAGCAGTACCGCAATATGAAAGAAAAGATTGAGCCCTGCATGCACCTGATCGACAACGCCAAAAAAGCCGTTCAGGAATCCGGCCTGAATCCCGTAACCGTAGCCATCCGCGGCGGCACCGACGGCGCCCGCCTCTCTTTCATGGGCCTCCCCTGCCCCAACCTGGGCACCGGCGGCTACGCTTTCCACGGTCCCTGCGAACACATCACCGCAGAAGGCATGGACTACGCCGTAGAAAACCTGAAGAATATTGTAAAATTATACGCCCTTTAATTCTACCCTTCAGCAGTACTAAATTTTGGGCATCCACGAAAGCCTCTCCGATTGTACATTAATTATCGGAGGGGCTTTTTTTCAGTGACCAGCACTTTCACAGCTGCTATTCCTAAGCAGGTCATTTCAGGTGCGCCCTTAATGGAGACGAGATCCACTGCTTACGGAGACTTAGACGAGAGGGCTCTCCCGAGCGTCTTAGTCGCAGTTAGCAGTTAGCTTGGCGGAATGTTGCACCGACCTGCGTGGAATCGCAGCTGCGAAAGTGCGTCCGCCCTGAAAAACTCTCCCAACAAAACCACCAAAAATCCAGATGCAATTTTGTACAATGTGTAGAAGCCCCTAAAAAATGATAAAAAATTTCAAAAAAATGTTGTTAAAAGATTGTCATTGTGGTATTTTAAATGAAGCGGAGAAAAACCAATATTTTATGCGGAGACAAAGAGGGAAAAGTCCTTTGTTGAGAAAAAGTTTGCAAAAAAACACAATGTGACATGACTTAACCCAGGAAAACAGGACAAAATAATACTGTGTTTCTGGGTCAGGCCATGTCACAAGGCAGAAAATAAAGTTTTACCCGCTTTTTTTCTAACTGTGATTGTTAAAAAATAAACAAGAAACAAAGGACAACACACAGGGAAACCCAACGAATCCCACGGAAAAACAACCAAACCCGCTGGAAAAGTTGACACAATCCCACAAACCCCACGAAAGGAGTTTATTATGAGCAGCAAAATTACCATTATCGGAGCTGGAAGCGTCGGATCCACAATCGCCTACACACTGGCACATGATGAAATCGCTTCCGAAATCGTTCTGATCGACATCAACAAGGAAAAGGTCGAAGGCGAAGTTATGGACATTGAGCAGGGAACCTGCTTCAGAAGTCCTGTATCCCTGGTAGCAGGAGATTACGCAGACGCCAAAGATTCCGACATCGTAATCATCACATCCGGAATCGCCCGCAAACCTGGACAGACCAGAATTGAGCTTACTCAGACAAACGTAAACATCCTGAAGAGCATCACTCCTCAGATTGTAAAAGAAGCTCCAAATGCCAAGTACATCATCGTAAGCAATCCGGTAGACATCATGACCTACGTATTTACCAAGATTTCCGGTCTTCCGGAGAATCAGATTATGGGATCCGGAACCATCCTTGACACAGCAAGACTTCGCTACGGACTCTCCGAGCACTTCCAGGTAGCACAGGGAAATATTCACGCTTACGTATTCGGTGAGCACGGCGATACCTCCTTTATCCCGTGGACAGGCGCTTACATTTCCGGTCTCAGCACAGATGAGTACTACGAAGAAATGAAAGCACACGGCAAGGATGTAAAACCTCTGGACAAAGAAGCCATGCTGGAATATGTACAGAAATCCGGCGGAAAAGTTATTGCAAAGAAAGGCGCAACCTTCTACGCAGTATCCGCAACTGTGTGCCAGCTGGTAGGCCTGATCCTGGCTGCTTCTGATTCCCTTGCAACCGTATCCTCCATGCTCCATGGCGAATACGGAATTGAAGATGTGTGCCTGAGTACCCTTACTCTTGTAGGGCCAAACGGAATCCAGGGGAAAGTTCAGATGCGCATGAACAAAGAGGAAGTAGAGCTTCTTAAGAAGAGTGCCAACGCATTAAAAGAAGTAATCGCGCAGATCGAGCTCTAGAGCGTGTTTGAAAAATCATTCCCGCGATCTGCACGCCCCACTTTGCGGTATATTTTGCCCGAATTCAGTTGCCGTAGCCCGCTACGGCGCCCTCATCCGGACAAAATCTCCCACAAATTGTGACGCACATCTTGCAGAAAGCCTTTTTCAAACATGCTCTAAGAACCAGGTTCTTATCATATTTAACTACATCAGCAAGGATACCCCGGCTTCTATTGCGAAAAGCGGTAAGTCGGGTTCCCCTTTGCCGGAACAACCGAAACAGCTGCTGTTTACATCGGCGTGCCAGGAAGCGCGCCCCCTGTGGACAGTGACAAGAAAGGAACAAGAAGCATGAAGTACAGTTATTATCCAGGATGTACCCTGAAGAATAAGGCAAAAGATCTGGACGCATATGCCAGAGCTTCTGCGAAAGCACTGGGCTTCGAAATGGAAGAGATCAAAGACTGGCAGTGCTGCGGCGGCGTATATCCCCTGGGCAGCGATGAGATAGCCACCAAGCTTTCTTCCGTCCGTGCTTTAAACGATGCAAAAGAAAAAGGACAGGATCTGATCACAGTCTGTTCAGCCTGTCATCATGTGCTCAAACGTGTGAATGACGACATGAAGAATGTAGAAGACATCCGCACAAGAGCAAATAATTATCTGAAACTGGACGCTCCATACGAAGGCGAGACAAATGTCCTTCATTATCTGGAAGTACTCCGTGACGAAGTCGGATTTGACGAGATCAAAAAGAAAGTGGTCAATCCCTTAAAAGGCAAAAAAATCGGTGCCTACTACGGATGCCTCCTTTTAAGACCAGGAAAGATCATGGCATTTGACAACCCGGAGAATCCGACAATCATGGAAGATTTCATCCGCGCCCTTGGAGCAGAACCAGTTGTCTATCCATACCGCAATGAGTGCTGCGGCGGCTACATTTCCCTGAAAGAAAAAGACATGGCACAGAATATGTGCGCAAAGATCATGGACAGCGCCAAAGGCTTCGAGGCAGATATGCTGATCACCGCCTGTCCACTTTGCATGTATAACCTGAGAAAGAACGGAAACGGCGCCCTTCCTGTTTACTATTTCACAGAACTTCTTGCAGAAGCTCTCGGAGTCAAAGAGGAGGTGGCGAAGTAATGGCTTATACATATGGAAATACCCAAAATGCAGCAGAAAGAATCAAGGAGATTTCCGGAGTAAATCCCCTGAAATGCATGAAATGCGGCAAATGCTCCGCAACCTGTCCTGCATTTAATGAAATGGATATCAAGCCTCACCAGTTTGTAACTTATGTACAGAATGGCAACATAGAAGCACTTGCACAGTCCAAATCCTTATGGAAATGTCTTTCCTGCTTTGCCTGTGTAGAGCGCTGCCCAAGAGATGTAAAACCAGGAAAACTGATTGATGCTGCAAGACAGCTGGTTGTCCGTGAACGCGGCCAGAACTATCTGGAAGCAGACGAGATTCCGGAACTGATCGACGAGGAAACACCTCAGCAGCTCCTGGTAAGTGCATTCAGAAGATACAGGAGGTGAGAGAAAAGTGCAGAGAATAGGTGTATTCGTATGTCATTGTGGTACCAACATCGCAGCCACAGTTGATGTAAAAAAAGTAGTGGAAATGGCAGCAAAAGAGCCCGGTGTTGTCCATGCAGAAGACTATCAGTATATGTGTTCCGAAGCAGGACAGGCCAAGATCATCAATGCCATCCATGAGAAAAATCTGACAGGAATCGTTGTCTGTTCCTGTTCCCCGCGTATGCATGAGGCTACCTTCCGCAAGGCAGCACAGAAGGCGGGCTTAAACCCATATATGGTAGAGATCGCAAACATCCGTGAGCACTGCTCCTGGATCCATAAGGATATGGAAGAAGCTACCTTAAAGGCAGTGATCCTTGCAAGAGCCGCAATCGCGAAAGTAAACTTAGATGCTCCTCTTCAGCCGGGCGAGAGCCTTGTAACAAAACGTGCCCTTGTAATCGGCGGCGGTATTGCCGGAATCCAGTCTGCCCTTGATATTGCAGAGGCTGGATACGAGGTTGACATTGTGGAGAAGCTTCCAAGTATCGGCGGAAGAATGTCACAGCTTGACAAGACCTTCCCAACACTGGACTGTTCCGCATGTATCCTTACCCCAAAGATGGTAGAGGCTGCAGCACATGAGAAGATCAATATCTATACATACAGTGAAGTGGAGAAGGTAAGCGGCTTTGTCGGTGACTTCACCGTAGATATCCGTAAAAAAGCAAGAAGCGTAGATATGGACAAATGTACAGGATGCGGCGTCTGCTCCTCCAAATGTCCGTCCAAAAAAAATCCAAACGAATTTAACCGCGGCCTGAACAACAGAAGCGCCATTTACATTCCGTTTGCCCAGGCAATTCCAAATGTTCCGGTAATCGACCGTGAGAACTGCATCAAGTTCAAAACCGGAAAATGCGGTGCCTGCTCCAAGGCCTGCGCAGCCGGCGCAATTGATTACGAGCAGAAGGATGAGATCATTACACAGAAATACGGCGCAATCGTAGTTGCAACCGGTTTCGATGTGATCCCGCTTGATAAATATGATGAGTATGCTTACAGCCAGAGCAAGGACGTCATCACCTCCCTTGAGCTTGAGCGTATCATGAACGCAGCAGGACCTACAAAGGGTCATCTTGAGAGACTTTCCGATGGAAAAGCTCCGAAGAACATTGTATTCGTACAGTGCGTTGGAAGCCGCTGCTCCGACGAAAGAGGAAAGAGCTACTGCTCCAAGATCTGCTGTATGTACACTGCAAAGCATGCCATGCTGATCCGCGACAAATATCCGGATACAAACGTAACCGTATTTTACATTGATGTCCGTACCCCAGGTAAAAACTTCGATGAGTTCTACAGAAGAGCTGTTGAGGATTACGGCGTAAACTATATCAAGGGCCAGGTTGGAAAGGTGATCCCGCAGCCAGACGGAACCCTTATGGTTCAGGCTTCTGACCTTCTTGAGAACAAACAGATCCTTATGGAAGCAGATATGGTAGTTCTTGCAGCTGCTATTGAGCCAAACAAGGATGTAAGAAAAATTGCAACTATGCTTACCGCAAGTATTGATACCAACAACTTCCTCACAGAAGCACATGCAAAGCTTCGTCCGGTAGAGTCTCCTACAGCTGGTATTTTCCTTTCCGGTGTATGCCAGGGACCAAAGGATATTCCGGAGACCGTTGCACAGGCTGGGGCAGCAGCAGTAAAGGCAATCGGCCTTCTTGCAAAGGACAAGCTGACAACCAATCCATGTACCGCTCACTCTGATGAGCTTCTTTGCAATGGATGCTCTCAGTGTGCAAATGTGTGTCCATATGGTGCTATTTCCTATGAGGAAAAACAGGTAAATGACCACGGAATCCGTGAAACAAGAAGAATTGCAGTAGTAAACAATGCTCTTTGCCAGGGCTGCGGTGCATGTACCGTAACCTGCCCGTCCGGAGCAATGGATCTGCAGGGATTCTCCAACAGACAGATTTTAGCGGAGGTAGATGCAATATGTCGATAGAAGCAAAAGAAGAATTCAGACCCAAGATCGTGGCATTCTGCTGTAACTGGTGCAGCTACGCAGGTGCAGACCTTGCAGGAAGCAGCCGCCTTTCCTATCCGGCTGATGTAAAGATTATTCGTGTGCCATGCTCTTGCCGTGTAAATCCAATGTTCATCCTCCGTGCCTTTGAAAAGGGTGCTGACGGAGTGATCATGTGTGGCTGCCATCCGGGAGACTGTCATTACACAACAGGAAACTATTATGCAAGAAGACGTATGACCCTTCTGTTCTCCATGCTGGACTTTATCGGCGTGGAAAACGGACGTACCCGTGTAGAGTGGGTATCTGCCGCAGAAGGTGTAAAATTCTCCCAGACCATGAATGAGTTTGTGGAAAAAATCCATTCCCTGGGTAAAAACGTCAGATTGGAGGATTTAAGATGCAGGAACTGATCGCCCGTGCAAAAGAACTGCTGGCTGATGGAACCGTAGAGCGTGTTCTTGGCTGGAAAGCCGGAGACCTGCCTTACAATCCGGAAGCAGCATACTTCGAGACTGCAGAAAGCCTGGACGAATTTGTCTACAACGGCTTCTGCGGTGCAAACTTAAGCAAGATGATGATCGAGGCTTCCAAGTTAGAGGGAAAAACACTTGTCTGTCTGAAGCCTTGTGATACCTATAGTTTTAACCAGCTGATCAAGGAACACCGTGTAGACCGTGAAAAAGCCTACATTATCGGTGTTGGATGTAAAGGAAAGCTGAATGTGGAAAAGCTTCGCCAGTTAGGAATCAAGGGAATCAAAAGCATTTCCGGTGCAGAGCTGACAGATGAGTGCGAGACACTTCACATTTCCACAATTTACGGCGACAAGACCGTAGCTTACAAGGACGCTATGTTGGAGCGCTGCCATGTATGCAAGGGAAAAGAGCACATGATCTACGATGAGATCATCGGCGAATCCAAGGATACAAAGGATGCAGACCGTTTCGCGGAAGTTGAGAAGATCGAGAAAATGAGCCCGGAAGAGCGCTTCGCGTTTTTCCAGAAGGAGCTTAGCAAATGCATCCGCTGCAACGCATGCCGCAACGCATGTCCGGCCTGCAGCTGCCGCAAATGTGTATTTGACAGCACCAAGTTCGACAGTGCACAGAAGGCAAATGTGGATTCCTTCGAGGAAAAAATGTTCCACATCATCCGTGCGTTCCATGTTGCCGGAAGATGTACAGACTGCGGCGAGTGCAGCCGTGTCTGCCCGCAGGGTATCCCCCTTCACCTGTTCAACCGTAAGTTTATCAAGGATATTGATACCTTCTACGGCGAGTATCAGGCTGGAGCTGATGCTGAGTCAAAAGGCCCGCTGACCAGCTTTACATTCGAGGATGTAGAGCCTGGCGTAGTGGCAGAAAGGGGATAATGTATGTATAAGATTGAAAAAGAAAATCTGGAAGCATTATTCCGGAAAATCGCAGAAAGCCAGGATCTGATCCTTCCGGTTAAAAAGGCAGGACAGACAAATTTCGGTCTCTGGAATGAGGAAGAAGAGGCAGATCTGGATACACTGAAAACCGTAAAATCCGGTAAAGATGCCTTTTTCCCACAGAGTGAGACCCTTTACACAGTTGTACGTGATGGAAAGAAACTGACAGTAGAACCAGAAGAGCTTAGAAATCGTCCTTTTGTTGTATTTGGCATGAAAGCCTGCGATGTAAAAGGCGTGGCAGTTCTGGACAAGGTATTCCTTGCAGATCCTGTAGATACCTTCTATGCAGCAAGAAGAGACCATGGAACCATCGTTGCCATGGCATGCCATGAGCCGGAAGAGTCCTGCTTCTGTAAAGTATTCGGAACAGACGCAGCAGATCCGTCAGCAGATGCAGACGGTGTGGCTGATATAGCGGTATGGATGGTTCAGGATTCCCTTTACTGGAAAGCCCTTACCGAAAAGGGTGAGGCTCTTACTGAGGCTGTGAAGGAGCTTCTTACGGATGCGGATGCTTCTGATGAAGAAAAAGTTTCCGCCGAAAAAGATGCGATCCATAATATTGTAGAGCAGCTTCCATACACACATCTTTCCCTGGAAGGATGGGATGGAAATGCTACAGATGAGAAATTTAACTCTCCTGTATGGGAGACCCTTTATAAGCCATGTCTGGCATGCGGAACCTGCACCTTTGTGTGCCCGACCTGCCAGTGCTATGACATCAAGGATTATGATACCGGACATGGAATCAAGCGTTACCGCTGCTGGGATTCCTGTATGTATTCCGATTTCACAATGATGGCTCACGGAAATAACCGTACCAGCCAGATGCAGAGATTTCGTCAGAGATTCATGCACAAGCTTGTTTATTTCCCGGCCAACAATAACGGCATGTATTCTTGTGTAGGATGCGGCCGCTGCGTGGAAAAATGCCCGTCATCCCTGAACATTGTGAAGGTGATCAAGGCTTTTGAAAAGCATGGAGGTGAAAAGTAATGAGCGAGTGTACCTGTCATAAAAATTATACTCTGGATACTCTGATCCCGCAGGTTGGCGTGATCACAGACATTCATGAGGAGACACCGGATGTAAAAACCTTCTGCGTAACTGCACCGGATGGAGGAAAGCTTTTCGAGCATATGCCGGGACAGTGCGCAATGGTCTGCGCACCAGGCGTAAGCGAGGGTATGTTTTCCATTACTTCTTCTCCTACAAACAAAGAGTATCAGGAATTCAGTATTAAGAAATGCGGTGAGCTGACTTCCTATCTCCACAGCCTTCAGGTTGGAGATGAGATCACAGTCCGCGGACCATACGGCAATCATTTCCCGGTTGAAGATAAGCTGAAAGGCAAAAACCTTTTGTTCATCGCCGGAGGTATCGGTCTTGCCCCACTCCGTTCCGTAATCAACTACGTCCTTGACAACCGCGACGACTACGGAACCGTAGACATCCTCTACGGTTCCCGTTCCGCAGATGACCTTGTAAAATTAAAAGAGATCCAGGAAGTCTGGATGAACGCCAAAGACGTAAACGTCTACCTGACTATCGACCGCGAGCAGGAAGGCTGGGACGGCCACGTAGGCTTCGTCCCCACCTACTTAAAAGAGATCGGCTTCGACACCAACAAAGTAGCCCTCGTCTGCGGCCCGCCAATCATGATCAAATTCGTCCTCCAGGGCCTGGAGGAACTTGGCTTCACCCGAACCCAGGTTTACACAACATTGGAGCTTAGAATGAAGTGCGGTATCGGAAAATGTGGCCGCTGCAACATCGGTTCCAAGTACGTATGCAAAGACGGCCCGGTTTTCCGAATGGACGAGATAGATCAGTTACCTGACGAGTACTAAATTTTTTAATCTTAAGAAACTTTCGAACAAATGAATCAGTTATTGCCAGTACACAGACTTGTGGAATGGGTATCTCGCTAAGCTGCCCATTTCAGGAGCGCCTTTAGCGGCGTTGAAATCCAGCGCTTACGAAGACTTAGGAGTGAAGGCTCTCCTGAACTCCTTAGTCGCAGTTAGCGATTAGTTCAGCAGAGCGTTGCGACGGGCACGTGCGAGATACCCATTTCACAAGGCGTACGGTTTAAACAAGCAGAAGAAAGGAACTCCCAACATGGAAAATATGGTAAACGTATATTTCTTCGGTAAAAAATACACCGTACCTGCCGACCTGACCATCATGACGGCCATGGAATACGCAGGCTACACCCTCAAAAGAGGCTGCGGCTGCCGCCACGGATTCTGCGGCGCCTGCGCAACCATCTACAGAATCAAAGGCGACAACGAACTCAAAACCTGTCTCGCCTGTCAGACCCAGGTACAGGAAGGCATGTATGTAGCAAGCATCCCATTCTTCCCAACCGACAAGCGCCTCTACAACATCGAAGACCTCAAGCCAAACCAGCAGGTCATGATGGAACTCTACCCGGAAATCTACAGCTGCATCGGCTGCAACGCCTGCACAAAAGCATGTACCCAGAGCTTAAACGTTATGCAGTACATCGCCTATGCCCAGAGAGGCGAGCTTGAAAAATGCGCAGAAGAATCCTTTGACTGCGTAAGCTGCGGATGCTGCTCCGTAAGATGCCCGGCCGGAATTTCCCACCCGATGGTAGGTCTTCTCGCAAGACGTCTCACCGGAAAATACATCGCACCAAA
>OLPQ01001034.1_pt1 | contig 21472 bp, 20 predicted proteins | sample 1672451 | NCBI WGS metagenome assembly OLPQ01 (sample SAMEA3136687, study PRJEB25190) | human gut metagenome | biome: human gut; feature: human-associated habitat; material: faeces | place: Austria | collected 2013
TGTTAAGCATTTTAACTGCGAATTAGTATAAGCCAAACGGCGCTTTCCCGAGCAAAATCGGGAAAGCGCCGTTTTAGAATGTGTCAAGAAACGGAAGGCGCAGGAAACGCGGTGCCCGCTTACACCTTTTCAAACGCGATTCGTTCCGCACCGCTGGCGATGTGAATGACGCCGCAGCGGGTGAAGCCGTTTTTCAAAATGACGTGCTGCATGATCGCGTTGTCGCGGTGGGTGTCGATGCGCAGGTGCGGGGTCGTCTGTTCGCAATAGGCGACGATCCGGCTGAGCAGGCCGTGAATCTGCCCGTCGCTGGCGACGGCGTGAATCGTGCCGTAGGGCGCATCGGAAAGCCACGCGCCCTGCTCGATGACGCGATAGGTCGGGTCTTCGCCGAGGATGAACGCGAACACGCCGTGGATTTCGCCTTCCTCGCGCAGGACATACAATTCGCGGGCGGCGATGTGCGCGGCGATGTCCGCTTCGGTCGGGCGGGTTTGACCCCATTGGTTGGGGTTGCCGTTTTGCGCCATGAAGGTGCGGGCGTGGGCGTAAAGGGCGAGAATCCGCGGCAGATCGGCGGCGGTGGCAAGTGTAATCATGGCAAAACGCTCCTTGTGCAATATGGCTTCTATGATAAGCGAGAAACGGCGAAACGTCAACGCTCCGAACCGTAAAATCGGGCGGACGTAAAATCGGGAAGGGGAAAGGGGATCACGGCGCGGCGCAGGAAAAGCCGAACGTCCGCCCCGCTTCGGCGCACGCGGCGCGGTTGAGATGCATCATATAGACGCGGCCGCGCTTCTCCGCGGGGACGACCTGCGCAATCTGCCCGATGGGAAGGTGGATATTGCCGGGGTAGTCCGCGTCCGTGGAATCCATGTAGGCGCGCTCAAAATTCGGATGCGATTGGATGAACGCGGCGAGCGTTTCCGTCGTACAGGTATCCGACGAAAAGAACACGCCGCCGTTTTCGGTCTCAAAGATGAAGGAAAAGCAGCGCATCCTGTCGGAATGGCGGGTCGGCACATAGCGGAAGGACCGGAACGACGAGAAGCCCAAAGCGCCGCCGTCCTCCACAAAGGCGAATGCGTTCTCCTGCACACCGAACAGGCGAAGAAGCGTCGCGACGTCCGCGCGATAGGCCGCGTCCTCCGGGAGAACCAGCTTGGGGACGATGTGCAGCATATAGAAGCAGTAATGGCAGAGCGAACCGAGCGAGCCGCAGTGGTCGCTGTGCAGATGCGAAAGGGCGACGGTGATATCCGTCACGCCGGAAAGCGCGCCGCGCCGCAGAAGATCGGCAAAGACGCTTTCGCCGCAGTCGAGCAGCAGCAGACGGCTGCCCTCGCGGAGATAGGCCGACGTGTTGCCTGCCTCGACGTAAAAGGCCGCGCCGCGCCCCAGAAAATGAAGCTCCATGAAATCAGCCTCCGATGATTGAAGAATAGCCCCATGATACCCCGGCGCGGCGGAAATGTCAAATATCAAATGAATGTAAAAAACACGAACGAAATGCGAAAAAAATGAATCAAAATACGGAAGCCTGATTGATTTTGCAGGCGCGATTCGGTATAATAAAATGTAGGTTTGAAACCACAACCGAACAGAAAAAGGAGCAATCGGATTATGAAGAAGATTTGTCTGCTGCTGACCTTTGTTTTCGTCATGCTGCTGGGCGTTTCCGCGCTGGCGGACATGGATGTGAAGGAGCTGACCGTTCAGTTCGTGCCGACCAACACCGAAACCGCCGACGCGACGACCGCGGAGTTTTCCGCGTACATGACCGAGCTGATGGGCATTCCGGTGAAGATGACCGTCGCGACCAGCTACAACGCCATCGTCGAGGCCATGGAGTCCGGCACGGTGGACGTGGGCATCATGCCGCCGGCGACCTATGCGCAGGCGCGCGAGATGGGCGTGGCGAAGGCCATCCTCTCCACGACGCTCAACGATTACGACGAGAACGAGCAGCTGATGCCGGGCGTTCCGGTTGGCAGCTTCAAGGCTGAGGTGCTCGTGCGCGCCGATTCCGGCATCACCGGCTATGAGGGTCTGGCGGGCAAGACGATTGCCTACCTCGGCGCTTCCAGCGCTTCCGGCTACATCTACCCGGTCGCCGAGATGAAGATGGCGGGCATCGACACCGATTCCTGCACGTGGGTGAACATCACCTCGATCCCGAGCGCGATTCTGGCCGTCATCAACGGTCAGGTGGACGCCTGCTTTGTGTTCGAGGGCGCGCGCTTCGTGTTCTCCAGCGCCGTGCTGGATGAGAACGGCAATCCGTATGATCTGTACAGCCTGCTCTCCGTCGCGAAGCTCTCCGACGGCGACATCCCCAACGACGCGATTGCGGTCAACACCCGCCTTTCTGACAACGACGCGCAGATCGTGAAGGAAGCGTTCCTCAAGATGGCTTCTGACGAAAAGGGCCTTGAGATCATGGGCGCGTGGAACCACAGCGGCTATATCGAGGCGAACGAGGCCGATTACGATACCATCGCGCAGTACATCGAGCTGGCGACGGAGTAACCGCAAATTGAAAACGGCATAAAGAAGGGGGTATTCTTTCCTCTGAACGGGGGAGGAATACCGCTTTCTGCTGTTTGAGAAAAAGCGCCGAACAACGAAAAAGACCAATCGGAAGCGAGTGGAAAACAACATGATTACGTTTGACCATGTATCTAAAACCTATCCAAACGGCGTGAAGGGGCTCGTCGATATCAATCTGACGATTCCGGATGGGGAATACGTCTCCATCATCGGCCTGTCCGGCGCGGGCAAGAGCACGCTGCTGCGCGCCATCAACCGTTTGAACGACGTGACCGAGGGCGTCGTCTCGATTGACGGGCAATCGATTACCGGAGCGAATAAGCGCGAATTAAAGCGGATTCGCCGCAAGATTGGTTTGATCTCCCAACAGTTCAATCTGGTCAAGCGCCTGACCGTCCAGAAGAATGTGCTTTCCGGCAAGCTGGGGTATTATTCCACCTTCAAGAGCGTGTTCGGCCTGTTTTCAAGAGAGGATTATGCCCTTTGCCGGAGCGTGCTGGAAAAGGTGAATCTGGCGGACAAGGCGCACGATCGCTGCGACAACCTTTCCGGCGGCCAGCAGCAGCGCGTCTCGATTGCCAGAACGCTGTTTCAGGAGGCCAATATCATTTTGGCCGACGAACCGGTAGCTTCGCTCGATCCGGTGACGTCGCAGGAAATCCTCACGGAGCTGAAAACCATCAACCGCACGATGGGCAAGACGGTCGTGGTCAACATTCATTCCATCGCGCTGGCGCGGCAGTTCTCCGACCGCATTATCGCTCTGCAGGATGGCAGGCTTGTCTTTGACGGCACGCCGGCGGAACTGACCGACGACGTGCTGCGCATGGTCTACAAGGGGGATTCGTTCCTCAAGGAAGAGGCGCGCCATGAAAATTAAAGATACCGTTCATTTTGAGTGGTACAAGCATCTGTTCATCGCGCTGCTTCTGCTGGCGTTTTTGTACGCGAGCATCGTCAGCACCGATGCGAATTTCGAGCAGCTGGCCGGAAACATCGGTCAGGTGGGCGTATTCCTCAAAAAGCTGGCCCATCCGCAGCTTTCCTATCTGCCCAAGCTGGTCGATCCGATGGTCAAGACGCTCAAAATGTCTGCGCTGGGCACCGCGCTGGGGATTCTGCTGGCGATTCCGTTTGCGTTTCTGGCGACGACCGTGGTGACGGACAACCGGATCATCACCGGCGTGTGCCGCTTCTTTCTGAATGTCATCCGCACGATTCCGAATCTGCTGCTCGCGTCCCTGCTGGTGGCGATTGTGGGCATCGGCGAGGCGACGGGCGTGCTGACGATTGCGATTTTCACGTTCGGCATGGCGTCGCAGCTGATTTTTGAGTCCATTGAGACCATCGACCTAAGCCCGGTCGAGGCTGCGACGGCGGTTGGCGCCAACAAGCTCAAGGTTGCGGTTTGGGCGATCTGGCCGCAGATCACATCCAGCGTGGTCAGCTATACGTTTTATGCGTTTGAGCTGAATGTGCGCGCCTCCACGGTGCTGGGGTATGTCGGCGCGGGCGGCATCGGCGTGAAGCTCAACGAGGCGCTGGGGCTGTTCAAATACGAGCGGGTGTCGATCATCATTCTGTTTATTTTTGCGGTGGTTGTGTTGGTTGACGCGCTTTCCGAAGCGATTCGCAGGAGGCTGAAATGAAGATGAGGCTTTCTGATTCGATCAAAAAATGGGCGATTGCCGCCGCGGCGGCCGCGCTGCTGGTTTGGTGCGCGGCGGATATCGACTGGAGCACGCTGAATTATTTTTCGTGGGGCACGTTCAGGGCGACAATCGCCAACCTCTGTAAGCCGGATTTCGCCGCGTTTTATACCGGGAGTTCGGAGGATATCTTCCACCTGATGCTGCTGACGGTGGGCATCGGTTTCTTTGGTACGACCATCGGCACGGTTCTGGCCGTTCCGTTTACGCTTCTGGCTTCCCGCAGCCTGTGGAAAAACCCGGTCGTGCCGCGCGTGGGCAAATTTGTGCTCGACGTGCTGCGCGCGTTCCCGGAGCTGGTGTACGCGATCATTTTCATCAAGGTGGTCGGGCCGGGCGCGTTTGCGGGCGTGCTGGCCATCGGCGTGCACCAGATCGGCATGCTGGGCAAGCTCTTCACCGAGGAGATGGAGCGCATGGATGAAACGCCGGTGGAAGCCTGCCACGCGGTCGGCGCGAACGGGGTGCAGACGATGTTCTATGCCCGCCTGCCGCAGCTCATGCCGATTTACGCCTCGCTGGTGCTCAACCACTTCGAAATCGCGGTGCGCAGCGCTTCGACGCTCGGCCTTGTCGGCGCGGGCGGCATCGGCGCGACGCTGATCTTCGCGATTCAGGCCTGCCGCTGGTCGCGCGTGGGCATCATCCTGCTGACGGTCATCGCGACGGTTTTCCTGCTGGATATGCTGACCGGCTGGGTGAGAAAGAAACTCCGATAAGGGAAATGAACCGAATATCCGCGCCGACTGTGCTGAAAAACGCCGTCGGCGCGCGTTTTTTGGCGCGCGAAAAAAGGATTTTTTTGAGTTCAAAGCGAACATTATATCTGTTGCCCCTTTTTGGGCGCATATTTCACGATGAAGCGAGGAAGAAAAATGGTAACTCGTTCAGACAGACTGGATCATGTCCATTCCGATATCCGCGGCCCGCTGTATCAGGAGGCGCTGCGCATGGAATCCGAGGGCATCAACGTCCTCAAGCTCAATACGGGCAACCCCGGCCGGTTCGGCTTCAAGCTGCCCAACAGCGTGCGTCAGGCGCTGGCGCTGCATATCGACGAGGCCGTTCCGTATTGCGACGTGCGCGGCATGGCGGCGGCACGGAATGTCATCTGCACCTATCACATCGGGCGCGGGCTGCAGGGCATCATGCCCAACGACGTGTTCATCTGCAACGGCGTGAGCGAGGCGGCGAGCATGCTGCTCAACGCGCTGATCGGCACGGGCGACGAGATCCTGCTGCCGTCGCCGTGCTATTCCCTGTGGAGCAACAACGCCTATCTGTGCGGCGGCAAGCCGGTCTTCTATCGCTGCGACCCGGCGAACGAATGGAACCCGGATATCGAGGATATCCAGAGCAAAATCACCGACCGCACCAAGGCAATTCTGGTCATCAACCCGAACAACCCGACCGGCGCGGTTTACGGCAAGGAGGTGCTGCTGGCGATTGCGGAAATCGCGCGTCAGCATCATTTGGTGATCCTGGCGGATGAAATCTACGACCGTCTGGTGATGGACGGCCTGCGCCACGAATCCATCGGCGCGCTCGCGCCCGACCTGCCCTGCGTGACGTTCAACGGCCTTTCCAAGAGCCACATCATCTGCGGCTTCCGCTGCGGCTGGATGGTGTTCTCCGGCCCGAAGGGCGAGCTGGACGCGGTGAAGGACGGCGTGATGCAGCTCGCCTCCATGCGCCTGTGCGGCAACGCGCTGACGCAGCTGGTCATCCCTGCGGCGCTGGTGGACAGCGAGAGCACGCACGAGATGCTCGTGCCGGGCGGCCGCCTCTTTGAGCAGCGAAAGGCGACGCTCGAAGCGCTGGATAAGATCGACGGCGTGGATTATGTGACCAACCATGCGGCGTTCTACCTGTTCCCGCGGCTGGACAAGAGCAAGTTTGACTTTGAGGATGCGCACGACTTCGCGATGAAGTTCCTGCATGAGCAGCATGTGCTCGTCATCCCCGGCGGCGGGTTTGACTGGCACGAGGATCTGCGCTTCCGCATCGTCATGCTGCCCGAGCCGGAGACGCTCACCAAGGCGATGGGCGATATGGCGTATTTCCTCAAGCAGCATCGAATCTGATTTTACGCATCGTTTGCGCATAGGGAAGGGACTGTCAGGAAAAACTGACAGTCCCTTCAGACTGCAGACAAAAAGCTATTTTCCCCCGAAGGGGGGAGAATAGCCCTTTCCGCAAATGAAAGAATAGCTGAATTTCTTGATTTTGCTATTCAATCCAAGTTTGCTTATGCGAGCAAGCCAAAGGGACTGTCAGGCTAAGCCCGACAGTCCCTTTTGATGTGGCGCAGAAAATGAGCAAGTGCGTTTATTTCGTCGCCAGCAGGTCGCGGTAATACGCGGCCTTCTCTTCCTCGGTGCGCATGTTGGCGAGGTACATCATATCTGCCATAGCGCCGGAAAGCGCCTTCGGGATGCGCTGCACCATCTTGATGCGGTCGCCGTATTTGGCCATGATCGCGGCGTGATCCATCGCGAAATTCTTGCCGTCGCGACGGCCGCAGAAGCAGCAATAGAAGTGCTCGCGCCCCTCGCTGCTGACGGTGCTGCGGTCATAGGCGACCATATCCGCCCAGATTTTATACACGTCGGTGGAGTTGGCGAAGTTGAACATATCCGCGCTGAAGCCGCCGGAGGGGCGCATGTTGACCTCCAGACCGAGGATGTCGCCCTTTTTGCCCAGCGCGGGCTGATCTGCGTTGAGCACGAAAAATTCCAGATGCACAAAGCGGCTCTTCACGCCGAAGGCGGCGACGGTGCGGCGGCCGACGTCGCGCATGGCGTCCGGCAGGGTCTTCTCGATGTAATAGCAGGAGTTGCCGTTGGTGTTGACGATATCCATGATGGAATCCATGGTGACGTTGCCGGTTTCGAACAGCGGCTCGCCCTTGGAATTGATGATCGCGTCATACGAGTGCACCGTGCCGTTGACGAATTCCTCCATGATGTAGACGGTTTCGTCCTTCGTGGCGAAGAAATAATTCAGCTCGTCGTCGCTGCTGAGCTTGTAGGTGTGGGACGCGCCCACGCCGTTATCCGGCTTGACGATGACGGGGTAGCCGACCTCGCGGACGAAATCCTTGCAGCCGGTGTAATCGCGCACGATGTGCCAGCGCGCGGTCTTGACGCCCGCCTTGGCGTAATTGGCCTTCATCGCGGATTTATACTTGACCGGCTGCATATCCTCGGTGTGGAAGCCGGTGGTGATGTTGAAGGCGGTGCGCAGCATCGCGTCGCGCTCGAGCCAGTATTCGTTGTTGCTTTCCAGCCAGTCGATCCTGCCGTGCTTGTAGGTCAAAAACGCGACGGCGCGGAAAACCTCGTCGTAATTTTCGAGCGAGGAGACCTTGTAATATTCGTTCAGCGAGCCGCGCAGCTCCGGCATGAGCTGGTCATACGGGCAATCGCCGATGCCGAGGACGTTCATGCCGTTCTTTTTCAGCTCGGCGCAGAATTTCCAGTAGTTCGTCGGGAAATTCGGGGAGATAAAGATAAAGTTTTTCATGGAAACGCTCCTTTTGGTCAGCATGAAGATGATTGATAAATACAGATTTAAGCGGTTTGGCGTCATCCGACTCCTTCAGTCACGCCTTCCGGCGTGCCAGCTCCCTCAAGGAGGGAGCTCATTTATCAGGTCATTTTCCGTCTAAGCAATAAGTTGCGCCGTACCCGTAGGGGCGCGCCCGTTACCGGAATTTGTGCATCATTTCGGATTTGCTCATTTACTGTATCGCTTAAAACAGGCGGATGCGCGGCGTATCCCCTGCGTTATCGTTTGCCGAGCAGGAAGGGCAGGTAATACTCGACCTGCTTATACCACCAGCCCCAGTCGTGATCGACGTCGTAACCCCAGAAATCCACCCATGCGTGAATCCCTTTCGCATCGAGCACGCCCTTGATGCGCGAGGTGCTCTCCTTGAGCACGTCCTCCCACGCGCCCTGACCGACGCAGAGGATGATTTTCCGCTCGTTGTACATGCGGATATACGGGTGATCCGGCGACATGCCGGAGAGATAGTGATACGGCGAATTGCGGTAGACGAGGTCATCCATGTAATCGCCGAAGGAATCGAAGGAATCATACACGCCGGAGAGCGCCAGCACGCTGTCAAACAGATCCGGGCGGCGGAAGAACAGGTTCGCCGCGTGCATCGCGCCCATCGAGCAGCCGAACGGCATGATCGGCATCTGACACCAGTTGCGCTCGCCCGCGAGGTGGCGAATCTGCGGCACCATCTCATCGACGATGTAGTTGAACCAGCGCTCGTGCTGTTCGATGCGCTGGCGCGGGTCGCCGCCGTGATCCGCCCACGTTTCGTTGTCGATGGTATCGATGGAGAACACCATGATTTCGCCCGCGTCGATATACGGGCGGAACACGTCGTCCATGTGGAAATTTTCGAAATCATAGAAACGCCCTGCCTGACAGGGGATGAACAGCACCGGCTTGCCGCGATGGCCGTAGACCTTGAACTCCATTTCGCGGTTCAGGTTGTAGGAATAGCCTTTGTAATAACGAACTTCCATGGGTTGATTCTCCTTATCCATTCGTGGGGAATACGCGCCCGCCGCGTTATACTAATTCTTGTTAAAATGGCTTAATCCGCGCACCATCTTTTTCGCTCTGACTTTGCCTCGTTCCGTTCAACGTACCTCCAGTACGCCTCACTTCACTTGGCTTCGTCAGAACAAAAAATCTGATGCGCTCTGTTAAGCATTTTAACTGCGAATTAGTATTAAAACCCCAGACATTTCATAAAAACGGGAATCTGCCGCGCCCACGAGGCCTCGCTGTGGGTGCCGCCGGGGACGATGCGGAACGCGAGATCGACGCCCTTTTGCAGCAGCGCCGAGGAACAGGTGGTCAGCGCGGAGAGATTGGATGCGTGGTTGGCCATTTCCTCCCCGCCGTAATCCATGTAGATCAGCGTATCGGGGGAGATTTCCGCCTGACGGATGAACCGCCGCGCTTTCGCGGGGGCGAGCCACAGGCTGGGGGACAGGCAGGCCGCCCGGCCGAAAACATCGTTGAACGCCGTGGCGGCGTACAGGCTCATCAGCCCGCCCATCGACGAACCGGCGATCAGCGTGTTCGCCCTGTCCGGCAGGGTGCGCAGGTTCGCGTCGATCATCGGCTTGAAATCGCGGATGAACCACTCCATCGTCGCGCGCCCGCGCCCGCGAATCCGCCCGAGGTTCGGGTCTTCGCAGGTGAAGGGGCAGTATTCCTCCAGGCGGTTGTTGCCGACGGGGTTGCACTCGACCGCCGCGATAATCAGCGGCGTATCGGTCTTGTCCATATAATCGGCCATGCCCCAGGATTGGCCGTAGGTCGCGTCCTCGTCAAAGAAGACGTTATGGCCGTCGAACATGTACATCACCGGGAAACGCGCGTCCGGCTGCTCGTTGTAACAGGCGGGCAGATAGAGATAGGCGCGGCGCGTCAGCTCCGGGCTGAGGTTGGGGATTTGAAGCGCCCACTTGTAGACCATGTAAAAAAGCCTCCGAAAGCATGAAAATCGGGATCATTCATAAAAGTATACGGCAGGCGCGCCGCCTTGTCAATTCGAATGGACGCCAAAATGCATGATACGGCTGGATTTTGGCAAGCCTACACAGGAAAAAGAACAGGCGTTTGCGCATATTCCGCGCACACCGCCGACGTTGACAGAACTTTTATGCCAGATTATAATGAAGCTATCGGATTTGGGGCGCGCGCTTGCGCGATTCTTAGGCGACCGCAAATGGGAGGACACCATGCCCAATATACAGGATTATGTGCTTTGGAGAGGCGATCTGCCGCTGGAGCGCGTGCCGCTGTGCGACGTGGACGCGCTGCTGCTGAGCTATCTGTCGTATATGCCCTACGATCACATCGCGGGGGATGCGTTTGACGAGGGGATTTCCCTGCGCGACGCGGCGCAGAAGCTGCTGGAGGTCAACGAACGGGATAAAACGCCGCTGGCGTACAACGTCAGGGAGGATCGAAAGCTGCTCGCCGCGCTGATGGAGAGCGCGCGGTTTCGGGATATCCGCCTGATCGGCTACGTCAACAAGGTCGATCCCGAGCAGGAGGAACAGTTTGCCGCTGTGACCTATCTGCTGGGCGAAGGGCGGGCGTTTGTCGCCTTCCGCGGCACGGATAACACCGTCGTCGGCTGGAAGGAAGACTTCAACATGAGCTTTGAAACCGAGGTTCCGGCGCAGCGGGACGCGGTGGCCTATGCGCAGCATGTCGCCAAAGCCATTGATCTGCCGCTGATCGTCGGCGGCCATTCAAAGGGCGGCAATCTGGCGGCCTATGCGGGGATGTTTGTCGATGAGGCGACCCGCGCGCGGATACAGACGGTCTATAATTTCGACGGCCCGGGCTTCAACGAGGCGACGATTTCCTCCGAGGAATTCGGCAAGGTGGATATGCGCATCCGCACGTTCGTGCCGCAATCCTCGATGATCGGTATTCTGATGTGGCACAGAGAGCCGTTCACCATCGTGCGCAGCAACGGCGTGGGCGTGTTTCAGCACGACGCATACACCTGGCAGATCATGGGCGGCGATTTCATCAAGCTCAGCGAGCGCACCGGGCACAGCCATTTCGCCGACGACACCATCAAGCGGTGGCTCGAGGAGCTGAAGCCCGACATGCGCAGGCAGGCCATCGACGGCATTTACGCCGTGCTCAGCGCGTCGAACGGCATGAACGTCAGCGATCTGTTCGAGGCACGCAACACGATGAGCGTGCTCAAGGCGGCGGGCGCGATGGATGAAAAGACGCGGAGCGCGGTGCTGGAGGCATTCAGGCTGCTGGGCAGCTCGATGATCGGCGGCGTGCCTGCGTGGCTGGAGCGCACGGCCAGCAGCGTGGCGCAGAAAATGCCGTGGGAGCAGCGCAGGGAAGAAGCGCGGGCTGAGGCCGAGGCGCGGGAAAACGCGCCCGAGCTTGCCAAATAAGCCGATTTGGCCTATAATAAAGCACAAACACGATCATCAGCCCGAAGAAGGGCGGAAAGAGGAACAGACCATGGAAAGAAAAAATGCGTGGGCGGCATATGCCGGGGACGACGGCAGGGTGGAAGCCTTTGCCAAGGCATACTGCGATTTCATCAACAACGGCAAAACGGAGCGCGAGTGCGTGGCTTACGGCGAGAAGCTGGCGAAGGCGCATGGCTTTGAGGATTTGAACGCGGTCGTTCGCTCGGGCAGGAAGCTGGAAGCGGGCGCGCGCGTCTATGCCAACTGGATGGGCAAGAGCTTCATGCTCTTCGTGCTGGGCGAGAAGCCGCTGGAGGAGGGCATGAATATCCTCGGCGCGCACATCGACTCCCCGCGCATCGACGTGAAGCAGAACCCGCTCTATGAGGATACCGATTTGGCGTATCTGGATACGCATTATTACGGCGGCATCAAGAAATATCAGTGGGTCGCCATCCCGCTGGCGCTGCACGGCGTGATCGTCCGGAAGACTGGCGAAAAGGTCAGCATCAACATCGGCGAGGACGAAAACGACCCGGTGTTCTGCATCTCCGACCTGCTGGTGCACCTCGCGCAGGAGCAGATGACCAAGAATGCGAAGGAAGTGGTCGAGGGCGAGGCGCTCAACCTGATCGTCGGCGGCAGGCCGCTTGAGGGCGAGGAAAAGGACGCGGTGAAGGCCAACGTGCTCAAGCTGCTGGCGGATAAATACGGCGTGGAGGAGGAGGATTTCCTCTCCGCGGAGCTTGAAATCGTTCCGGCGGGCAAGGCGCGCGATATGGGCTTTGACCGCAGCATGATTCTGGCCTACGGCCACGACGACCGCGTCTGCGCGTATCCGTCGATGATGGCGGTGCTCGATTACGAGGGCACGCCGGAATACACCCTCTGCTGCATCGTCACCGATAAGGAGGAGATCGGCAGCGTCGGCGCGACGGGCATGGCCTCCCACTATCTGGAAAACACCGTCGCCGAGCTGTACGCCTGCACGGCGGATTACTGCGAGCTGGCCGTGCGCCGCTGCCTGCGCAACAGCCGCATGCTCTCCAGCGACGTGAGCGCGGGCTACGACCCGAATTTCGCCAGCGCGTTTGAAAAGAAGAACAGCGCATTCCTCGGCCGCGGCATCTGCTTCAACAAGTTCACCGGCAGCCGCGGCAAGTCCGGCAGCAACGACGCGAACCCGGAATTTATGGCCAGCCTCCGAAAGATCATGGATGACGCGGGCGTGGCGTTCCAGACGGCGGAACTGGGCCGCGTCGATCTCGGCGGCGGCGGAACGATCGCCTACCTGTGCGCCAAGTACGGCATGAACGTGATCGACTCCGGTATTCCGGTGCTGAGCATGCACGCGCCGTATGAGGTCATCAGCAAGGTCGATCTCTACGAGGGCTATCGCGGCTACTGTGCGTTCCTTCAGGGCGCCAAGCCGGTGGAATAAAACGCCTTCCGGCTGCCTTCGGCAGCCAACCTTCGGCGTTTTTCATCGGCTGATTCCGCCACAGGCGGCGCCGATTTCAAACGTCCCTCTAAGAGGGAGGTCTTGTTTTTTGTATAACTACTTCTTACGCGCCAAAAAGAGCTCCCTCCTCGAGGGCGTGGAGCTTGCCGCCCGCTGTGCGGGAGGCAGGCAAGCGGAACGCCGAAGGCCTGTCAGCGAAGCTGACTGAGGGAGTTCGTCTCCGTTTTTACACGTATAAACAGTGTTTTGAATCGCAGCGTTGCGATTTACTCCTTCCGTCTGCCTTCGGCAGCCACCTCCCTCTAAGAGGGAGGTCTTTTTTGATTATCTAACAACGGACGCGCAGAATGACGTTATTTACAAAATGACAACCGCAATGTAGACAGATTGTCCGATAAAGTGAACAGATTTCCCGATGAAGCCGGTGGGTAATCATTTTTTTCATGTATTTCCACAAAAAATGCGCTTGAAAAACGCCGGAAACGGCTGTATAATAGCCGCAAATCCTTTGAAACCGACTGGGCGAATCGCACGTTCAGCCTAAAAGGAAGATGACAAATCGTCATACGGAGGAATTGCGAATGAACAAGCTCTTCAAACGCGCGGCCTGTCTCGCGGTGACGGCCGCCATGACCCTCTCCAGCTCCGGCGCACTCGCCTGCACCGGCTACTATGTCGGCAAGCAGGCCAGCGCCAGCGGCCATACCATCATCGGCCACACCGTCGATGCGTGGAACACCGCGCAGGCGAAGCAGGTCGTCTATCCGCACAGCGAGGAACCGGGGCGTACCGTGACCGTCGGCGCGAACGAAGTGCCGCTGCCGGACGTGACCTACCAGTACACCTCTACGCCGTTCATCGAGGGCTTGTGGGATAGCGCCGTGGCCAACGAGATGGGCGTGACCATGACCGGCTCGGTGACGACCTACATCAGCGACGCGATGAAGGCGGCCGATCCGTATGTGGAGGACGGCGCGTCCGAGACGTGGATCAGCGGCTATATTGCGGCGGTTTCCGCTACGGCGCGCGAAGCGGTTGAAAACTACGGCAAGATCATGGAAACCTATGGCAGCTCCGAATCCAACACGTTTATGATCGCCGACCAGCAGGAGGCGTGGTATCTGGAGAGCTATTCCGGCCATCAGTGGTGCGCCGTGAAGATGCCGGAGGACGCTGTCGCCGTGTTTGGCAACGAGAGCATGCTCGGCTCTGTCGCGGATTATGTGGAGGGCGAAAGCCTGCTCCATTCCGAAGGGCTGTTCTCCGTGCCGGAGGCCGCGGGTCAGACCGTGCTCGATGAAGCGGGCAACGTCGATCTGTTCGCAACCTATGTCGGCGCGCGCAACCTGAACGCGGGCGCGAACCGCCGCACGTGGTATGGCCACGAGCTGCTGGCGCCGTCCACCGCGGAGGATTACGCGATGACGACCCGCTATCCGCTGTTCTATCAGCCGGATGAAAAGGTCAGCCTGAGCGACATCTTCGAACTGACCCGCTCCCGCTTTGAGGGGACGCAGTGGGATCCGGAGGAGACCGGCCGCCCGGATATCCGCGTGATCGGCATCGAGCGTCAGGTGAACTGCTCGGCCATCGAGATTTATGACGATCTGCCCGCCGCCATGTCCGCCGTGACGTGGACGACGCTGGCGAACGCGGAGCATTCCGTCTATCTGCCGCTCTCCAACCTCGTGACCGACGTGGCCGAGATGTTCGACCATACGCCGGAGGGCTTCACGTCCGACAGCTACGGCTACGATCTGAGCTATGCGCACACCCACTTTAAGCGCCTGTGCGCCCTGAGCGAGCAGGATCGCGAGCACTACGGCACCGGCGTTCGCGCTTACTGGAAGAGCGTGGAGGACGCGCTGGTGGCGGAATATCCGGCCGTGCTGGCTGAAACGGCGAAGCTCTACGCCGAAGACCCGGCGAAGGCCGCCGAATACCTGACCGAGTACACCGTGGAGAAGCAGGAAAAGGCGCTGGCCGACTGCGACACGATGTATGACGAACTGACCTGGTACATGATCGCCAACACCAGCACCCTGCGCTACAACAGCAGCCGCGGCGAATTCAATACGTGGAATAACTTTGTGCCGTCGCTGGCGGCGGAATAACGCCTTGCGCGAAAACAAAATCAGGGAGAATCGTTCCTTTTCGGGCGGTTCTCTTTTTATATGCCCCTTTATATGCCCGTATGTCCGCCGAAAACAGTTGTGCAATCGCCTTTTTATGGTATAATGGTTTCTGTATACGGATGGGAGAGCGATGCGTATGGAGCAAAGGAAGGAACAGAAGAAGGAACAAAGGGTTTATGCCGCCTTTGGCCGCGGCGCGCGCCGGGATTGGAAGCGCGCGGCGCGCAAGACCGTGTTCAGCCATTACTGGATGGCGATTATGGTCTGTCTGGTCGCGGCGTTTTTGGGCACGGAATTCACCGGCTCGCTGGAAAGCCTGCATTTTACCCGGCAGAAATGGGACGTGATTTCGAATTTCCTCGCGTCCTTCGGGCGGTCGGGCGCGGCGGCGAACAGCCGGGGCGTGTTTGCGATAGCCGTCAACAAGATTGCGGACGGTTCCCTTCAAAACATTGTGAACAACACCATCATGTCGCTGGCCGGATCGAGCGAGTTCTGGCAGTCCTTCGGCATTGTGGTGAGCAGCCTGGTTTCGATGACGTATTGGGTGCTGGTTACCCACACGTTCGTCGTGATCCTGCGCCGCCTGTTTATGGAGATGCGCGTCTACGAGGAAGTGCCGCCGTATCGCGCGCTCTATCTGCACAGCGCGCGCTGCTGGGGGCGCACGTCGCTGGCGCTGCTGCGCGTGGCCGTCCAGCGGGGGCTTTGGTGGCTGACGATCATCGGCGGCGCAATCAAGACGTTTTCGTATTATCTCTGCGGCTTTATTCTGGCGGAGAACCCGACCATGAAGGGCGGGGACGCGATCGCGCTGTCCCGAAAGATGATGAACGGCCACAAGTGGGAGTGCTTCCTGTTGGAGCTTTCCTTCGTGCCGTGGAACCTTCTGAGCCTCGCGACGTTCGGCCTGAGCAGCCTGTTTTATTCCAGCGCATACCTGAGCGCCGCGCGGTGCGAGTTTTACGCCGCCGTGCGCGCGCAGGTCAAGGCGGAGGGCGAGGCGCAGGCGCTGCGCGACACCTATCTGTTTGAAAAGGCCGGCGTAAAGACGCTGCGCCGCGCCTACAACGATCTGGGCAGACCGGCGGAAAAGCTGCCCGCGCGCGTATACGGCAACAGGGTGACCCGCTTTTTCGGCGAATGTCTCGGCGTGACGCTGTTCGTCAACCCGCAGGACGTCGCGCGCGAAAAGATTCAGGATCGCGAATACCGCCTGCGCTACATGCGCCGCTGCGAGCAGGGGCTCTCCTATCCGATTCGGCTCAGCCCGCTGCTGCAATATGAGCACAAGGATCACGAACCGGCGCTGTTCACCCGCAAATACCCGGTGACGACGCTGGTGTTGCTGTTCTTCCTGTTTTCAATCATCGGCTGGTGCTGGGAGGTCGTGCTGCATCTGCTTTCGGAGGGCACATTCGTCAACCGCGGCGTGCTCCACGGGCCGTGGCTGCCGATTTACGGCACGGGCGGCGTGCTGGTGCTGCTGGCGCTCTACAAGCTGCGCGACAAGCCGTGGCTTGAATTTTGGGCGACGGTGGTTGTCTGCGGCGTGGTCGAATACTTCACCGCGTATTATCTGGAAACCGTGTACGACCGCCGCTGGTGGGATTACGCGGGCTATTTCCTCAACCTGCACGGGCGCATCTGCGCGGAGGGGCTGCTGGTCTTCGGCCTGGGCGGCATGGCGGTTGTCTACGGCGTTGCGCCGCTGTTTGACAACCTGCTGCACAAAGTCAGGCACAGCGTGCTGATCGGGCTGTGCGCCGCGCTGATCGCGCTGTTCTGCGTCGATCAGGCGTATTCTCATTTTCATCCCAACGAGGGCGAGGGCATCACGGACGAGGTGGTTTACAAGACGGACGACGCTCGGATTCGCCTTGACGAGGAGGCTTTCGTTTAATGCGAATCAGTTCGTTTTTCGTGCTGGCGGGCTATCTGGCGGCCAACGCCTACGTGGCCGCGCGCACATCCGTCTTTCTGCATCGCAATCTGCCCGAGCGCGTGGCGAAGCTGATTTCGCTGCTGACGGCGGGCGTGTATTCCGTCTTCGCGATGGGGATGCCGCTGGCGCACATTCTGCCGGAGGGGACGGCCAGAAAGCTGATTCTGCGCGTGTCCTTCGGGTTTTACGGCATATTCATCTATCTGTTTTCGGCTTACGTCATCATCGAGGTGCTGGCGCGGCTTTCCAAGCGGTTTCACCGGACGGAAAGGCTCACCGCGCGGAAGGGAAACCCCAAGCTGATCTTCGGCGGCGCGGTATGGTTCGGCATCATCCTGACCTGCCTGATGGGGATTCACCACGCATCCGAGCTGACGGTGAAGCATTACGCTGTGCAGACCGATAAGGACGGCGGCGGGCGCGACAGCCTGCGCGTGGTGCTGATTGCGGATCTGCATCTGGGCTACAGCGTCGGCGCGGAGCGCATCGCCGACATGGTGGAAAAGGTCAATGCGCAGGATGCGGATATCATCCTCGTCGCGGGCGATATTTTTGATAACACGGTGGAGGGTATCGACGACCCGGAGGCCGTGAAGGCCTCGTTGCGGGCGATGAAAAGCAGGCTGGGCGTGTACGCCTGCTGGGGCAACCACGACGTATCCGAGCGCCTGTTCAGCGGGTTCAGCACCAGACGGCTGGAAAACACGCTGCGCGGCGAGGAGATGGAGCAGTTCGTCCGCGAAAGCGGCATGACGATGCTGGCGGACGAGGTGCGGCTGATCGACGACAGCTTTTACGTCATTGGCCGCAAGGACTACGAAAACGCGGGCGACGGTACGGCGCGGCGCAAGAGCCTCGGCGAGCTGATGGCGGGAATCGACACGGACAAGCTGGTGATTTCGCTGGAGCACGAGCCGCGCTTTCTGCGGCAGAACGCCGATGCGGGCGTGGACGTGATGCTCTGCGGCCACACGCACGACGGCCAGTTCTTCCCGCTGAATATCGCGATCCGCACCGCGTGGGAAAACCCGGCGGGCTTGAAGACGGTGGGACGCATGACCAGCGTGGTCACGTCCGGCGTGGGCGTTTACGGCCCGGATATGCGCATCGGCACGGACGCGGATATCTCGGTGGTGGACATTCAATTTGCACCATAAAAGAAAAGGAGATATACAAACATGAAACTGATTCAGGGCGGCTTGGTCAAGACGATCACGGGCGGCGACATCGAAAACGGACAGATTCTCATCGACGGCGGCAAGATCGTCGCGGTGGGGCGGAACCTCGACGTTCCGGCGGGGACGGAGATCATCGACGCGGCGGGCTGCATCGTCACGCCGGGCTTTGTCGATGCGCACTGCCACATCGGCATGCACGAGGAGGCGAGCCGCTGGGAGGGCAACGACACGAACGAGTATTCCGGCCCGGTTACGCCGGAAATTCGCGCCATCGACGGCATCAACCCGCGGGACGAAGCATTCGGCAACGCGATTGGCGGCGGCGTGACGACGGCGGTGACCGGCCCCGGCTCGGCGAACGTGCTGGGCGGCACGTTTGTGGCGATGAAGCTGTACGGCGACTGCGTGGACGACATGATTCTCAAATATCCGGCGGCGATGAAGATTGCGTTCGGCGAGAACCCCAAGGGCGTTTACGGCCAGAACGGCCACAAGATGCCGGTTACGCGCATGGCCGTCGCGGCGACGCTGCGCGAGACGCTCTTTAAGGCGCAGCGCTACGCGAAGGAGATCGAGGAGGCCGAGAAGGACGCGACCAAGACGCGCCCGTTCGACATGAAGCTGGAAGCACTGCTGCCGGTTCTCCGCAAGGAGATTCCGCTCAAGGCGCATGCCCACCGCGCGGACGACATCCTGACGGCGATCCGCATCGCGAAGGAATTTGACGTGGACATCACGCTGGACCATGTGACGGAAGGCCACCTGATCGTCCGGCATCTGGTCAAGGCGGGCAAGCCGGTGCTGGTCGGCCCGTCGTTCGGCTCGAAATCCAAGCAGGAGCTGAGGGAAAAGAGCTTCGCGACGGCGGGGATTCTGGATGACGCGGGGCTGGAGGTCTGCATCATCACGGATGCGCCGGTCATTCCGCTGTACTATCTGCCGCTGTGCGCGGGTCTGGCGGTGAAGGCGGGCATGAAGGAGGAATCCGCGTGGCGCGCGATCACCATCAATCCGGCGCATGTCGTGGGGATCGACGGGCGCGTCGGCTCGATTGAGGCCGGCAAGGACGCGGATATCGCGATCTTTGAGGGCAACCCGCTGCGCGACATCCAGTGCCGCACGAAGGCTGTCTTTGTGAACGGCGAAGAGGTGCTCTCCCAAGTTCAGATGCGTGTGTGAGGCAAAGGAGGCGCGGGCGGTGGACAAGCGATATCCCGATCTGGCGCTGCTCGCGCAGCCTGCGCGCCGGGCGATTTGCTGCCTGGCGGTTGAAGGCGGGGGCGAAAAAATCGAAGGGCTTCTGAACAGGAAGCCTTTTTCGCGTTATGCCGAAAACGGGCTGACCGTCCTGCTCTATGACGAGGCGCAGAGCGAGGCGTGGCGCGCGGAAATCGAGCGGATTCTGGCGGAAAGCGGGCTCTGCGCGGGGCTGAGCGGGCCGTTTGCGCTGGCGGCGTCGGCGCGGGGCTGCTTCCCCAAGGCGCGCATCGCGCTGGAAACGGGCAGGACCGTCGATCCGGGGCGCGCGCTCTACGACATGGGCACGTACAGCGAAGCGGCGCTTCTGCGCGCGGCTCGGACGGCGCTCGGGGCGCAGGGCTTCCGCGCGTCGGATTTTGGCGACGCGGCAATCGAAGCGCTTGCGCGGCTGGACGAGCGGGAGGATGCGCAGTATATCCGCAGCCTGCGCGCGTATTTGAGCGACGGGCTGAATCTGCGGCGCGCAGCGGAGCGGCTGGGCGTTCACCGCAACACGCTGGCCTACCGCCTGAAGCGCATCAAGGCCCTCTCCGGCATCGACCTGGAGAACCCCGCCGCCGCGGGCACCGACCTCTTGCGCGTCCACCTGAGCTGCCGCCTGCTCGCTCAGGGGCGGCGGTAGGGGCCGGCAAGGCGCAAAAGCTGGAAAACGGTTGCCGCCCCTACACTGGACGGACGTAGTCGCAACGGCGGCAGCGAGCGAGCGCGGCATCGGCCACGTCCCGGTGGAAGAGGCCGGCCCATTGGCAGATGTGCTGGAGCACGGGGATGACCGACTCCCCTTTCGGTGCAAGGGCGTACTCGACGCGCGGAGGTATCTCCTCGAACTGGCGCCGCACGACCAAGCCGTCGGTCGCGAGCTCCTTGAGAGCCGACGCAAGCGCGGCATCGCTCACGTCGGCCATCTCGTCGCGCAGCACGCTATAGCGCAGCGGCCCGTCGGAGAGCACGCACAGGATGCGCGACTTCCACTTGCCGCCGAACACGTCCAAACCGTATTCCAGCGGGCACCGGATATCCTTCTCGAGCTTGCGTTTGTACGCCATAGGCACTTCCTCTCCACCGAACAGACGACGCATCCCCCACCGCGCCCTCGACGGCGCGCTACCAACCATACCGCGCGGCACTGCTTGACGGAAGTCACTCAAAAAAACTTGAGCGACTCAATATTTCGCCGACCACTTAACACGTCCGGACGAGCCGCTTAAACTGGCTCCGAAGGGCGCGTTGCGGTAGCAGCGCCATCGAGGAAAGGAAGGTGCGCCATGCTCGAGACGATGAAGGCGGAAATCGCATCGACGGGAACGGGGCTGCAGGTCAAGGGCTCGTGCCGTGGATTCGAGCTCACGTTCGACGAGCCGAAGGAGTCGGGCGGCACCGATACGTCGGTGAACCCGGTGGAGGGGCTGCTGTGCGCGTTCGGCGCCTGCCAGGCCATCGCCACGCTGCTGTTCGCGCGCATGCAGGACGTGCCGCTCGACGGCGTGCGGGTGGAGGTGGAGGGCGACCTCGATCCCGACGGCTTCACGGGCAAGGCGCCGGACGTGCGCAACGGCCTGCAGGAGGTACGCTTCAGCATGCACTTGAAAAGCAGTGACGAGGCTGCGGCCCGCGCGCTGGCGGCGCTCGTGGAGGAGCGCTGCCCGGTGAGCGACTGCCTGAAGGCGCCCGTGCCGGTGGTATGCGCCGAGGTTGTCGTAGAATAGCGTGAAGGGCGCGCTGCCGCCCGCGCGCGACGCGGCGGCGCGGAACACGTCTTTCGGGGAAAGGGGGTTTCTCATGGCGAAGATGCCGAAGGAGTGCCAGGAGCTTGTGAACAACGCCTACGCGGCGGCATTCGCCACCTGCACGGGCGACGTGCCCAACGTGGTGCCGGTGAGCATGAAGCAGGCATGGGACGACGAGACGGTCATGGTGTCCGACCAGTACCTATGCAAGTCACTCGCCAACCTGCGCGTGAACCCGCATGTGGCGCTCTCCGTATGGGACGAGGAGGGGGGCTTCCAAGTGAAGGGCACGGTGACCTACGAGGACGAGGGCCCGCGCTACGAGCAGGTGGCCGCGCAGGTGCAGGCTATCTTGAGCTCGATGGGCTACGACTACACGAGCAAGGGCGTGTGCTTCATCCACGTGGAGGAGGTCTACTCCGTCACCCCCGGCGAGACGGCCGGCAAGCGCCTGTCTTAGGCCGCTCCGCGCAGGAGTCGAAATCGCCGCCGTCGCCCTCCCGACGGCGGC
>OLPQ01001040.1_pt1 | contig 21386 bp, 29 predicted proteins | sample 1672451 | NCBI WGS metagenome assembly OLPQ01 (sample SAMEA3136687, study PRJEB25190) | human gut metagenome | biome: human gut; feature: human-associated habitat; material: faeces | place: Austria | collected 2013
CATTGATTCTGCATAGCTCTGTATGTTTCGTTCTCAATTTCTTATAGCGATTCGAGTATGTCCACTTCACAAAAAGTGGCTTTCATCTCCACAGCAAGCTATGGAGTTTTCGACACTTAATTATAACTCGTAACTCCTAGCATATTCTAGACATTTCAAAGCTGCTTCTGTACAAAATACAACTTGACGTGTGGGATTCTTAAATTTAACCAACTCCCAAAATGCAATTCTAGAAATTAATCCACGTGCAAAGTCATCCACATAATTCCAAATTGTATCATCCGCCATCGGACCTTCAACAATATCATAATCATGTCTTTCACCTTGCCTTGACTAAACTACAAAATCTAGTCACTCATCGCTCATCTCTTTAAAGATCAAACAATTCAATTTGTTATTTTCTTTATATGAATACACATTCACAACGTGCTTATTCTTTTTGGTGAGTGCCCATCTTAGAATCCATCCGTAATAATTTTTGGCTCATTCAATACTTCACTGTCACCCTGATACAACATCTTACCTATACCTATTCCAATTTTTTAATACCCTTATTCTACAAGTTCACATACAACTCCCTTATCTAGAATGAACTTGATCTTACCCTGTGCCTCATCTTTGATCTTATCATATAATCTTCCAGCACTATAGCTTTCTCCTAGTACTGTATATGAACTATTAGCAACATAGCCAATCTTTCCTAGTCCTGCAAGATTGACACTAATGGCTTCCTTATCATATTCATTATCTTTATCTTTCTTTAGATAAACGACCATTTCCTTTTCTAGAAACTCATTTCCGTAATAATGGTTTAAACCAGTGATTGTGAAATAAATGTTTGACATCTTCTTGTCCTCCTTTTGATTTCACAATACAACTTTAATTGACATTATACGTGTCTAAATATGAAATAAATTAAATTTTCTTTAGAATATATCATTGGACTATTGGGAAAATACACAATCATACGATAAATATAATAGACAATCATGAAAATGGCCCAGATAATCAATAGTTTCTTGATTCTTTCCGGTTTATTTAAATTCATTAAAACCACCACAAACACAATAAGAGTAGGAATAAGGAGTGCATGATAATAGAGGGATAAAGAGAATTTAAAATGAAGTAGATAATATAGGCTTGTTTTCATGTTGCATCCAGGACATGGTAAGCCTGTAACACTTTGAATAGGACATTTATAGAATAATAAAAGAAGGAATAGTATAAGAACTATTCCTAAAGTCTTAGTTTTTTGTGAGTCCATTGATATTACTTTGTAGGATGCAATAAGAAACTAATGATAGTTGTAGAATGGCTAATACCATTAAAACAACACTATCATCACTTAGGTGTTGACCATTTTTAGTAAGGCTTGAAACCATCTTACCCGCTTTATACATATAGTAAATTTGATAAATACCACAAGTGACAATACTTAATACAACCACAAGGAATGGATCCGGTCCTTTTTCTTGGTGTTGGCTTGCACATAAATCATTTAAATCTTTGGCAATGGTATAAAGCCAATAAAACCCATAAAGTCCACAAGTCACAAACGTTAATACAACATTTAAGGCAATACTCTTTTCTTTCACCCCATAATAAAAAGGTTGTGGTGTAGGTTCTTGTTCTGGCATTTCATTTCCTGCAAGCTCTGTATTTTTTAGGTGCTTCCAATCTTGCATACCTGTTTTCCATACAAAGCTATTGCCTGAAAGAATACCTGATTCCATAAACCCTTTCATTTCATCTTGTGAATAAGGACCTTTTGAATCATTATTTTCAACATAATACCAATTCTTTTCTTCATCCACATGCATAAATTCATTAAGCTCGCTATCTGCTAGTTTTTGCCAGTCCTTTAAACTTGCCTTCCATACTAGAGTAGAACCTGTAATTTTATTGGACTCAATCAATTCTTTCATTTCTTCTAAAGTAAAGGCTCCTTTAGAATCATTATTCTCTACATAATACCATTCTTTAGCTTGTGTTTTATCAACAACCTCAATGGGTTCAACAATCTCTTCTTCGACTTCTACTTTTGTTCCACAATTTGAACAGAACTTTGCATCGTCACTGATTTCGTGACCACAATTTTTACAAAACATAACAAACATCCTTTCGATTGATTCAATTATAAGATGAATCTCTTGTTATCTCAACTACTTAAGAAAAACTTAAGATTATGAATTTGTCGATTCAACAAAACACATAGCTTATGAATACGTTGATCTGAATAGTAAGTCATATGTTGATATTGATGCAACAAGTCATCAAACCATGCAGCAAGATCTTGTAGTTTATCTATATCAATACGATTTAAATCTTGTACAACTTGAATAATTTCTCTAAATAGTTTTATTTCATAAATTTTCATTATACGAGTCATCTTTATTGGTACTTAAACTCAAAACCATTTCGTCTCTAAAAGATAAAAAGCTATTAACAGAAAATTGTATTAACATTTTAGCACCTCCACACTTACATAATAAATAGAAATCTCAACTTATTTTCTTTATTTTTCGATATAATACAATACATTTTACACATTAAAAAAGATACCCGAAGGTATCTTAGTGTTAACCAGCCGTATCATCATAACTATCATCTTCATAATAGTTATTATCTGGATTGTTGTAGTTTGAATCATCATAGCTTGAATCATAATTATTACTATAATCATAATCATTGCTGTTATCATAACTATAATCATAATTGTTGTCGTAGTTATAATCGTAATCATTACTACTATTATTTGATGAAGATCCACTATTATTAATGATTCCCATCGCTTCAAGTTCTGCTGTATTACCAATCGCATTATTTTCATTTGGCGTTTGCGAGAATCCAGAAGGATCTTCTACCGTTTCTGAACTCTTTCCATCAATGACAGCTTGAATCTTCTTTCTAGCCACTTCATTCACAATATCATTTTGAATGACAACACTCGCATAGCTTTGTGCTTGATAACAGAATTTTGTATCTGAATCCGCTACAATCGCATACGATTCAATCTTCCATTTCGGCATTCTGTTTAGTTCATACTTCACAAACTTACTAATTTCATCACCCGATAGGTTTGTATCAAACGCAACAGCTAAGGCATCCATAAACTTACCATAGTTTGTGATCATCTTAGGAGAAACAATACGTTTAAACATAGCTTTAAATACTTTTTGTTGGTTACGAACACGTTGGTTGTCACCATCGGCATAAGCGTGTCTTTCACGCGCAAAGGCTAAGGCTGTTTCACCATCCACATGATGTTTACCTACACTTAAGCCAGGCTGCGAATTCGTATAGAAAATATCGACTTCCTCACCTTTTTTAATATCCAAATCAATTCCATCTAAGGCATCCACTAAACTTACAACACTCGAAAAGTTAATACGAATATTATAATTAATTGTGATTCCCAAAGCTTTTTCAATTGTCTTTTCCGTACTCTTCACACCCATTAATCCAGAATGCGTTAATTTATCATAACTACCTTCAGGACATGCTTGTTCTTCATTATCTGGACAAACAAGTTCCACATAATAATCACGAGGAATACTTGTCATTAAAATCGTTCCTGTTTTAGGATTGACTGTTAATAATAAGTTGGCATCACTACGCGTATTCGAATCTTGTAACGTACCATACGAATCATTACCACTTACTAATACAGTAAACGTATCCTTAGTAATATTATTTACTGGATCACTTGGATTATCAGTCTTAGTGACTTTTGTATAATACACATTTTGATGCACGACACGAGAATCCGTTTGAAAATTAAAATACGCTCCACCCTCATGTAAGATATCACGATACTTTTCATTTAAACAAATCGCATCCACGTCACTATTATAAAAAGCCTCCATCATATCATCCAATGAAGAATAATCCTTCGTCGTATATTTGATTTTGTCTGAATCCAAATCCTTCAACATACGATTTGTTGCCTCTTTATCCATATCTAGAATCGTACCAATCTTAGCACCTGCAAGATCCTTCTCTTTTTCAATCGAAGAAGCCTTTAAAACGACAATCGAAGTTGAAGTGGCCTTACTATCTGCAAGACTTGTCACCATTTCAAAAGTATTATCCGTTTTAAAAATAAAATAATTGCCAAAAGCTAAACCTGCACACATACATAGTGCAACAAGTCCCATCAAAAGTCTTGAAAAAAACTTACGAGCTTTAAAATGCAACATTAATATAATAATCAAAGTCAATATAACTAAGACTAAAGACACTAAGATCATGAGTTTCATTGGTAATAAATTCAAATTAATGATTTGAAAAATCAATAATGCCAAAGCCGCAATCATAAATATTGTCAAAAATTTACTGATTACCCTATTTGATTTTTTACCATTCTTTACATTTTTTTTAGGCATAAAAATAATCTCCTATAAACTTCTATATGGCTCACAATTACATATTATAGTATAAATCCAACCCTTTTGGCAAATCAGCCCAAAGAAAGGGATAGTCAATATGACCATCCCACAATCTACATATATCTTTCACAACGATACGCAAAACCTTTAAAACCATTCTCTTTCGCCTTATATAAACTCTTTTCATAACCCAAAGATTCAGCCTTATGTTTATAAGACAATGACTTCTCTAAGTACCCATTCAAACTATCAAAGAAGAATAGTAATAAACCTCCTAGTGTGCATACAATACTTGAAAGAATTAACCAAATAACAGGTACAATGATATAAACTACATTTAGTATAATCACACCAATAAAGCAACTAAAACAAGCAATCATTAAACCCATATGAATCTTATGATATTTTCTAAATAAATCTTCATACTTTCTTATACAAGGATCCACTTGCGAATTTATATAATCATTCGCTGTCATATTATTTAACATCCTCACTCGATTTACCTGCAAGAACGGCATTAATTTTATCCTTAGCCATTTTAACCGTACTCTGATTTGGAACCATGACAGATGCCGCATCACCAAGTTCAGCACACATTAAAGTATCACCTGTACCATCAACCATATACTGCTCCATTTTCCAAGTTGGATTGTTGTTTAATTGATACTTAATTAAATCCGTAATCTCCTCATTGGACATTGTTGTAGAGAAAGTATTTGCCATAGTATCCATAATGGCTGCATAGTTTGTAATCACACTAGGTTTAGTAGCCTCTTTTACAATACCCATAAGGACTTGTTGTTGATTCTTAGTACGCTGACGATCCCCTTCTGTATAAGAATAACGTTCACGTGCAAAGGCTAATGCTTGCTCAGCATTTAAGTGATTCACACCTTCGTGTACACTAAATCCTGGTAAAGCAGCAAAAGTATTCGTCGCATAACCAGGTTCTACGTTTACATCAATCCCACCAAGCGCATCTACTAAATCTGTTACTGTATCAAAGCCAACTTTGAATGTATAGTTAATTTCAATACCCAACAATTGTTCTACAGTACGCTTTGTCGTATTTGTACCATGAATACCCGTATGTGTAATCTTATCTAAAGCTCCTTGCATACATCCATCGCCTGCATCACAAGCTGTAGTAACATAGAAATCACGTGGTACAGAAGTTAATAGAATGGTATGTGTTTTAGGATTGACTGTAGCTACCATAATCACATCACTACGACCATTTTCATCAAATCCACCACGTGTATCTGACCCAGAGATCAATACATTAAATGGTTTTGAAGTAATATCACTAACGGATGTTGCAGAATCATTATTTTTTACTTTATAAGAAGTTTGATACACAACACGCGTATTTGAATCAAAGTTAGAATAAGCTTCCATATCCAAAATTTGACTACGACTTGATTCATTAATAATAATCGAATCTACTTCCCCATTATAGAAAGCTTCTAAAAGTGCTGTCATACTATCATATTCAGTTTGATTTAAAACAATACCTTCACCACTCAATTCCTTAAGTGCTTTTTTAGAACCTTCTTCACCAATTAAACGTAAAGTACCCACACTTACACCATTCAATTGAGATTTATTCTTAATATCACTTGATTCCTTGACAATCACACTCACTGTATTTTTGGCATGTTTGGCAACATTTGTAATATTACTTAAAGCACCCTGTGTTTTAGAAATATAATACCCACCCATACATGAGGCAGCACAAATAACTAGAGTTAATACAATACAAATAATTTTAGAAACCACATTGTTACTAAAATAAATAAGCAATAAGATACAAATGGCATCCAAGACAACCACTCCAATAGTAAGTGGAAATAAGAATTTAGATGGCAATACATTTAAACGAATCACTTGATACAATAAGTAAAATGAAGAAATCACCAATACAACACTTAACAGAATACTCAATACTTTCGAAAATTTACTTTTCATACTTAAACAGCTCCCCTTCCATATAAAACTTGTTTTACTGTCTTACAAAGCAATGTAACATCCAGCCAAAATGACCAGTTACGATAATAATACTCATCAAGAATTAGACGTTGTTCAAAACTCACATCACTACGACCATGACTTTGCCACATTCCCGTAATGCCAGGCTTACACGCAACCACATCCTCATAATATTCACCCATATCTATTTTTTCTTTTGGTAGATACGGTCGAGGCCCAATCAAAGACATTTGCCCAAAGAACACATTGATAAATTGAGGAAATTCATCCAAACTCTTCTCACGCAAGAAATGCCCTGCACTTGTAATACGAGGATCATTAGCCAGTTTTTTATTCTTCTGATACTCTTCACGAATCTTTGGATTACTTGCCATTAAATCCTCTAGAATCTTATCTGCACCAAGCACCATTGTACGATACTTATACATCTTAAATTCCTTGCCATTTTTACCAATACGATTCTGCGTAAAGAAGACAGGCCCTCTGTCGCCTTCCATACGATTTTTAAAGAATACATAGACCGTTAAAGGAATCAAGATCATCATGCCACATAGCCCTGCACAAATATCCATGCAACGCTTTAAAATATAAGATCCCAACTGATTGACACCACGAGAATTTGAAATCATTAATATACCATCAAAATCCTCAACCTTTGTATCAAACGTTACTAAGCCCGTTACCTGCGGCAAATATTTAATGTTTAATACCTTACCTTTAAATAACTCAAACAAACGATTTAAATTCTTTCTGTTAATTTCCGGAATCGCAATCAATACCGTATCAATATTATGCGTGCGTATAAAATCATCTACCGCATCCAATTCAATCGTCTGCTTTTTAGAAACAACCTGCTCTTGATGAATCCCATACGACTTACAACTCACATAACCCTGTACATCCAATAATGAATAACTATTTCCACGACATACAAAAGCCAATTGTGCAGCCGTATGCCCCGTACCCACAATCAAAGTATTATGTTTAAATCGTTGACGAAATATCTTATGCGAATATCTTGAGTTACAACCCGCAAACAAAAATAAGACAAGGGTTAATAATAAAAACCCATATATTTTACGAACAGTCCAAGAACTAAATGGGAAAATCAAAAAACTACCAAAGAAAAAGCCCAAATGCGAAAGAATCAATAAACGAATCTCATCATACATCAACAACACTTTTCCTTGATAACGCCCAATCAACAACTGCATTAAAAAATACAAAGCACAAAGCTTAATCGTATACTCCCCATAAAAACGCAGAACATGGATCTCCTGCAGGAAATTAATTAATATCCAATAAAATATAAATTCTATCGTTATCTTTAAAGTACCTATTTTTGACATAGTTTAAATCTCCAAATATATAACTTTTATTATTATATAAAAAAAAGAAGAAAAGCACAAATTTACGTACCTTCTTCCATTCTCTACTCATGACTTGATCCATTTTTTATTTTTATAATCATATTTGTAACCATACACAATAAGGAAAGCATTTACGATTTGAAAATAAGTCATCTTATTATTAAGACGCCGAATTTCTTCAAGTTGTAAAGCCTTAGTAAATGAATCCAAGGTATATTCCTTTTGAAACTTTATACCTTGTTCAAAAGAATCATAATAATGTAAATTGTTTTGAATTATGTCAAATACCTTGGTAAATAATTCTTTAATTTTTGGCAAATTCAGAATTAATAAATCAAATGCCAGAGGATTTTGTTTATAAATTTCATTTGCAGCATCATAAAATTGTTTAAGAAAATCAAGTGCTCCACCAGCACCAATACCGCCAAGTGTATCAACTAAAAATTCAAGGTGATCAAATTCATATCCATAATTATTCAATTCAGATATTTTTGCATCTACAGGATCAAAATTAGTCCTCAAAACCCCATCATCAAAGTAATAAGACATCCATATTTCAGGAACATATTTCCCATTAAATTGATCATTTTTAAAACATAAGTGTACGTGTAAAGGTACCTCAATACCTAAATGATCAAATACATCCCTTGCGGTTGTTGTATCAGTAATTGAAGCAGTACCATCATAAATCAGCGAATATTCGACTCCATTTTCAGTTTCTGAATTTCGATAAACAACAACTTTCATTTCTTTTGACATAGATACTACAACGTGCCCTCCTTCGTCTCCCTATTATAAATACGCACAAATTCCTTGTATTCACTTGAATCCTTGGACATAGGTGCTTTGATTACAGTATTTTCATATAGCGCAAAATCCGTATGAATAATATTCTTACTCTTATCCCATATATTTAATCCTGCAATTTTAATTTCTGCATTTTTGAACTCATTTTGAATCACATCCGCAAAAAGCGTATTCATTGTTTCCTTACCCTTTTTTATTCCGAGATCATTCAGCTTATATCACCTTTAAAAACAAGTTTCATAATTCCTATTGTTGATGATAATAGTGCACTAATAATACTCTTATTTACATCAAACCCAAATATTACCGTAATCGACACTTTCATTTTGAGCTGAGTTGGAAACAAAAGTGCACAGTCAGAAAACGGAATAGGTGCAACACCTTCACCTGCCGCTGCAAGCGCTGCGATTGCTACTACTGCCTGTGCATGGCGTTTTTTTCATCTAATGCTACTATCTGTAGTAATACCTCTCCTATATCTTAGATATTAAACTTGATACTATTTAGATATTAAACTTGATACCATGCTGAGTATTTAAAACCACCTTTTAGAATTCTTTCAATGTGGTACATAACGAAAATGGTATGATTTGCTGCATGAGTGTTTCCTGATAAGCATCTTCTTCGTGCATATACTCAACGATGTCATTTGTTGTAGAATTTTTAAACTTATTAGCCACCTTATAGATAATATCTATTTCTTCTGGTGTCAAAGCATCTAAAGACACTCCTGATTTTGCTTGAATATGGTAACTTACCATTTCCTCTCTCTCTATTTCTTCTACTGTCAATTGTGGAAGATAAATAATTTCTGAGTTCGCAATAGGCAATGCTCCATATTTTTGATGCTGATAAACCAATCCGGTTATTGCTCGACCTCTTTGTTTATAAGCCAATGCGTCTGCATACCAAAGCATCTTCATCAATTTTACTTTATATAAATTTTTACAATACTGTGCAAAAAATGCCATTGTTGCTCCAAGTTTGTTTAAATCCAATACCTGATATCCATTAAACTCACAAGGTCCATCGAATTGTACATAGCGATTTTCAATGGTTTTTCTATTTAACTGTTCAATACCGATTGTCTCTATTCTATGCTGGATTGCCCTTCGCAATATCTCGTACTTTTCCTTTGAGAACTTTTCACGCTGTTTTTTCAATCTCTCAAGTGCATAATACGGATCATCCTTTACCATACGAATCAGCTGATCATAGGTTTCATCCTGAATCGATTTTGTTTCATACCTTGTGATGGTTACTTCTCCCCATCCTAGTAAAACGGCCAAATCCGCCTGGCTCATTCCATATAATCCTCGAATTTCTGCAATCTCATAAGACGTAAGCAAACCATGCTTTTTTCGGTATGCATTTCTTGCACTCTGAAGATTCTGATTCATTAAATCTGCAGATACAAACTCATCTTCTTCATAATCAACACTCTCTGGGCAAAAGAAATAAACCTCCTCATAAGAGGTACCCTCATTTTTAATCAGCATTTCGCCAATTCTCTTTCTTTTTTCTACAAAGTGAACTTTGTCGCAAAGAGGGCAATATCTTTCAACTTTCTCGATCAAATAATTGTCCTTCATTTTGGTATCCTCCTCTCACAAAAATTTAACCCTCATATGGCAATGGGCTAGGTTTAGGATAACGGGCAAAATGGAAAGAAACACAAAATACTTTTCCAGACGCCTTATCCCTAATTTTTACCTTAATATACACATCTCTTGTCTGAATATTCCTATAGAACACAAAGAAAGGTGGAGCAGCCACATTTCTGTCATCTAACATCGTCTCAACATAATCTTCTACCGTGATTGCTTTAAGTTCGTCGCACACATCGTTCGCATCAAACTCTAAATCTGCCATTGTATTTATTGTTGTATAAGGATCTGTTGCACTTTCATTTCTCTTTTTAGGAAGAATGTCCAAATCTCTTTCAATCACAAATGTATCTGATTCTAATATCGCCTTTAACTCACTAAGAAACTGCTCTACGAATTCTTGGGAGTCAATTCTTGAATTTCTATTCGTAGCTACTCCTCCTTTCTTTTCTTATTGACAGTATACACTATCAATTGATAGTTATCAAGGCTTTCGCTGTATCTTATATCAGAAGTTTAACACTTAGCCATATGCAATCCAATATCTGAGTAATCAAACGTTTCTTTCAGTCCAAGCATGATGCTATTTCTAATATTAATATCACCAAAAAAACTTTTCTGTAATTCCAAATATTCTAGGAACATTTCTTCATTAGTGAATTTATTATTTAGTAATCTATCTAATTGTTGACAAATTCAGAACTAATAAATCAAACTACAACGGATTTTTGTTTATAAAGTTCCTTCTTTAGTTTCTTTATTATAAATACGCACAAATTCCTTATATTCACTCGAATCCTTAGACATAGGTGCCTTGATCACAGTATTTTCATAAAGTGCAAAATCCGTATGAATAATATTCTTACTCTTATCCCATACATTCAATCCTGCAATCTTTATTTCAGCATTCTTAAACTCATTTTGAATCGCATCCACCACTTGTTTCATTGAATGCCCTGTATCGACAGAATCATCCACAACTAAAATACGATCAAAAGATTGTCCCTTTAACTTTTTTAAGCTTTCATGAAAATGAATCTTTCTTTCCGTATTCTTATCATGTGTATTTGATTTTAATTCAATACTAATCAAGAAATTACGTACAAAATTAGGCATTAAAGAAATAACAGGTCCAACAATCTCCTTTAATTTATTTCCCTCACGCGTTGCACTAATTCCTACCATTGGTACTTCAAAGACTTCACTCATCTCTTTACCAATCAAATAACCTGCTCTAGCTACATAAATCACTAAATCCGGACAATACGTTTTCTTTAATTCTTTAGCCCATTCATTACATTCACTTTTTAATTTTTCTATTGATAACTCTGTATATTTCATTGAAGTTCCCCTTTACAATCATTTTAATTAACTTAGCACATTTAGTCACTTTATGAGCCAACTTTATACATGGCTTTGTATGAAATGTACAACTCTTAATAACACTCTTAAATTCAGAACTATTAGAAGGAATAGAATCCACTTCCATATAGTTTCTACCAATTTCCATTAAAGTATGTGCATCTGAACCTACTACTTTTACTAAGCCATACTTATCGGCTATTTTATTCTGCATGACTGAATAATTCTCATTCACATTTCTACCATTATAACATTCAATACAATCAATACGATGTGAATTCAAACAAATACAATCCTCATCCAATACAGTTTTAGACCTCTTCTCATCATAAGGATGTGGTACATAGACTACACCACCCTGACCTATAATACGATCTATTGTTTCATCACAAGATAAACCAGCCGGTATTTCTTCATTTAAATAAAGTCCTATAACTTCACCAGAAGAAGTCATAATTTCTTCTCCAACAATCACAAAGACCTTATTCTTTCTTTTTGAACAATATTCCTTAAACTTTAATGCTCCCAAGATATTATTATGTTCACAAATCGCAATCGCATCAATATGACACAAACGACACTTCATATACAACAAGGAATGTAGAAGTAGACTGTCTTTTGAATATCTTGTATGGCAATGTGTTTCTAAACGAATCATAAGTAAATTTTCTCCATATGCAATATAATACCATATGAACACAAAATAAAAAAACCTTCCATTTTCTGGAAGGTGTAAAGCTTATCCGAAGATTGTAGATATTACAGTAAATGTAGCTGCATCTACAACTGCTGTATTAGTAACATCATTTAATACAAATGTGACTGTATATTGGTTTGTGTTTGAATCTAATTCACAAGTAATATTAGATACATCACTTTGTTCTAAGCCTGAGTTAGCTAAAGCTGAATTAATAGCTTGTTGTTGAGATTCATCAAATGAAGTAGAAGATTTTTCTTCTTCCTTCTTAGTCGATGTTGATTTCTCTTCTTTTTTGGTAGTTTCTTCCTTAGCTGGTTCTTCAGTTTTAGTTGTTTCTTCTTTTTCAGTGTGTTTAAAACTACGTTCTTTTATAATACCATCTTTACCAATCTTATATTCATAAGATCCACCATTCGTGTTAAATGAAACAATATATGAACCTTTTTGTTCTTTAATGGATACATTTTCACATTCACTTTTTGTGGCATTCGCATCATCTCTAGCTACTTCTAGAATATCATCTTTTGTGATTTCTAAGCCTGAATTACTACAACCTGTTAGAAGTAGACCAAAAGCTGTAAGGAATATTAAACTATTTCTTTTTACCATCATCGTCTCCTCCATAACCATATCCATATCCGTAGCCATAATGGTTTTCATCACTCATATCCACTTTATTTAATACAACACCTATCACGTGTCCACCATTACGTTTTAAGTCATTGATAGCCGTTTTTACTCTACGTTTATCTGAAGATTTCGCATCCACTACATATAATACGCCATCACTCACATTACTCAATGGAATTGTATCACTAGCTATTGCCATTGGTGGTGAGTCTATAATAATATATCCAAATTCTTTACGAGCTTGTTCTAAAAAGCGTCCCATTCTTTTAGAGCCCAATACTTCACTAGGATTTGGTACTCTATGACCTGCCGTAATCACAGTCAATGTTTGACCACCATCATATTGCACTTGTTGAACACCCTCATACGAATTAATACTAAGTCCTTCTTGAAATTCAGAAATAATATTTGTAAGTCCTGAACGATTTGAAATATGCAACGTTTTATGAACCGATGCATTTCTTAAATCACAATCAATTAATAATACATTTTTATATTTCGCTGCCATAATACGAGCCAAGTTACAAGCAATCGTACTCTTTCCTTCATTTGGAACTGTATTTACACAAGTAATAACCTGCATAGCCTCATCCATTTGACTAAACTCAATATTTGTACGCAACCCACGATAAATCTCATCTACATCAAACTGATTTCTCTTTTTCTTTGCCATTTCTATCTCCTAAAGAAACTAAAGCGCTTCTTTTTCTTTACAACCTCAATATTTAATATATCCATATCACTCAAGATACGCTTAGGATTCTCAAAAAATAATATATCCGCATTCTCAGACCCAATACGCTTACTTACTACAGAATACGCATCACTCAATTTAGAAATACGATGCCCACTTGCTCTATGTGTATCTGTACCAATCACATCACAATATCCATCATCCAATAAAGATAAAGCATTGGATTGAATTGTCTTTCCATGCATTCCTAAAATAGAAGTACGATTGATTTGTAGAACACAACCCATATCAATCCAATTATCAATAATCGAATTGTCTAGTCCTGAATGAAAATAACGTTCAATATGCGCAATAACAGGAACAAAACCCTTCACCTTCAATTCATACAAACAATCATCTCTATAATCAATCGAATGAATATCACGAAGAACATTATATTCCACAAGCATATAACGAGATCCATTGAGTGTAGGATATAAATCTAAATCCAATCCATCAATAAACTCACTATTCATCATGACTTCCCCACCACAATAAATTGGTATTGGACTCATTTCTTTTAATTCCATTTGACGAGAAACAATCTCATTATAAACAGAAACATCTAATTGTCCAGGAATAAAGTGTGGTGTACTACATATTCCGACAAAGCCATCAGCCTTAGCAGATTCTAACGCACTTTGAGCATCCTCAATCGATGGCATGCCATCATCAATACCCCAAGCGATATGTGAGTGAATATCTATAAACTTAGCCATTATAATTCAGGAATCTCGCAGAAAACAGGAATACCCAAATATTTTTCTGCCTCTTCTTTCGTACGCAAACGATTATCAAACAAGAATCTTAATACCGCATAACCACAACCTAATACAAAACCTACCATTGTAGCTAATAATGTATTTTTCTTAATATTAGGTCCACTAGGAACATAAGACAACTTAGCCTTATCCACAACCTCAATATTACGAACGTTCAAGTTTTTCTGCATAACCTTAGTAAAAGTACTTACCGTATCATTTGCGATATTCTTAGACAACTTAGGATCTGTAGTTGTAGCAGTAACGGTAATAATTTCTGTATTCGATTCATTACTAACACTAACAAGCTTTTTAACACTATCAGCACTTTCTAATCCAACATCTTTAGCTACCTCAGACATAATGTTATTCTGCGTTAATAAATTAACAGCATTCGTAACCAACTTACTATTGGCCATCTGTGAATTATAATCCAAAGATCCACTCTCACTAATTTGTGGAGTTAAATAAATCGATGTACTAGCCGTATATGTTGGAGCAATCAATAATTTAGTTCCAAAGAAACCACCGACTCCAAACAATATACATAATACGATAATCAATTTAATATATTTCAAAACCGCACGAAATAATTCTAATAAATCAATCTCTTCCATTTCATTTAGATCATTACTAGGCATACGATCTAATCTACTCTTTGCCATAAAAGCCCTCCCTTTTCATTCATAAGACATACTCTATTAATATATCATAAATATAACTATATTTTTAATAAAAATTAATTATATGTGTATACAATTGTTAATTTTCATAGAAATTTTATCCAATCATTGTCAAATAATGCCTACCAAGTGATGTAATACGATAACTATCCGTTCCACTCACCTTTTTTAAATTAGGAACCTTTACATCATTCGAATTCTTTTTTCGATTTTCTTTCTTAATGTTTTCCAAATACTTAATAATCTTATTTAAATTATCATCACTGATTTCTTCATTTCGACTCTGTAATAAACCAAATCGTTCTAATTTTTCCTTAATAAATTGAATTTGATTATGTTCAAGATTTAATTCATTACATATAGAAACAATGCTTTCACCATAAGTTTCTTGATTTGAATATACTTTTAATATACGAATATCCAAATCATTCAATTGAGACATTGTTTTAAAGAACATCAAACCCAAATCTATATTTGTATGTTCCGATTTCAAGAGGTTGATATATCCATTTACATTATATTCAACCAGCTTTTCTTGTATCTCATCCACTATATTATCCAATAAAGCTTCCGTGATCTGTGTAATAAAGGTTGGATTATTTTCTAATAGCTCATTCACTCTATTCTCAAGTTCATACTCCTTATGATTTTTTCAATAAAGTGCTTGACATCCAATGTTTTCTGAAGTAAAATGAATAATGTCATGTTCACATTGCCTATATATTATCACTTTAATGTGGTATAGTCATAGATAATGGCTCATGTCAGGATGAGATTCTGGTACAATCTCATAAATCAGAATAGTTGGTTAATAAAACAACTTTATTGATTTTCCAGTTATTGCAGAGACTTTCCCTAAAGGGGAAGTCTCTTTTTTCATTATACTCCCATGTGTAACAAATGTCAATATTGCTTAAAGTTTTTGTAAAATCTTTCTTTATTTCCGTCACATTTACTTATTTTTTGATATTTGGTTACACCATTTTATTAATATTTTAATAAGCCTATTATTTTAATGATTGACAGTGTAACGCATTAATTCTATAATAGAACTGAAACAGAATTACATAATAAAGTGAGGGATTGTCGATGAATAATCAAGAATATGTAAAAAAAATTGTTTCTTATATCCGTTCATACATGGAACAGAATAACATTACTCAGAAAAAACTAGAATCTTTGTGTAAAGAAAAAGACTCTGCGGTATCTCAGGGTACTATTTCAAATATTTTTGCCAAACCCTCCTCAGCACGTCTTTCCACTTTAATCAATATATGTGACGGACTGGATATTAGCCTTTCCTCTCTCATGAAGAATATTGAGCTTTCACAAAAACTACCAGATCCTTCCTCTAACCTGATGATTTATGATACTTCTGATCCTTCATATAGAGGCTATTTCAAAAAATACTTCATCTATTTTTTAAGTACAGATGAAAAAAATAATGGCGAACTTGTTTATGGTGAACTTGATTTCAAAAACCGTAATGCTCCATCTCCATGTAAAGCATCACTGGAACTCTATACTGGCGAGCCTGATCCAGACACAAATAGATCACGCACTAAATCATACACCGGAGATATGGTAATCTCACGAGTCGGATGCATATATTGCAATTTAATTTCTTACGAGTACGGAGATATATGGACGCTTGCCTTTAATCATCTTCAGCTTAACATCCATTCATTTATCGGAGCCATAGGGTGCGGCATCACTTCAGCTTCTGGAAGTAAGCGTTTTCCTACTATACATAAGGTTTTTCTTAGTTCTACGGAACTCAGTGAAGAACAGCAGCGTTATGTCAGTGGATTGCTTCGATTATATCGTGATGAAATTACAATTTCTAAGAAACAGTTAAATGCTTTTATGAATCATTCCGGTTTAGACCTAAAATTCAAAAGTAATATTGAGCGGGCTTTGACAACACCAGAAACGTTCTATAATATTCCCATCAATATGATTCAACCACCTGTTCCAAATGAAAAATACGCACAAGAACTATCTTTACTGTTACAATACTCTTCTATGCCATGCAACGATAAAATTACCAAAGATGAAACAGATCTCGCACCATGCATCATAAGTCCCGGCAAATAGCAACCGGGGCTTATTTATTTTTCCTCCATACATTCATTATATAATTCGTTACTATACTGCCAATCATACACCCCAGTCCATTGTGAATCATATCGTCCCATTCAAATAAACCACGCATAAAAATCAACTGGCTAAACTCTATTATTGCTGATACCAATATTCCTACTATCAGAGCCTGATACCACTTTATCTTATGATTTGCAATTATAGGAAGTAAGACTCCGGCAGGTAATAACAATATGCAGTTCAGCAAATTCTCTTTTAATAACGTCCAATCATGGTAGCGAATAATATCTCTCCATGACCAGAATGGTACTAATTCATACTGACGAATAGTTCCCGTCCTGGTAAATACAGTTGATCCAAATACAATTCCCAGGAACACCACCAACGCCAATACTGCTGCTGCCTGAATTATATTCAACTTCTTTCTATGTACACACACTGCCATCGCTGTACATACAAGTATCAATACTCCTGTAAAAGCCAATATTTCATATCTTGACCATTGCTTATTATATGTTGTCCATATCTGGTAAATGTCCATTCAATTTCCTTTCTGTATCAATCAATCCAAATCTCAAGAACATCGGATACAAATAACTGGCACCGAATACTCCTAATTTTTTCGGTCCGTTTATATTTCCGTTCTTCTCTAACGTCGCTTTTAAAGCAACTTTCACACTACTTCTCGTTATAGATTTTTTCTTTCGATTAATCTGTATTTCATTTCCATTTACACCATATCGAAATCGTAATCCTTTTACCGTTGTAAAGGAATATCCTGAAAAAATTTCAATCGTACTCCACAAATATTTCTCCACACATTCCAAGGAAACTCCCTTGCATATCTGTAATTGCTCAATAGCTTGCTTTCTTTTTCTGTACATTCTACAACGCTCTGCGTAAAGACTAAGTTCATCTACATTATAGATCATTTTGGTATATGGCAGATAGGAGTGTACAGATGACTTACTCAAACCAGTTGCTTTCATTATTTCCGGAATATTCATTCCCTGCTTTCGCATTGAGTTAATCTGCTCACTGTTTTCAGTATGATATATACCTGCAGTAATCAATATTTTTCGTGTTTTCATCAATGTAATGCCAAACTCTTCTGACACTTGCCTTAACGAAATACCTGTTCCATCAGCTATTCCCGAAGTATATGCCTCTACGATACAATTCTGGAACTGCTCCATTATTCTGTTCTGATCATACTCTGGTTTCTTTTTTGCTCTTCCCATTTTTCTTTACACCACTGTCATGATTGCTTTTATTTCTATTCTTCTCTCTCTTATATTCATCCCATGCATCCACTGCCTCTATGCCTGCCATCCATAGCACTAGGGTGTCTGCCCGAAGTGTTACTCCTAAATGCTTCAATATAAATGGTTCCGGCAAGAGCGAAAGCAAAAAAATCATCAATAGCATGTATGCTTTAAATAATTTGACTATATCTCTCCGCATACGTTTTCTCAAAAAACAATATCCCAAAACATAAAATATAATCACACCTGCTTTAAGCCATACTTTCATACTTTCTCCTTTTTTCGTGTCAATCCAATCATATTATACTAACACTCTGGCACTGACAGGTGCCAGAGCATTCTTTCCTTATTCCACAGTAACACTCTTTGCCAGATTTCTAGGCTTGTCTACATCTAACCCTTTAGCTACACTGACATAATATCCCATTAACTGCAATGGAACAACTGCCAGACTTCCCACGAAGTGTTCATCTATCTTCGGAACATAAACTGCAAAATTTACCTGATCTTCAATCTCATACTTTCCATATGTTGTCAATCCCATCAAATACGAACCACGACTTTTACACTCAAGCATATTACTGATGGTTTTCTCGTAAAGATCACTCTGTGTCAATACACCAATTACTAATGTTCCTGGCTCGATCAAACTGATCGTACCATGCTTTAATTCACCGGCTGCGTATGCTTCAGAATGAATATAAGAAATTTCTTTCAGCTTTAAACTGCCTTCCAGGGAAATTGCATAATCAATTCCTCTGCCTACAAAGAACACATCATGAGCATTCGCATATTTCGCTGCAAACCATTGAAGTCTTTCTTTATCCTGCAAGATTTTCTGAATCTTATCCGGAATTGTCAATAACTCTGTAATGTAATTGCCATACTGCTCTTCTGTAATGGTATTTCTAACTCTGGCAAATTGAACAGCAAGACAATACATTGCTACAAGCTGGGCACTGTAAGCCTTTGTCGTTGCCACTGATATTTCCGGGCCAGCAAGAGTATAGAATACTTTATCTGCCTCACGAGCAATACTGCTGCCAACCACATTTACGATTGCCAGAGTCATTATACCTTTTTCCTTTGCCAAACGCAAAGCTGCTAAAGTATCTGCTGTTTCCCCTGACTGGCTGATAACAATAACCAACGAATTTTTATTTGTTGGCATTTTTCTATATCTAAATTCAGATGCAAGCTCCACTCTTACCGGAACATCCGCCAAGTCCTCGATCACATACTGCGCTGCCATTCCAACATGCCAGGCTGAACCACATGCAACAATATATATCTGTTCAAATTTCTGAACTTCCTCTTCTGTAATTTCAACTGATGATAAATCAATGCAATTATTTTTTATAACAGAACTCAAAGTATCCTGAACTGCTTTCGGCTGTTCATGGATCTCTTTCATCATAAAGTGTTCAAATCCTGCTTTTTCGGCTGCCTCAGCATCCCACTTAATTTCTGTTGTCTGCTTTTCAATCTCATCCCCATCAAGGTTAAAGAAATGAGCTTCTCCGGGTGTCAATCTGGCAAATTCCAGATTACCAATGTAATAAACATTTCTTGTATATTTCAGAATAGCCGGGACATCAGAAGCTACATAGGTTTCTCCGTCTGCCACTCCAATAATCATTGGACTGTCTTTTCTTGCTACCCAAATTTCTCCCGGATAATCTTTGAACATAAGTTCCAGGGCATAGGAACCACGCACACGAACCATCGTTTTTGCAATCGCATCAATCGGTCCGAGATTATACTTCTTATAATAATAGTCCACTAGTTTAATTACTACCTCTGTGTCAGTCTGACTGTAAAAAGTATAACCTTGCTTTAATAATTTTTCTTTAAGTTCTGTATAATTTTCAATAATACCATTGTGTACGCCAACTACTTCTGATTCTACTTCTCCAGAACCTGATCTTGTACAATTTCCAGATACATGCGGATGTGCATTAATCTGACTTGGCTCTCCATGTGTTGCCCAACGTGTATGTCCGATTCCACATGTTCCTATCAGTGCTTTTCCTTCATCTGTTTTTTCAATCAGATTGCTTAATCTTCCCTTGGCTTTAACCACCTGTGCCAGACGCTCCCCATCTCGCACAGCGATCCCCGCCGAATCGTACCCTCGGTACTCTAATTTAGACAGACCATTTAATAAAATAGGTGCTGCCTGCTGTGTCCCAGTAAAACCAACTATTCCACACATTTTATCTTTATCTCCCCTTAAATGCTATTATTTATTTGAATTTTCAAAAATATGATCTATTAGTTTTCCATATTGTTCGCTTCTATTTTCTTCTGGCAACATCTCGATAATCTGCAAAGCAATTAAATATTTCTCGGTTGCCTCCAATCGTTTGTGGTACTTTCCAAGTTGTTTAGATGTTTCTTTATACATCCCAAAATAAAGACCAGACACAATCTCTACTATTGCTCCAGATAGACCAGCCATAAATGATGCAGAACTATTTCCCCCCAATAAAAATATAATGACTGCCAAAACAAAAAGCATAAATCCTGCAAAGCATGAGAACATAGCTGCTGAAAAAGATTTTCTGATTTGCTGTTTACAGATAACATAGAACTCTTTCAATTCTTTTAAATTTTCAAACATTAAAGTTCTAATATTCTGATTCTCTTCCTTGCTTTTTTCAGTTAAAATATCCAGATCCTTGATAGCTTCTGAAACCTCTTTTGCTTCCTTTTCAGCAACCAACTCATCTGTTTTTACTTTCATTTTGTACAGAGCATGTATTGATTTTATTATCCAAATAATCCCCAAGCACCATGTTATCGGAGATGAAACCGGCGATTCACAATACTGCACTATCAGCTTATGTATAAATTGCAATGCATTTCCGAACATCTTTTAATCTCTGCCGTACAAATCTCTTGTATACACTTTATCTTTTACATCATCTAAGCAACTATCATATCTATTTGCGATAATTGCCTGGCTCTGTTCTTTAAATTTGTCCA
>OLPQ01001051.1_pt1 | contig 21248 bp, 15 predicted proteins | sample 1672451 | NCBI WGS metagenome assembly OLPQ01 (sample SAMEA3136687, study PRJEB25190) | human gut metagenome | biome: human gut; feature: human-associated habitat; material: faeces | place: Austria | collected 2013
ACCCTGCGCCACGGCGAGCTGATCCGCCCGTCGCTTCGCCGCGTCCGCCTGACGCGCGCCGTCTTTTCGGAAATCATGCGCTCCGGCCTGCCGACGCTGCTGCGTCAGGGCGCGACGAGCGTGTCCGCCGCGCTGCTTTCCCGCGTGTCCGCCGGGTTCGGCGCGCCCGTTCTGGCGGGCATGGGGCTTTGCGCCCGCGCGATCATGCCGTTCACCTCGGCCGTCATCGGCTTCGGTCAGGGCTTTCAGCCGGTCTGCGGCGCGGCCTTCGGCGCAAAGCAAACGGCGCGCTGTCAGGAAGCCTATCGCTTCTGTCAGCGCGTCGCGATTGCGTTTTCTTTGGCGGCCGGTCTGGCCTTCTTCGTCTTTGCCCCGGCGCTGGCCGCCCGTTTCGCGCCGGACGCGCAATCCGCCGAGGCCGCGTGCCGCGCGCTCCGCCTGCAAAGCGTCGCCTTTCCCGCACAGAGCGCCGTCATTTTGATGACCATGCTCACGCAGGCCATGGGGCTCACCCTCCGCGCCTCGCTCGTCGCCACCAGCCGTCAGGCGCTCTTCTTTCTCCCCCTGCTGGCGGTTTTGCCGCGTCTTTTCGGCCTTTGGGGGCTGCTCGCCTGCCAGAGCGCCAGCGATTTGGCCGCGCTCGGCTTTTCGCTCGCGCTGACGCGGGGGCTTAGAGGTTCCTCGTCCGCACGGTGCGGATGTTCGGATGCTCGGACAGTGTACCGATCACATCCACGTAGCTCATCTTAGCGGGCATGGAGAGTGTGTACAGGTTGGTGTACAGATTGCCCTCCGGCCTGCTCTCCGCGTGAAAATCCACGTCCAGCACCTTCACGCCCAGGTTCATAAAGTACTCGTTGAGGAACGCCAGCGTCTGCGCGCGGTGGATAAACTGCACCTCCAGCCGCTTGAGCGTGTTGACGTGCACAATGCGCTGCATCAGCCGCAGAATCACCAGCACGATTGCGCCCGCGGCGACCGCCATCAGAATGTAGCCCGAGCCGACCGCCAGCCCGATGCAGGCCGTGCACCAGAGTGAGGCCGCCGTCGTCAGGCCGGAAATCTTTCGGTCGCTCATAAAGATCGTGCCCGCGCCGAGGAAGCCCACGCCGGAAACCACCGACGTGGTGATGCGCCCAAGGCTCACGCCCACCGCCGCGCTGCCCAGCGCCACCGTGTCCGCCACCGCGTGACATTCGATCAGCGAAACCAGCGCCGCGCCGACGCACACCAGCACGTGCGTGCGCATGCCCGCCGGACGGTTTTTGATTTCGCGGTCGATGCCGATCACCGCGCCGATCACCACCGCCACGCAGATGCGCATCAGCATCGCCGCCATGCTCAGCGGCTGGCCGAGCGTTGTCCATCCGTCAAAAAAAGCCCTCATGTCGAGCTTCCCTCCCATTCGCTGCCGCGCGCAAAATTTCCGATAAATCCGGTGGGGTTATTATACGGTGAATCCGATATTCGCGCAAGGCGTTGACGCAATTTTTTTCGCGTTGACAGCCCTGCCGCGCCGCATTACAATGGATGGATAAACGAGCCCCGTCCAAAAGGAGGAACCGTCTCTTGAAAAACCCGACCGCCGAAGAGCTGGCCGTTCTGCACGAGCGCGCCGAGCGCACGTTCTCCCGCTTTCCCGTTCTCCCGCGCCGCGAGGACGGGCGCATGTCGCCCGAATCGCGCCTGCGCTTCGAATTGACCCTGGAAACCATTCTGGAAAAGAATCGCGCGCTGGGCGCGTGCGTCGTGCTGCGCCGCCCGTCCGGGGCGCACGAGACGTTTTGCTTCGGCACGGCGCGCCTGCTGGGGCGCGTCCCTGTGACGGAGGAAACCTGCTTCCGCGTCGCCTCCGTCAGCAAGCTGGTGATGACCTTCGGCGCGCTGGCGCTGGTCGAGCGCGGCGTGCTCGGGCTGGACGACGATCTTTCCGCCTGTCTCGGCTACCCCGTCCGCAATCCCCGCTTTCCGGATACGCCCGTCACCCTGCGCATGCTGCTCACCCATACCGCCTCCATCCGCGACGAGGGAAATTACGGCTCGCGCGGCATGCAGAAGGGCTGCACCCTGCGCGAGCTGCTGGAAAACGCCGATAACTGGCTGCCCGCCAGACCCGGCGAGGCCTTTCATTATACCAACCTCGGCGCGGGCGCGGCGGGCGCGGCGATGGAGCGCGCGGCAAACCGCCCATTTGACGATATCATGCAGGAGCTCGTCTTCGCGCCGCTTGCCATCCGCGCCAGCTATGTCCCCGGCCGCATCGCGCCCCGGTCGGATTTGGCCAACGGCTACAGCATGCGCTTCCCCGTCCCCATCCGCAAATACAACGCGCAGGCGCTTTCCCGGCGCAAGCCCGATCCTTTCGACCCCGAGCGCGATTACCTCTGCGCCGCCGGGCGGCTGATTACGGACAGCGCGGGCATGGCCGCCCTGCTGGGGCTGCTCGCCTCGCACGGGGAAATGGGCGTTCTTTCCCGCGCGTCGCTCGACCTGATGCGCGCCCCGCAGGATGGGCTGGGCGGCGTGGGCGCGGTCGGGCGCGGCCTGAACGTCGCGTATCTGTCCGACGTGTTCCCCGGCTTTTCGCCCGTCGGCCATCAGGGGGTGGCCTACGGCATGTGCGCCGAGCTGTTCGCCGATCCCGCGACCGGCGCGGGCGTGGGGATTATGACAAACGGCGTTTCCCTCGAGCGGAGCACGCCGCCGCTGATGCGAGTCGGGTTTGACCTGCTGTCGCTCGGCTTTGCCGCGCTCAGAAACGCATAAGCGCCGCCGGGCTTTTGGCGCGCTCACGGCGCGGATTGACCCTGACACAATGTTGTCACAATGTTTTAATGTTTTTTCCTTAAGTCTACCATTTTTTCTTCATACAGTCCTCCTATAATACAGCCATCGCCTGAAGGAAAGCGGGCAGGAAAGCACCGCCCCTTCCGGCGAGACCATCCGCGATTTAACCCCGAAAGGAGATCATTCTTATGCGTAAATCCATTCGTCCCCTGATTGCCCTGACCGCCGCGTTGGCGCTGACGGTTACGGCCGGCATGAGCGCGCTGGCTCAGGCCGATAACAACGAAAAACATTTCAGCGTAATCGAGGCCGCCTCGAATGAGGATTCCCTCACCATCCCGGAGATCGCCAAGAAGTGCGGCACCTCTGTCGTGGCCATCGAGACGGAGACCAAGGTGGTCTATAACACCTACGACAACGACTATTACAACCCGTTCGGCGGCATGTTCGGTTACGGCTTCGGCTATGGCTACGGCAACCGCGGCGGCCGCGGCGGCACGCAGGAATACACCCAGAAGGCCGCCGGTTCCGGCGTCATCATCTCTGAGGACGGCTACGTTCTGACCAACAACCACGTCATCTCCGGCGCGGACAAGATCACCGTCTACGTCAACCCCGGCGACGGCAGCGAAGAGAAGAGCTACGAGGCCACGCTCATCGGTTCCTCCGAGAGCAACGACATCGCGGTGCTCAAGATCGACGCGACCGGCCTGAATGCCGCGGCCTTCGGCGACAGCGATCAGCTTGAGGTCGGCGAGCTGGCCGTGGCCATCGGCAACCCGATGGGTCAGGTGCACGGCTCTGTGACCGCGGGCATCATCTCCGCCGTCGAGCAGGAGCTGACCATCGACGACGTGACCATCAACGCCATTCAGACGGATGCGGCCATCAACCCCGGCAACTCCGGCGGCGCGCTGTTTGATTCCTACGGCAACGTCATCGGCATCGTCTACGCCAAGAGCTCTTCCGTGAGCATCGAGGGCATCGGCTACGCCATCCCGGTCAACAACATCAAGGATCTCGTCGCGCAGATGATTAACGACCCGGATTCCGTCAAGGATCAGACCAAGGGCAGTCAGATCATGCTGGGCATCACCATCCGCGATATCACCGAGGAAATGAGCAAGCAGTATTCCATGCCGGTCGGCGTGTATATCACCGAGGTTTCCAGCATGAGCGCCGCTGAGCGCGCCGGTCTGCAAAAGGGCGACATCATCACCGAGTTTGCGGGCGAGACCGTGACCTCCGCGGATGACCTGAACGCCATCAAGGCCAAGCAGACTTCCGGCGACACCGTTTCCGTCAAGATCGACCGCAACGGCAAGACCCTGACGCTTGATCTGGTCGTGCCGCAGCCGACCGATGTGGATACCTCCAGCAGCAAGTAAGCGCATAGCTTCCATTCATATAGATACACATTCTCTATTCTTCATTCTCTATTCTCCTTTGTAACAGCCGGGGCCGCTTTTCCCATCGGAAGAGCGGCTCCGGTTGTTTTTATTTCATGCTTGTGCTATGATGGGTGTGACTCCTTCCGTCACGCCTACGGCGTGCCAACCTTCGGCATTTTTCATCGTCTGGCCCCGCCACAGGCGGCGACGATTTCAAATGTCCCTCAAAGAGGGAGGCCTGTTTCTCTTCTTAACGGTGCTTTTGCCAAAATGCTCCCTCTTCGAGCGCGTGAAGTCTGCTGTCGTTGTACGGGAAACAGGCAAACGCGCCCGTTATCGAAATCTACTCATTTTCCGAATCCAGCAAGCTCATCTCTCGGAGGTTTCCATGAAACATCTCGCGCTTTTCCTCTGTCTGCTCTGGCTCGTTCCCGTTTGCGGTCTGTGCGAAACAATCCTCTGGGAGGACGAGGCGGGGCAGGTCATCTTGGGCGACGACGGCAACGTTCAGTTCATCTCCCCCGACGGCGAGGCAGCCGACGAAAATTTCTTCGTGCCCACGGCAGTTCCCTCCGAAACGCCCGCCCCCATCGAAGCGCCCGCCCAAACCGAAGCGCCCGCCGAAGTCGAGCCGATTGACTTCACCTTCAAGGGGACGCTCAAATACGGCGAGTCCGGCGAGCGGGTCGCGCAGCTCCAAACCCGCCTGTCCGAACTGGGCTTTTACACCGCGAAGGTCTCCGGCGGCTATTATAAGGTGACCAAGGCCGCCGTCAAGGCCTTTCAGGCGCACAACGGCCTGAGCGCTGACGGCATCGCGGGGCGCGACACGCAGGAGCTGCTCTTTTCCGCCGCCGCCGTCCCCGCCGAGGCCACGCCCCGACCGTCCCCCACGCCCGAACCGGCGAAATACACCCTGATGGTGGACGTCGTCAACCAGATCACCCGCGCCTATACATACGACGAGGACGGCCAATATACCGTGCTCGTGCGCGAAATGATCTGCTCCACCGGCACGAGCAAATACCCCACGCCCTGCAAAACGACCGTCATGCCGAAAAAGCGCGCCCGCTGGGGCTATTTCCCGACATGGGGCTCCCACGCGCAATATCTGACGCGCATCGACGCGGCCAACGCCTTCCACTCCGTGCTCTATTCCGAGCCGAACGAAAACACCCTCTCCGTCAAATCCTTCGACGCGCTGGGCACGCCCGCCTCCCACGGCTGCGTCCGTCTGCTCGTCTCCGACGCGAAATGGATTTACGAAAACTGCAAGGAGGGCACGATCATCACCGTCTACGAGGGCGACTACGACCCGGAATACACGATGACGCTCAAGCCCACGCTCAACGCCTCCACCCTGCGCGAAAACCCGCTGCCCGCCCCGACGGCCACGCCGGCGTATGTCCCGGAAAACTGGCCGACCCAATACCGGACGCTCTCCCGCGGGAAGAAGGGGGAGGACGTGTACATGCTGCAAATGCGGCTGACCGAGCTGGGCTATTACCACGGCTCGATCACCGGCGGCTATTACGGCGGCACCATTCAGGCTGTCAAGGATTTTCAGAGCGATTACGGCCTGACCGTGGACGGCGCGGCGGGCAAGCAGACGCAGGCGCTGCTCTTCTCCGCCGCCGTCAATTTGGCCGCCGCGCAGCCCGATGAGACGCCAACGCCCGAAACGCCAATGCCGGAGACGCCAGCGCCGGAGACGCCGCGCCCGACCGATACCCCCGCGCCCACGTCCACGCCGCTTCCCACCTTCACCCCGACGCCCGACCCGGCGCTGTTCGTGCCGCTTGAGGATTCCGTCGGATAACGTTCCCCAAAAGGCGACTTCACCAGAAAGAGAGTGCGCACATCTATGGAAACCAAAACCGTTGAAAGAAACTGGGGCTTGGATCTGCTCCGTATTCTGGCCGCGTTCACGGTGGTCATGCTGCACGCCAGCCCGCAGGCGTATCTCGACGTGGAAATCGCCTCCGCCCCCTGGAACGTGATGAACGCGATCACCGGCCTTTGCTGCTGGAATGTTTCGGCGTTCTTCATGCTCAGCGGCGCGTTCCTCCTCGCCCCGCAGAAGGCGATGAGCACCCGAACGCTGTATCGGAAAAACATCGCGCGTCTGGCCGCCGCCTTCGTGTTCTGGTCGGCGGTCTACGCGCTCACGTACTGCCTGCTGCGCGGCAAGGGCAAGTGGACGTTCCTCAACGAGCTGCTCCGCGGCCATTATCACATGTGGTTCGTCTTCACGCTCATCAGCCTGTATGCCGTCGTGCCGCTGCTCCGCAAAATCACCGAATCCAAAAAGGCGACCGAGTATTTCCTGCTCATCGGCTTTTTGTTCACCTACCTCATCGGCCGCGCGCTGAATTTCGCGCTGCTGTTTGAACTGCCGCACAAGGACGTTCTCCAGTCCCTTCAATCCGCCTATGCGCAGCTCAACCCCTATCGCGGCCTGACCGCGCTGTATGCCTTTGTGCTGGGTCATTACCTGATGGCCTATCCGCTCCCCAAAGCGGCGCGCCGCCTGCTCTACGCGGCGGGCTGCCTTTCCTGCCTGATGACGATTTGGCTGACGCGCTGGCACTCCGCCGCGCTTCAGGCCACCAGCTCCGTCTTCACCTCCGGCGCGTCGCTGGGTGTGCTGACGATGACGGCGGCGCTCTTCGTCTTCTTCAAGGAGCTGCGCCTGACCCCCGGCGCGAAGGCGCAGCGCGCGCTGCTACTCGTTTCCAAATGCACGTTCGGCGTCTATCTGGTTCATGCCCTCGTGCTGGAGCGGCTTGATATCGCCTATCCCGTCGCCGCCGGGGCGTTGCTGCTGAGCATCGTGGGCGTATCGCTGCTGGTATTCGCCGTGTCGCTTGCGATTTCGGTTGCCATGAGCCGGATTCCGGGGCTGAAAAAGGTGATCTAAACCAACAGGGCGCTGCCTCCAAACCCGCCGAACGTTTCGATGGGCTTGGGGACAGCGCCCCGTTTTTTTGGATATGGGGCTTTGCCCCATCGCCCCACCAAAGGGCTTTCCGGTCGCCCTTTGGAAACCTTCGGGCGCAAATACTTGATTTTATTCCTGAAATATCGGTATTGTTAGCTTGACAGCCCCGTTACCGGATTTACGCAAAACTTCGGATTTGCGCATTTACTGTACAGGATATACCAGCCTCAGCGACGGGCAGGCGTTCAAATTCAGCCCCGCGATTTCCCCGCGCATGAGCCGATAGAACGCCGCGCTGCCGATCATCGCCGCGTTGTCCGTGCAGAGGATCGGCGGCGGCATCACCAAGCGAAGCCCCGCCTTTTGGCATTTGTCGTTCATCGTGTTGCGCAGGCCGCTGTTGCTCGCCACGCCGCCCGCCAGCGCGACGGTCTTCGCGCCCGTCTCGACGGCAGCCAGCATCACCTTGTCGCTCAGCAGCTCCACCGCCGCGTGCTGGAAGCTGGCGGCGATGTCGGCGGCGGGCACGTCCTGCCCGTTCTGGCGCAGCTTGTGCACCGCGTTAATCAGCGCCGTTTTCAGGCCGGAGAAGCTGTAATCATAGCGTCCCGGCGTCTGCACGTGCGGCAGCTTCAGCGCATGCGGGTTGCCCTCGCGGCTGAGCTTGTCCAGCAGCGGCCCGCCCGGATACGGCAGGCCGAGCACGCGCGCCGCTTTGTCAAACGCCTCACCCGCCGCGTCGTCCATCGTCTGCCCGAGCAGGGTATACACGCCGTAATCCTCCACGCGGACGATATGGCTGTGGCCGCCCGAGGCCACCAGACAGACGAACGGCGGCTCCAGATCGGGGTGCGCCACATAGTTCGCGCTGACGTGCCCCTCGATGTGGTTCACCGGGACGAGCGGCTTACCGGCCGCGTAGGCCAGCGCCTTGGCCGCCGAAACGCCGATGAGCAGCGCGCCGACCAGACCGGGGCCGTAGGTCACGGCCACCGCGTCCACATCGGAAAGCGTCATGCCCGCCTTTTTGAGCGCCTCGTCCACCACGGGATCGACGCTCTCCACGTGCGCGCGCGACGCGATTTCCGGCACAACGCCGCCATACATCGCGTGCAGCGGAATCTGCGAGGAAATCACGGAGGAGATCACCTGCCGCCCGTCGCGCACAATCGCGGCGGCCGTTTCGTCGCAGCTCGATTCAATCGCCAAAATCGTCGCATGGCCGTCCGCCATCAGGCGTTCGGTCTGCGCTTTGGCACTCTGTTCGTAGTTCATGGTCTTTCCTCCGTCTGTGTCAACTGCCGCTTCACCATGCCGGAAACGACGGCATACGCCGCCGCCAGCAGCAGCACGGCCAGCGCAAACGCCAGCGCGAAATGCCCGAGCACGTCGCGCAGCGCCGTTTCAAACAGCGCCTGCGGCATCATCCGAATCAGAATATCCGTCGCCGGGTTGAGCAGCCAGTTTGAGTTGGTGAAAATCAGCCGATGCAGGCCGACGAACACCGCCTCAAACCCGGCGGCGTTCATCATGCCGCCGACAACGCCCGCGGCGGCGGCCGGCACGAGCGCACCGCAGACCGCGCCGATCATCACCGGGCGATGGCGCTTTTCCATCGTCGCGCCGACCCACGCCATCGCCACGGCCAGCCCCGCCGCCAGCGAGACACAGCCTGTGCGCATCGTTCTGCAAAGCGCAATCAGCCGCCGCACGTCGTTCATGTGGCTGATTTCCTTCTCGTTCAGCTCGTCCACGGCCAGCGGCGCATCCTCGCCGCCCAGCGCCATATACAGCGCGATGGTCTGCGCCGCGTCGTGCTGGCGCGCCGCGTCCATGCCGATATAGGCGGTCACCGCGTCGTCGTCGCACATGCCGTGCGTCTGCGCGACCGCCGCGCGGGATTTTTCCCCGTAGAGCGCCGGATCAACCGCTTCCCGCTCGATTGCGCCGCAGAGAGAGCCGACGGCGGCGAGCATGACGGACAGCGCCGCCATCAGGCCAACGATCCATTTTTGTTTTTTCATAACGCCATCTTATCAGAAAGGGCGGGCGAAAACGCCCGCCCCGGTTCGTTTTGGTTTGACAGGAATACGCACTTATACTAATTCGCAGTTAAAATGCTTAACAGAGCGCATCAGATTTTTTGTTCTGACGAAGCCAAGTGAAGTGAGGCGTACTGGAGGTACGTTGAACGGAACGAGGCAAAGTCAGAGCGAAAAAGATGGTGCGCGGATTAAGCCATTTTAACAAGAATTAGTATTACTGCATTTGCAGATACGCGGTGATGAAGCCGTCCAGCTCGCCGTCCATCACGGCGTCAACGTTGCTCGTTTCATACCCGGTGCGATGGTCCTTCACCAGCGAATACGGATGGAAGACGTAGGAGCGGATCTGGCTGCCCCATTCGATCTTCTTCATCTCGCCCTTGATGTCGGCCATCTTTTCCTCGCGCTCGCGCTCACGCATTTCGACGAGCTTTGCGCGCAGCATGCGCATACAATTCTCGCGGTTGTGCACCTGATCGCGGCTCGTCTGGGAGGAGACGACGATGCCCGTCGGGAAGTGCGTCATGCGCACGGCGGAGCTGGTCTTGTTGACGTTCTGTCCGCCCGCGCCGCTGGCGTGGTAGGTGTCCACGCGGACGTCCTTCATGTCGATCTCGATCTCGTTGTCGTCGTCGTCGATGATCGGCGAAACATCCAGCGAGGAGAAGCTCGTCTGGCGGCGCGCGTTGGAGTCGAACGGGCTGATGCGCACCAGCCGGTGCACGCCCTTTTCACTGCGCAGGAAGCCATAGGCGTTTTCGCCGTCCACCTCGAAGGTCACGGACTTGAGCCCCGCCTCGTCGCCGTCGAGCATGTCGATGAGCTTGACGGTAAAGCCGTGGCGCTCGCAGTAACGGGTATACATGCGATAGAGCATGAGCGTCCAATCCTGCGCCTCGGTTCCGCCCGCGCCCGCGTGCAGCGAGAGATAACAGTTGTTGCTGTCGTAGTCGCCGCGCAGCAGGCTTTCCAGCCGCAGCTCTTCGAGGTCGCTTTGCAGCTTTTTGATTTCGTCGCCCGCCTCGGCCAGCAGGTCGGTATCCTGCATTTCCTCGGCAAGCTCCATGGTCGCGTCCACATCGTCGGCGCGCTGGCAGAGCTTTTCGTAATGCTCCACCTTGTTTTCCGTGATGCGCACCTTCCGGCTGACCTCGGTCGAGCGCTTGAGGTCGTTCCAGAAATCCGGCTCGTTCATCGTCTCGTGCAGTTCGAGGAGCTGCTCCTTCAAGCCGGCGACGTTAAAGTGACTCACCTGCCTCAACAATGCTTTCGCGGATTTGTGCCATCTGCTGGCGATAAAGATCCAGTTCGATCACGTTGATTCACATCCTTTTATGCGTTGGTTTAGTTCAAAAGAATCATCAAGCAAAAAGCGGATTCTGCGTAAAACGCGGGCGCAATGCGCGCCCCTGCGGGGCTTTTGTCCCCGACGCAGATAAAGCGCCGCCTCAGCCGTTGTCCCTTCCGCAGCAGTTCTTATACTTCTTGCCGCTTCCGCAGGGGCAGGGATCGTTTCGGCCGACCTGCTTCTGCACGCGCTTCGGGCCGGAAGGGCCGCCCGCCGCCTTGGCCTGTTCGAGGTTGGTTTCCTTCGGCTCGGCGACTTCCTTGCGCTGCTGCGGAATGTTGATGCGCGCCTGATACATGCGGCGGACGGTGTCTTCGCGGATGAAGTGCACCATCTCGTCGAACATGTCGTAGCCCTCGATCTGGTATTCGGTGATGGGGTTCTTGTTGCCGTAGGCGCGCAGGCCGATGCCGTCGCGGAGCTGATCCATCGCGTCGATGTGATCCATCCAGCGGCGATCCACGCAGGAGAGCAGCACGACGCGCTCCAGCTCGCGCGGGTCGATGTGGATCAGCTCGAAGCCCTTCTCGCGCAGGGCGTAGAAATCGCGCGCCTCCTGCTTGAGCTTGGCGATCAGCTCTTCCTTATCGACCGTCTTGAAGGCTTCCTCATGCGCCTTGAAGAAGCCGATGCGGATGCACAGGCGCTCCAGGTACTGCGTCAGCCCCTCCATATCCCAATCGGCGTATTCGTCGCCGTTGCCGCAATAGGTCGCGACGGCTTCCTCGATGAGCTTGTCCGCCATCTTGACGATGGTTTCGTGCATATCGCGCCCCTCGAGCACCTGCTTGCGCTGCTCGTAGATCTCCTTGCGCTGCTCGTTCATCACGTCGTCATACTGCAGCACGTTCTTGCGGATTTCGTAGTTGCGCGCCTCGATGCGCTTCTGGGCGTTTTCAATCTGCCCGGTGAGCATCTTCGCCTCGATCGGCTCGTCCTCGGCCAGACCCATCTTTTCAATCAGGCCGCTGACGCGCTCGCTGCCGAACAGGCGCATCAGGTCATCCTGCATGGAGAGGAAGAACTGGGAGGAGCCGGGGTCGCCCTGACGACCCGCGCGGCCACGGAGCTGGTTGTCGATGCGGCGGGATTCGTGGCGCTCCGTGCCGATGATATGCAGGCCGCCGACGGCGATCACGCGGTCGTGCTCGGCGTCCGTCTGCTTCTTGAAATCGGCATAGAGCTGCTTATAGATCACGCGCGCGGCGAGCACCTCTTCGCTGACGTTCTCGTTGAAGCCGGTGGCTTCGTCGATCACGTTGTCCTCGTATCCCTTCTGCTTCATCGCGCGGCGGGCGAGGAATTCCGGGTTGCCGCCCAGCAGGATGTCCGTGCCGCGGCCGGCCATGTTCGTGGCGATCGTCACCGCGCCGTAGTGACCGGCCTGCGCGACGATCTCCGCCTCGCGGGCGTGGTATTTCGCGTTCAGCACGACGTGCTCGATGCCGCGCATGCGCAGCATTTTGGAGAGCATTTCGCTGACCTCGACGGAAACCGTGCCGACCAGAATCGGCTGACCCGTCTTGTGGCGGCGCTCGATCTCCTCGATCACCTGACTGAACTTGCCCTTCTGGGTGCGGTAGACCAGATCGTTCATGTCCTTGCGGATCATCGGGCGGTTGGTCGGAATCTGCACCACGTCGAGCTTGTAAATGCCCTTGAATTCTTCCTCCTCCGTCTTGGCCGTGCCGGTCATGCCGGAGAGCTTGCTGTACATGCGGAAATAATTCTGGAACGTGACGGTCGCCAGCGTCTTGCTCTCGCGCTGCACCTTCACGTGCTCCTTCGCCTCGATGGCCTGATGCAGACCGTCGCTGTAGCGGCGGCCGACCATCAGGCGGCCGGTGAATTCATCGACGATAACGACCTCGTCGTTCTGCACCACGTAGTCCACGTCGCGCTTCATCAGCGCGTGGGCGCGCAGCGCGGCGTTGATGTGGTGCAGCAGCTCGTTGTTGGCGATGTCGGAAAGGTTCTCCACGCCGAACCAGCGCTCCGCCTTGCGCACACCCGCCTCGGACAGGTTGCAGGTCTTCTTTTTCTCGTCGATGACGTAATCCTTGCGCATCGCCGCCAGCTCCTCGTCGGAGAGCGGGTTTTCCTCCCAGCGGTCCTGCTCCGGCTCCTCGCCCCTTTGCAGGGTGCAGACGAAGCGATCCGCCTTTTCATACAGGTCGGTGGATTTGTCGCCCGCGCCGGAGATAATCAGCGGGGTGCGCGCCTCGTCGATGAGGATGGAGTCCACCTCGTCCACGATGGCGAAGTGGTGGCCGCGCTGCACCATGTTCTTCTGGTAGATCACCATGTTGTCGCGCAGGTAATCAAAGCCCATCTCGTTGTTCGTGCCGTAGGTCACGTCGCAGGCATACGCCGCCTTGCGCTCCTCCTGCGTCAGATCGTGCACGATCACGCCCACGGTCATGCCGAGGAAGCGGAAGATGCGGCCGACGTCTTCGCCCTGGAACTTGGCCAGATAGTCGTTGACGGTCACGACGTGCACGCCCTCGCCCGAAAGCGCGTTGAGGTACGCCGGCATGGTCGCCGTCAGGGTCTTGCCCTCGCCGGTCTTCATCTCGGCGATGCGCCCCTGATGGAGCACGATGCCGCCGAGCATCTGCACGCGGAATTGGCGCTTGCCGGTCACGCGGCAGGTCGCCTCGCGCACGACGGAATATGCCTCCGGCAGCAGATCATCCAGCGTTTCGCCGTTTTTGAGACGCTCGCGGAACTCCACGGTCTTGCCGCGAAGCTGCTCGTCGGTCAGCGCCTTGTGTTCTTCTTCAAACGAATCAATCTTATCGACAATTTTGTTCAGGCGTTTGATCTCCCCGGCGGACGGGTCGAATAATTTGCTGAAAAAGCTCATGCTATCCTCCAATGCGCGGCCGGGATTTGGCCTTTCGCCGAACGAAAAACTCCACATTGCCGCTCAGTTTATTATTGTAGCATCTTTGCGGGGGTTTATCAACCTTTTCATGGCGAAAATGGCGCGCGGGGGAAAACTTCGCCGCCGCGCCCCTTGCGGAGCGAAGCCGCAAAAAAATACCTCCAGCGGCGAATTTCTTTTTTTCTGCCGCTTTTTTATCACGTTCAGTGCTCAAGCAGAACGCCGCAAATTCGATTCTTCCGTCCTTTTGCCTGGTCGTCTGACAATCTATTCACATTGACCAAATCCTCACGGTTCCTTTTGCCAGAAATCTTGACGCGATTTGGGAAACGGTGCTATACTGTATCTAGCTAAACGAGGGTCTTCTCATGCCCTCCGGCAGGTTTTCACGACTTTCATCTTTGGGGAGGTTATTATCCATGGTTCAGCTTAACGCATCCACCCTTCCTTCCGTCAAGATGGCGCGCGGCGTCGCGCCCAAGACGGAGCGCGTCATTCAGTTCGGCGAGGGCGGTTTCCTGCGCGCCTTCTGCGACTGGATGATTGATATGGCCAACGAAAAAGCCGGTATGGACGCCGGCGTGGTGATTGTGCAGCCCATCGAGCGCGGCATGGTTTCCATGCTCAACGAGCAGGACAGCCTGTATACCCTGATCCTGCGCGGTCAGGTGGACGGCAAGCCCAGCAAGGACGAGCGCATCATCCAGAGCGTCAAGCGCGGCCTCTCCCCGTATGAAGATTTCGAGGGCTATCTGGCGCTGGCGCACAACCCGGATATGCGCATCATCATCTCCAACACCACCGAGGCGGGCATCGTCTACACCGGCAAGGACAGCTTTGACGACAAGCCGCAGGCCTCCTACCCCGGCAAGCTGACCCGCCTGCTCTATGAGCGCTTCACCGCCTTCGGCGGCAAGAAGGGCACCGGCTTCATCCTGCTGCCCTGCGAGCTGATCGACTACAACGGCCGCAACCTCGAAGAGTGCTGCCTGAAGACCGCCGAGCAGTGGGGGCTTTCCGAGGCGTTCAAGACCTGGCTGAAGGAGGAAAACGTCTTCTGCTCCACGCTGGTGGACCGCATCGTCACCGGCTACCCGCGCGGCGAGGCCGAGACGCTCTACGAGGAATTCGGCTACCGCGACAACATGCTCGACACCGCCGAGCCGTTCGGCCTGTGGGTCATCGAAGGCCCGGCCTGGATCGAGGACGAGCTGCCCTTCAAGAAGGCGGGCTGCAACGTCATCTTCACGCAGGACGTCTCCCCGTATAAGCTGCGCAAGGTGCGCATGCTCAACGGCGCGCACACCTCCATGGTGCTCGGCGCGTATCTGGCGGGGCACGAGATCGTCGGCGACTGCATGGCGGACGACACCATGCGCGCCTATATGTCTCAGGCGCTGTTCAACGAGATCATGCCGACCCTCGACCTGCCCAAGGACGACCTCGAGGCGTTCGCATCCGCGATTTTCGAGCGCTTCTCCAACCCGTTCAACCGTCACCTGCTGCTCTCCATCGCGCTCAACAGCCAGAGCAAGTTCCGCGCGCGCGTGCTGCCGACCATCAAGGAATACGTGAAGCGCACGGGCAGGCTGCCGAAGATCCTGACCTTCTCGATGGCGGCGTTCATCGCCTTCTACTGCGGCAAGAAGAAGGAGGACGGCTCCTTCGTCGGCGTTCGCGCCGCGGGCAACGAATACCCGATTGCCGACGATCAGTTCGTGCTCGATTTCTTCGCGGGCATGACCGGCAAGCCGGCCGCGGAAATCGCGCGCGCCGTGCTGACCAACGTCGATTTCTGGGGCAGCGACCTGACCGCCGAGCTTCCGGGCTTCGAGGCCTCCGTCGCCGCTTCTCTGGACGCGATCTTCACCAAGGGCGCCGCGAAGGCGATTGAAGAGGTTGTGGCAAAAGCATGAGCAGATTGATCCGCATCAATCCGCGCGACAACGTCGCCGTGGCGCTCCAGCCGCTCAAGGCCGGTGAAGAAGCGCTCGGCGTGACGCTGCGCGAGGATATCCCCGCCGGGCACAAGTTTGCGCTCTGCGACATCGCCGAAAACGAGAACGTCGTCAAATACGGCTTCCCCATCGGCCACGCGACGCAGCCCATTTCGGCTGGAAGCTGGGTGCACACCCACAACGTCAAGACCAACCTCTCCGGCCTGCTGGAATACGGCTATCACCCGCATCCCTGTGCCATGCCCGTGGATCGCAAGGCCGCGTTCGAGGGCTATGTGCGCGAGGACGGCCGCGTGGGCATCCGCAACGAGGTCTGGATTGTGAACACCGTCGGCTGCGTCAACGGCACGGCCAAGACGCTTGAGCGCATGGCGCAGGCGGCCTACGGCGACCGCGTGGACGGCATTCACTGCTTCGTCCACCCCTACGGATGCAGCCAACTCGGCGAGGATCACAGGAACACCCAGAAGCTGCTCGCCTCGATGGTGTGCCATCCGAACGCGGGCGCGGTGCTCGTACTGAGCCTCGGCTGTGAAAACAACAACGTAAACGAATTCAAGAAGGTGCTCGGCGATTACAACCCCGAGCGCGTGAAATTCCTCGTCACGCAGGACGTGGAGGATGAAATCGAGGCGGGCATGCGGCTCCTCGACGAGCTGACCGCCTATGCCTCCGCCTTCAAGCGGCAGACGGTGGACGCTTCCGAGCTGGTCATCGGCCTCAAATGCGGCGGCAGCGACGGCCTGTCCGGCATCACCGCCAACCCGCTGCTGGGCTGCACGTCCGATCTGCTGGCGCGCCACGGCGGCACGACGCTGCTGACCGAGGTGCCGGAGATGTTCGGCGCGGAGACCATCCTGATGGATCGCTGCAAGGATGAGGCGACCTTCCGCAAGGCGGTCGATCTCATCAACAATTTCAAGGAATACTTCATCCGCCACGGGCAGGAGGTCTACGAAAATCCCTCCCCCGGCAACAAGGCGGGCGGCATCACCACGCTGGAAGACAAATCCCTCGGCTGCACCCAGAAGGGCGGCACGGCCGAGGTGCGCGACGTGCTCCGCTATTGCGAGCCCGTGACCGAGAAGGGGCTGAACCTCGTGCAGGGGCCGGGCAACGACCTCTGCGCGATCACGGCGCTGATGGCTGCCGGAGCGCAGATGGTGCTCTTCACCACGGGGCGCGGAACGCCGGTCGGCGCGCCGATTCCGACGGTGAAGGTTTCCACCAACACCCCGCTCGCCGAAAAGAAGCGCGATTGGATCGACTTCAACGCCGGTATTCTCGCGCAGGGCGCGGACATGCAGGAGACAACCGAGGTCTTTTTCAAAAAGCTGCTGGCCATCGCCTCCGGCGAACGGACGCAGAGCGAAACGCACGATTATCGCGAAATCGCGATTTTCAAGGACGGCGTAACGCTGTAATACGTAATACTCCCTCAGTCACGGCGTTGCCGTGACAGCTCCCTCGAAGAGGGAGCTCTTTCCCCGCTGTACCCCCTCGACTTTTCTGCCCGTTGCCTCCCTCTTCGAGGGGCATTTGAAATCGTCGCCGCCTGTGGCGGATTCAGACGATGAAAAATGCCGAAGGTTGGCATCCGACGGAAAGCGTCGCACCCTTCGACTTTTCCGCCCGTTGCCTCCCGCTTTGAGGGACATTTGAAATCGTCGCCGCCCGTGGCGGATTCAGACGATGAAAAATGCCGAAGGTTGGCATCCGACGGAAAGAGTCGCACCCTTCGACTTTTCCGCCCGTTGCCTCCCTCTTCGAGGGAGGTGGCATCCCGCAGGGATGACGGAAGGAGTCGCACCCCCGATATTTTCTCCCGTTTTCTCCCGCTTCGGGGGGGACGGAAGGAACCAAAAGCAAAGGAGGAGAACCCCATGAAACCGTTTATGGATCAGGATTTTCTGCTTGAAAATGACGTGGCCAAAAAGCTGTATCACGAGTACGCGGAAAATATGCCGATTTATGACTATCATTGCCACATCTCCCCGCGCATGATCTATGAAAACCATCAGTTCGAAAACATCGGCGAGCTGATGCTCGGCGGCGACCACTACAAGTGGCGCGTGATGCTCTCCAACGGCGTGGATGAGAAGTTCATCCGCGGCGACGCGAGCTGGCATGACAAGTGGCTGGCCTTTGCCGCGAGCCTCAAATACTGCATCGGCAACCCGATGTTCCACTGGACGCATCTGGAGCTGCGCCGCGTGTTCGGCATCGAGGATATCCTGAGCGAAAAGACCGCCGAGGATATCTGGAACCGCGCGAACGCGCTGCTGGCGACGGAGGAATACCGCTGCCGCGGCCTGATCGAGAAATTCGGCGTGAAGGTCATCTGCACCACCGACGACCCGGTGGACGATCTGGAGCATCACACCCTGATCGAGCAGGACGCCACCTGTAATTTCAAGGTCTATCCGGCGTGGCGCCCGGACAAGGTGCTCAACATCGAGCGCGGCGGCTTTGTGGATTACATGAACCGCCTGTCCCGCGTCTCCGGCATCCACTGCCTGAATCTGGAAAGCATGATGCAGGCGCTGGAAGCCCGTCTGGATTTCTTCCACGCGCACGGCGCGCGCCTGTCCGATCACGCGCTGGATACCGTGCCCTACGGTGTGCCGAGCACGCACATCGCGGGCGAGGCCTTCCGCAAGGCCATGAGCGGCGCGCCGCTGACCGAAGCGGAAATCGCCTCCTACAAGACCTATGTGCTCGTCGAGCTGGCGCGCATGTACAAGGCGCGCGGCTGGGCGCAGCAGTATCACATCGGCGCGATGCGCAACAACAACCCGCGCATGTTCGAGAAGTACGGCGCGGACGTGGGCTTTGACTCCATCGACGATACCTGCATCGCGGAGAACCTCTCCAAGCTGCTGGCCGAGGAGGAGCGCGCCGGAAACCTGCCCAAGACCATCCTCTACTGCCTCAACCCGAAGGATAACTACGTCATCGGCACCATGCTGGGCAACTTCCAGGGCGACGGCATTCCGGGCAAGATTCAGTTCGGCTCCGGCTGGTGGTTCTGCGATCAGAAATACGGCATGGAAGACCAGATGCACGCGCTCGCGTCGCTGGGTCTGCTGGGGCGCTTCGTCGGCATGCTGACGGATTCCCGCTCCTTCATTTCCTACCCGCGCCACGAGTATTTCCGCCGCATCCTGTGCAACATGATCGGCAAGTGGGTCGAGAACGGCGAATACCCGGAGGATTACGACACGCTGGGCGAGCTGGTGCGCGGCATCTGCTACAACAACGCGGTCGGGTACTTTGGCATGGAGGTCTAAGGCCTCCGCTTTTCCCGCGTCTGCCGGCCGGTTTTCGGCGGACGCGGGCGAAACAGAGCATAGAGTTGGGAGATGTTTCGGATGAATACGTTTATCGCCAACGAAGAGCCCCGGTGGATTGAGCTGGGCGGCGGCCAGCGCCGCAAAATCCGCGCCTATAACGAAAATGTGATGCTCGTCGAGGTCGGTTTCGATACCGGCGCGGTCGGCGCGGCGCACAGCCATCCGCACACGCAGATTTCCTACGTGCTGGACGGCGAATTCACCTATACCGTCGAGGGGGTCACCCGCTCGATGAAGAAGGGCGATTCCATCGCCGTGGAGGGCGGCAAGGTGCACGGCTGCGCCTGCGTCAAGGCAGGCACGCTGCTGGATATCTTCACCCCGATGCGCGAGGATTTCGTTCGCTAAACACGCAGCCCTTTGCCGCCTTCGGGCGGCAAATCGCATAAATACATTCAGAATACTCTGAAGGAGGAAACACAATATGGATATGATGGAGCAGCTTTCCCGAATCGGCATTGTGCCGGTTATCGCCATCAACGACGCGGCGGACGCCGTGCCGCTTGCGCAGGCGCTGATTGACGGCGGTCTGCCGTGCGCGGAGGTCACCTTCCGCACCGCTGCCGCGGCGGACGCGATCAAGAACATGACCGAAGCGTTCCCGGATATGGTCGTCGGCGCGGGCACCGTGCTCACCTGCGAGCAGGTGGATCGCGCGGTGGCCGCCGGCGCGAAGTTCATCGTCTCCCCGGGTCTGAACCCGACCACCGTCAAGCACTGCCAGGAGATCGGCATCCCGGTCTGCCCCGGCACGGCGAACCCGAGCGATATCGAGGTCGCGCTTTCTCTGGGTCTGAAGACCGTGAAGTTCTTCCCGGCTGAAGCAGCCGGCGGCCTGAAGTACATCAAGTCCATCGCCGCGCCGTATGTCGATATGAAGTTTATGCCCACCGGCGGCGTGAACGAGAAGAACCTGCTGGATTACCTCTCCTTCAACAAGATCATCTGCTGCGGCGGAAGCTGGATGGTTCCGGGCGACGCCGTGAAAGCCAGGGATTGGGATCGCATCCGCACCCTGACTGCCTCCGCCGTTCAGCTCATGCTGGGGCTGGAGATCGCGCACGTGGGCATCAACAGCGCCGACGAGGCCGAGGCCATGGATACCGCAACCAAGCTGTGCAAGCTGCTGGGCTGGACGATGAAGGTCGGCAACAGCTCCATCTTCGCGGGCACGGGCATCGAGGTGATGAAGAGCCCGTTCCGCGGCGCGAAGGGCCACATCGGCATCAAGACCAACTTCATCGTGCGCGCCAAGGCGTATCTCGAGCGTCAGGGCTTCGAGTTTGACGAGAGCAGCGCCAACGTGAAGGACGGCCAGCTCAAGGCCATCTACCTCAAGGACGAGATCGCGGGCTTCGCCATCCACCTCGTTCAGAAGTAAGCGGCAGGCGGGCTGAGCGCGTTATCGAAATTGATGTAAAATTCCGATTCTGCCCATTTGCCATATAAAAGGACGTGAGAAGGCAGCGCCTTCCCGCGTCCTTTTTTGCCTTTTGGGAACGCGCCCCGCCAATCCCTTTTGTGTTATATCTTCCCATAATGTCAAGCCTTGCGGAAGCGCGGCGCATCATGTTATAATCTTTTTATGATTTTTTCATTTTTAACGGATGAAAACGGCGGGTTCATTCGTCTTAATGTCTGAGGGTAGGAAGTGAAACGGTTGGAAAGCAGCGTGAAAGCGCCGGATCGTCAGGCTCAATTCGAAGAGCTGTATGCGCAATACGCGGACGACGTGCTGCGCATGGCGTATTTTTATCTGGCGGATAAACAAAAGGCCGAAGACGTCTGTCAGGATGTGTTCGTCAAGCTCTATACGCGCGGCGAGGCGATTGCCCCCGGCTGCGAAAAAGCGTGGCTTCTTCGCGTGACGGTGAATTGCTGCCGCGATTTGTGGCGCAGCGCATGGCTCAAGCGTGTGGTGCTCGGCGCGCCGACGCTGGATATCATTCCGGCGCAGGAAGAGACGTTCGAGCAGCGCGAGGAAAAGGCCGAGCTGATGCGCGCCATTCACAAGCTGCCGAGGCAGTTCCGTGAAACGATCCTGCTGCACTATTATCAGGGACTGGGCATAGCGGAGATTGCGCAGATGCTGGGTCTGCCGGAAGGGACGATTTCCAGCCGCCTTTCCAGAGCGAGAAAAAAACTGGAAAGCCTTTTGAAGGAGGAAGCAACCGGTGATTGACATCAAAGAGCTTGAGCACCTCGCGCCGATGGCGAACGAGATGCTCTCCGGTCTGCATGCGGATGAAACGATGAAGCGGCGCATCTTATTCGCCGCAAACGAAAAAACCAAACGGCGCGCCCCAATGCCGCGCCTCGTGCCTGCGCTCTGCTGCGCGGCGCTGGCGATTGCCTGCGTGAGCGCCTTTGCCCCGCGCCTGAGCGGCACGGCGGTCGATGCGGCCGCAACGCCCATGCCTGTTTCGATTGACAGCATTGCGGCGGGCGGCGAGCAGGCCGCGCCCATGACGCGCATGGCGGATGTGAGCGGTACGGCGCGCGTCCGCGCAGCGGGCGGAAGCAGCGATTCGCTCTTCG